>JAAUXU010066389.1_pt1 | contig 43798 bp, 44 predicted proteins | sample 7278151 | NCBI WGS metagenome assembly JAAUXU01 (sample SAMN14350113, study PRJNA611818) | marine sediment metagenome | isolation source: surface marine sediment (1.8m) | place: French Polynesia: Moorea | collected 2018-08
GAGAGATATATTTCAGTTTTCATTACAATTTGCACAAAATCCAAATACTCAAGACAGCTGTAATTTCATGACATGGGGTTGCCTCCCATCTTTCTTTACAGATGGAAACTGCTTCATCTTGCCATCTTCATAGCAGGAGAGCAGATGTGCCCTCATTCCTGTTTTGTTGTATGTAACCCATGATGCATCAATTCCATAACACAATTCCACTGCAAATGCAATGACAAACCCCCCACAATCATTTGCATTGTCCTGCTGGCTTGGTAGAGGTAATTTGATGGAGCAACCATTGTTGGCCGCTGCAGCCGCCGCAGCCGTCGTCATCCCTGTTAGAGCGCGCATGGGTGTGTATCCTGTGGTCCTGAGTGAAAAGTCCGGTGAGACGAAAAGTCGGGAGTCTCCCGCCATGTGCAATCACTGCTGGCAAACTAATGCCTATGTATGAACAAGCATTTATAATTTTTGGCCCATTTTTTCCGCTGCTTCTTTAGTGACATCTCTGATGGAGTCAACTGAGCTACGAGCCTGTTTGGCAGACTTCGTGTCTAAAATAACCCAGATGAAATAGTCCAAGGGATTCAATTCTGCGAGTTCTGTGGCCGAAGCTACCCAGAATGTTACCACCCAGCCAGCTGTGTCCTGCTGTATAGCGAAGGACACAGTGATTTAGTGAACTTCCAATGTCAGCAGCGAAAAGTTCAGCGATTTTTTTTGTCTTGCTTCATGCATTGGCCGTCGGCACCCCTGGGGGGGACAAGAAATAAAAAATGAAAGCTGGGAACAGTGTGGAGAAAAAAGGTCCCTGTTATTATTTGAGACCAGACTTTTATTAAGTGTGCGACTTTAAAATACGGCCGTTGCAATCGACGTGGTTGCCGTCTGCTGGCGGTTGCAATCGTGCTAGGCCTCAAGCGTAATAGGTCGCACTCGCCTTGACAATCAACAAAGTGATCAACTTCAAGTTATACACGCTGTACTTCTGATTGTACCGGGTGCGCGGAAACACTGGCCTCACTTATAGTTCTGGACCTAATGACAAAAGCTGTTCGGTACTACATGCCAAGGTTCATTGAGGAAAAAAAGACAGAAACGTGTGCATTTTACTTACACTTTTGGTTGCCGTCGCATACCATCTTTCCACTGGTAGTCGAAACCAGCCGAGATAATCATATTTTCATCTCCATCTCATTGCAAGCCGTCGAAGGGTTCATGATACGTCACAATTCAGCCACTGGAGGAAAAATAATGTTCATGCACAGGATCAAAAGTGAATTCAGGAGCAAAGTGGAAGAGGAAGGAAAACTTCTCCCCGAACTTCCGGCCCAAAATGCCCTACATTAAAACAGGCCTTCAAACACGTAGGGCATCAGAGCACGGCCTACAAGGGCTATCATGAGGGCTTTTGGGAGGGAAATACGTGCAAAAATTTGCTTTTGAAACTTTTTCGTTTTTTACATGCTCTGCCAGAGGACCTGGAGGAGTTCGTTGAAGCTCTGAATGTGCTTGATGAAGTACAAAAGAGTTGCTTTAGGCAAGTTTTGGACAAGTCTTGGACAATGGTTATCTTCAGAAAACTAAAAATTTCAGAAGAGTCTTCAACACATCACGAATTTCCAGTCTCCCCTAAATCCCACTGCCCTATGGAAATCCAGAATTCTGTTCCAATGAGAAACAAAGTCTTGATTGCTTCAGAGAGCCAGCTGCTAGAGCCTCTCGTGCAAATTTAAGCTGTACTTGGACAGCGCACTGTCTCAAGCTTTGACCCATGCAAACACCACTACAATCACAACACAACGAAACCGGACAATTCTTACTATTCTTTTATTATGATGTAAATACTTAAACTTCGGCAAAACTTTACCAAAAACATTTTTGCCTATAAAATTTTAGGATAAACTCTTTTGTTCAGGACTCTCCATGAGCTATAGATAATTGAACGACAGGCATTTACGGTCATTTTTATGTCACAGTGTCTTCCAGAAATACAGAAAAATATGCGGGTGGTGTCGAGTAGGGCTGTACCAGACACAGGAATCTCGAGCCCAGCCGGTTACTGTCGAGCATACAATGAGCTCAAGTTTCGAGCCGAGCCCACAGGAAAGTGCTCTTAGTGATCGGTTTCAAGTGGCGTCCTTTTAATCGTGCTGCTCCAATTCCGCTGCTGGAGCTGGCTCGAAAACTCGCGGCTTGAGTAAAGTTAACCTCTCGGGCTGGAAGCCGAGTGCTTGAAAGACAATGTTTGATGTCTTCAGAGAGTCTTGTGAAAGAAAGGTCAATTTGGCAATTCACACAGAAGCAATGAGAATCACTTCAAACCTTTTCCACCGGCCACTTTTTTGGTAATGCCTTCGTAGGTGATCAGCTGCGTCAAAAATTATCCAACATCTCTCTGCAGTTGTCCTGGAAGTCTCCTGTTCTGTCCTGGAAATCCAGGAATGGCACTTCTTGGCCGTGATCACAGATACATTCATTCAAGGTGGCTGATTTGTGCCATCCCTTTCTCTCCATGCAGTCAAAAGGTTGTGGTCGTCACTACCGAGGGTATCTTGTAGATAGGTCAGGTATTTGCGGTGACTACTGTTAAGTCATGCGTGACGCACCGAGATTAGCTATGATTCATTAAAGACAGAAACAAAACATATTGTTGCTTGAACAAAACTTGAACTCAACTCAGATGCAAAGAAGGTGCACTGTGTGAACATTGTCAGTCAACTATCATTCAGCGTATGGAAATGTATTGCGCATGGTCGAAGAATTATTGTGGATTTAGAAATGAAAGCGTTGTGATGCCATTTTCCTAAAAAAAAGTGCTCCACAAGCATTGATCACAGCTTCAGTTGACCTTATTGGACAGGAGTATGTCTGCTATATTCTTCCATTAGCTTCTTGGGGATCAGGTTTTTGTCTTTGAACCAGTTAAAAACATTGAAGAAGAGGGACTCGTCTCCCACCATCTCGGCCGCCTCCAAGTACTTCTTCACAGGGACGCGCTCAGCTCCGCACCCGGCAGCTGCATGCTTCAATGCGGGCACCACCAGGCCCTTGGCCAAAAGGACCTCGCACACCTCCTCGGTTGAGTCCCTTAATCTGGACAGCATGTCCATAGCAAGCTGGTGAGCGGGTTCGTATGCGCTCTCCAATGACAGTAAAAGGCACGCCAAAGGCTTGGAGTCGCCAATCACACGATACTGGAGCAGGATGTGCAACTGGAACCAAGCACGTCTTTGCACCAGCAAGTTAATCAGCAACTCATTCAGGAAGTGTTGGGCTGGGATTCTGTTCTGTTCCAGACTTCGGTAATACTCCGTGAGTAGGGCTATTACCATGTCGGTGTTGGCAGCGATCGTCACCTCGTCATCTTGACTGCTGACTTTCTCTAGTAAACGTGAAAAGAGTCCCGTGAACAAGTCTGCCTGGTCCACGACAACCTTGGTGAGTGGCAACGATGGCGGCATCTTTGCCGCACTTTGGGCAATGCTGCTGAGAGAAGACAGTGATGGGGATGACTTGAATGCATTGAATGTTGATGCTGGCAAGGCCATCTGCTGCTGCATAGCTTGATCCACGTGCCTCCTGTACCCTAGATTGAGCAGGTCGAACATCTTGCCAACAGTTCTCAACTTGACGTCTTCTTTGACGCAGAGTAGGAGCAGCACCTGCAGCAAGATTCCTTTGGCTCCCTCTCGCTGTGAGAGAAACGAGACCAACTGGCAGGGATCCCTGATTTCTTTCGACAGTAGTGTACTTTCTAGCTTCAGCTTGAGCTTCCACATGACTCCCTGTTTGGCGTCAATGATCACATCGGGTTGGAACGCCACCCAATTCATGCAGAAGTCTCGACTTGATCCTTTTCCTGTTTCTTGGCTCTGTGCACTGTCAAGGGGTGCGGCGAGAATCATTGTAGCTTTGCACAACGGATCCAGTCTTGTGACGTTCCCATCGAACTCGCCGGGTAAGGACACGTCATACACGAACGTTGACGCCGACTGAGGGTGATGAACCAGGAGCAAATCGTCAACGGTGTTGGTGGTCAGGCTGCCGTTCGATCCCGCAATGTTCACTTTCAAGACATGCGTCTTCGTCGTGGTTCCTGATTCAACAGAAACCGCATACAGGGTGATTATAGAATAAGGCTGTTCTCTTGAGGCGACGATGCCGACGTAAAGGCGTCCGCGGTACAGGCGACACAAAAAGACATCCCTCTCGACCACCTCCCGCTCACATTCCACTTTAGACAACTTGTAGACGTATCCTCCCCTGATAGAGAAGACCAAGAGATGCGAAGATGACTTGTTCGGTGCTGTCACCAGCACATTGGACTCCGGACAGAAGTGGTACCACGCCGTCTGCTGACTGTGGGCGCGAATGAGCCGCAAGCCGCGGGCGTCCGCGGACACACCGTACAGCTCGACCCCCTTGTCCGTGAAGAAGGCCAGCTCTCGGTCGTCAAGCCAAGAGAGGCCCAATAGAGCGGCACCTTTGGTCTTGCACGGCTGCGTGTGCTCCTCCGGAAGTTCTCTGCCGGAGGAGGTGGTCAGCGAGGCCAGTTGGACCTCCCGGGAGGTCCTTTGGACTGCCAGAAGACGTTGATCGGGAGAAAGCTTAACGGTGATGACAGGACCCCGGTCGCGTAGGCGGAGCGTAGAGCAGAAGTTCTCGACGAAGCCTCGGGCCATCAGACCGGTCGCGCCACCCGAACGGACCGAGAACACCTAGATGACATAGCCAGCGCGTAACGGAACATTGGGCGGTTTTCTCGGGCGAACTAACATTTTTACATGCAGTTGCTCGTACTAACCTGGCGATTCTTGTCGTCGAAGAAGACATGTGTGACCTTGCCTACCGGCTCAAAGGTGGCCGACGCTGACGCCGTCACAGAGAACGCCATGGCAGAGGAGCGCAGAGGCTTCTGACGGCAGAGGCTTTCGAGCGGAGAGGCGTCCAAGCCTCAGCCTTTTCAGATCTGTTACTTTACGCTACGAGCAGCTGTCGTCAGCTGTTTATTTACGTTCGCTCCTAGGGGACAAGGCAGAGAGGCTGTACATAGCCTCTTTGGGGACAAGGAAAAGAAGACCTTTTTGACCATGCTCCTACCGGGCCTTTTTATGCGGTCTGCCACCGCCGTAATGCGGGAGCTCGGCCGCTTCAATGGCAACTACGTCTTCTCACCCTCCAGCGGACTCTTCGTGACCAGCGGGTCAACGGTCAGACACACTTCGCAGCACAGAGTCATATTGTAAGTGAAATCGGTTTCTTCCCTTTTTACTTTTCAATGATGTTTTTTTTTGCCAGGTTGCCCGAGATCCCCAAAGATGACAGCAAGACCAACAAGCTTCTCATTCCTCCCGAATCCGAACTGCCACATCTTTCTGGAGTGAGCGAGCGTGACTGTTACTTTGGTCTGGGCAAAGTTCTTCTCGAGTTTGAGTCAGCGGTCTGCAGTCTCGAGGCAAAGTGTCAAGGTAAGAAACATGACAACGTTCTTGATGTACCAATGGTAAAGTCACGTGCTGTTTGCAGACGGAGTTGTCGACTTCAACGCTCTGTTTGGCGAGCTAGAACCTCACAAGTGCATGTTGGAGAGCGTATGGCACTTGGTTAACCTTTTGGCCATCGTCACCAATGAACTTGACCGAGACCGCCTCATGCAGCTTCACAAACGTGCGGAGAGAGCGCTTCTCTCCAGATACGCCTCTAAAGACATTTTCGAGACGCTTCAGAAGATGAAGGAGGCCGGGGGGCTAAATCCACAACAAGTAATAGGCCGAATTGTTGTCATTGGAATCATTTGAAAGGTTAAGACCGATTTAGGAAAGGATAGTCGATCGATTCATGGTTGAATACAAGCATCAGGGTTACGAGTTGCCGGAGAAAAAATTCAATGAGCTCAACGTCACGTGGAAATCCAAGCTGGCGGAGGCTACGAGAGACTACAACTTTAGACATTCGGTAACTATGTTTTTTATTTAAACACATAGGTGGTATCAAACTTTGAAGTAATAAATTACCAAAAATGATTTTAAGGTACTTCAATTCACTACAAAATTGGTAGTGGTTGCTGTAAGGACATTTCATGTGGAAAGACGTTATGATAGTTGTAAAATTGTGAAGACAATTTAACCAATCATGTCTCTTTGCTTCCAACCCCCTGAATACGTAAATACCCCTTTTGACTTAGGCAGTTGCCAATGAAAACAAAGCAAAACATTTTTGTCATCCTGCAATGAATATGTTACCATAAGTATTGGGCCAGAATATTCTTTAGATCTCTTTCTGCGTGCTCTATTTGTTGCAAGACTCCACTTGAAGATATTCTAGTCAAATGGAGTGCGAAAATGAGTTTTTGGGTTCCCCCTCTTCAAAACTAAACGGTTCAGAAGCTCATCTTTGACAATACATCGATATCTGTACGTAGGATATAAAAATTTTCACTACAGATGGGTGCCCACATTTTTCTAAATAAACCATCTTACTTGATTTGACCATTGAGCTTTAGGCAATGAACTTAAGATGCACTCAACAAAGTTCCAAAATTTTCGTTTTTTGGTCTAGCCAAGTGGGTACGAAATATATCATAAAAATTCACGCTGTTAACAGTGAATAAATGAGGTTTTCCCTTCATTTGCAAACAATTGAATATTACTGGGAAAAGTAATGAATGATTCATCATTACACTTTTGATGGAGTAACGAAAACGGTAATTACTTTTTAGGAGGAATATGTAAGCCGTAGTTACTATTAAGAAAACGGGACCCATGTAAAGTCAAGTACTATAACACCTCTTTCAGCAATCGACCCAGAGATTTCTCAGCACAGTGAGGGATCCCAATGTCGTCCGAGATTTTCCAGTGGACGTGCTGAGAGCTATGGCCACAGACAGGTACAAAATGAATGGTCTTCCTTGATCTGACAGCAAAAAAAGTTCTGCCGTATTTCAGTTCTCAACCTTCGAAGGGTCCTTGGAATGTCACCCTCCACCCCTACGTCTACCGTAAGTTCCTGGAATACTGCCCGGACCGTAAGCTGCGTTGGAACGTGTACCAGGTATGTTGGAAGACGGGGGATAAGGCACGTTAGTGTCACATGTATCCTGCTCATGCTGCTCGCAGGCTGACGTTGCCAGAGGCTCTCGTGTCATCGATGAGTACCTCCACACGGGCAGTCAAGTGCGAGGCATCAGACGGTTTCGGGCAGACCTCGCCTCCACCCTGGGGTATTCGAACTTTGCCGACTTCTCCATGGTAACGAAGATGGCTGCCAATGTCGAGAATGTTCACATCATGATCGCAAGTCTGTTGGCCAGAGGTGAGGTGACGTCACATTCAAGTTTGCGTACACTTAATTTATGATCAAGATATGATTGAAAACGTCACTTTCAGCTAAAGATGCTCAAGAAAGGGAGTTGGAGGCTCTCCAGGCATACGCAGAGGACAGGGGCTTCGATGCTGAGATAGAGTTCTACGATCTTCCGTTTTTCAAGCGGAAGCAGAGGTTCTCAATGCTTGGGTATGATTATGGTACAACTCATACACTCTGCATTCAATTATCATTATCCATATTTTGTATCAGCATCAACGAAGAGGACCTTAGAAACTTCTTTCCCTTACCTCGCGTCGTCACGGGCATATTCAGGTGATCACACGTTTACGTGGAATACAGGAGTGTCCGCCTTGACTTGGATGGTGAAATGCTCATTGACGTTCCTTTTGCGTCCTAGGCTGTGCCAGAATTTGTTCGACTTGACCATAGAAGAGGTGAAGGAGAACGTTAACGCCTGGAGTCCCGAAGTCAAACTCTTTAGAGTTTCAGATAGTCACAGCGGCAAGTTGTTGGGACATTTCTACTTCGATCCCTATATTAGGTGAGAACGCCATAAAACTCTTGGGAATCATGTAGAACGGTGACGCATTCCAGGGACGATAAGAGCTTTTCTGGCAGTGACCGTGGTTGGTACATTCCCATAAGGTCTCTCAGCAAGCTGGGGAAGTCTATCCCCCTAGGTGCAATGGTGCTGTCGTTTCCAACGCCCGGTAAGAATAGAGCTTGCGGGAGCTATTCAGAGCGGTCCAGCAACCACTGTTATCAATTCTCCTTAGGGTATGGAAAACCGTCGTTGCTCAGCTTTGCCGAGGTGCATGAACTCCTGAGGAACATGGGCAACATGCTCATCCACCTTCTGTCAGATACAGATTGGTCGGATCTCTCTGGCAAGACAGGCATTGAGTGGGACGCACTCGAAGTAGCTTCCAACTTCATGACACACTGGTCAGTCATGATCCTCAGTGACACCTTGAGACAGCAAGCCTATAGTTCTCAGTATTGCAGGTTGTACACACCAGACTTTCTCAGCGCTTTGTCTGGACACTGGTCCAACAACGAGCCTCTTTCTCAGGAGCTGGTGGACCGGCTCTGCTTGTCCAAGCACCACATGGCTGGGTACGATCTCTGCCATGAGCTGTTCAAGGCATCATACGACATGGCGTTTCACACAGAGTAAGAGCATTGTGATTGGACATGGTCATGGATGCTTTATACGATAACATGATCACTATTGACAGGGATTACGACAACGAAGGATATCAGGAGTTATCAAATAGGTTGCATGCACAATACTCCCTCATTCCCCGTGTCCAGGAGGACACATTTCCCTTGTACTTCTCGGAGATCATGGGAGGAGACAAGGTTAAAGGACAAAACTGTCAAGCTTATCGGCAGTGGAATTACCATAACGAATGTATTTTCTTTTTAGCCGGCAGCGTACTTTTGCGAGACATGGTCCAAGATGCTGGCCGCCGACGCTTTCTCTGCTGTACAAGAGGTTGGCTTTGACAACACCCAAGAGGTCAAGAAAGTCACCAAGAGGTGAGTCCTGCGCCCAGTCCGTCACCTGTTATTTAGATCGCTGCATTTTTCTTTCAGATTTCGCAAGACTTTCCTATCATTTGGCAGTTCCCTCCCTGCTGCAGACGTGTTCCGACAGTTCCGCGGCCGAGATCCCTCCCACGAGGCCCTCCTGCTCAGTCTAGGCCTAAAAGGCCTTCATCATCCAAAGAAAAGAGGTTTTCAGCAGGCTAGTGAGCAAAGCTGAAGCTTTCTAAGACTGCGTGGAGGGTGCAGCGACGAGGATCTGCAGATAGAAGAGCCTTTACAACGGTCACGAGCGCCCAAGACAGTTATTCTTAGGTGACCAAAGTACATAAGCATGTTAGAGCTATGTGTCTGAAAAAAAATTGGGAGCTGGGCACTAAATACGGATGTAAGCGTGTTTTTTGCTGAATAAACCCCAAACCTTTGTCACGAACGGATTCAGAGACCGTCGAACGGATGGGGGACCAACTTGGCAGGATGAGAGAAGGGACCCTGGAGAGTGAAATTAGAGAAGTGAGGTCTACGCCCCTGCCACCCCCGACCATTAAGGGAGGATTGGAAATGGTGCCACTTGCCGTAAAAGCACCTTCGGCTCCAAGGTGGAGCCCGAGCTGGGCTCAGCTTGGGGCCAGGGAGGCAAGCCAAATTGGCTGTGTATCCCATCTGTGAAATACAAAACAGTAAGTTAAAGGGACTTCAAGGTAGATCTTGCATCTCAATCTCAACTTCAACCTCACCGACTTTGAGTAGACTTCAAGGTGTTTTGTATCAAGAAAATAGGCTTCGCTTGACTGTCACACTTGCATGGCGTCTGGTGAGGTCGAGGTCAAGACAAATCATGTGCTGACAACGACATTTACTTATAAATGTTTATTCCCATAAAATCCTTCACGGTCAACAGCAGTCTCATCACGAGTGAGAACCTTGTCAATATACCGACATCCTGACTGTTTTTAGTTCATCAACGTTGTGGTTCTTTATCTCGGAACGGAGGCAGCTGACTTTTTTAAAATTAGAGCTGTTGATAATTTAATTCCTTCCCAGTGTGCACACAATAATTCAGGTTATTTTCTGATGAGACACGTATAGAACAAGTTTGTTTTCTTGAGAATTCTTTGCACGTATACGAAAGTTATTGCTATGCACGTCTTTCGGGCTCTCTTGCACAATCAGTATAACTTGTTGCCCACCAATCACTGTATTCAATAACAATGAAGATCTGAACGTCAACTCCGGCAGCACCGTCACGGAGTGCGTGGGGTCTTTCCACTGGGATGTACGTGCAGGAAGTTGTGGCCTCGCCTGGAGTCTGTGATCTTAGCACTTTGGTGAAGATGGTCTGTTGCACCATGTCATAATGCCGAAGATCCTTTGCGCGACAATAACTTCCGGTGATCGTCCCGCACTCCACACAGGCATCCCTCCCTATGAACTCCAGCAGCCGGTTATATATCCGCTTCTGCTAGCTACGCAACTGCTGCAATGTTCTCAACTGTTTGCATGACAGCCTCGTGGTCTCGATCCGTACGACGACGTTGAACACGCGGCTGCTCCCCCCCAAGACGGATAGGACTGGCCTAGCCGCTTCCAGTACAGGACAGAGTCACCTCAGCACCCACACAAGCCGATTGTCCTCGCCATGCACTTGAGCACTCTGCTGCAACGACGCAGAAAGCTGTTGTTCTCTACATTGGGTGGTCGCTCTGTTTTTCTGCGTCAGTCTGTACTACACTTCACCCTCTCCGCCTCCCTCTTCTTTGTCATACGAATCTGTTCGCCTTTTCTCGCGCTCTCTCTTCCAGAGTCTTCGGCATAACACATAAAAGAGTGCGCGCGCAACTTGCGCGAGGGTAATAACAAATCCACAGGCAGGCTACAAACATCATCAGAAGCCGGTGTTAGTGGTGCATCACACGTTGTTCTACCGAAACAACGCAGTGATCATATAATGAGACTGAATGGAAGCTCAGTCTTGCTTACTGTTGGTGCAGTCAGCTTAAACGAACAAGACATTATAAGTTGATCCGGTGTGGAGAAGAATCGTCGGCTTTGTAGCTTCGAGTTATGACGAAGACCTGAATGTCGTTGGAGGACGACATCTCGCCAAGAAGGACTTATACGCAACCTGAGGACCGGAGGATCATAGGAGAGCGCAGACAGTGAAGTGGACCGTAGGACTTGGTGAAAAAGTCTAGGAGCTTGACCATGTCTCTGGGTAAGTTGAAGTCTTCCGCTTCCGTATCGGGACGCACCACGGTCTGCCGCGTGTGCGGCATCGACACGGGCAGCTACAACCTGAATTATGGAGTGAGCTCTTGTCTTAGCTGCAGAGCCTTCTTTAGAAGGGTCGTCCAGCAGAAGATGAAGACCATAATGTGCTGCAAAGGGTCCGGCGGCAGCTGCACCATCACGCCCGAGAACCGCAAGCGTTGCAAGCGTTGCCGCTTCGACGCGTGCGTCGCTGCTGGAATGCACCCAAACGCCGTCATGAGTCAGGAAGATTTCCACAGGCACTTCCGGAAGATGATCAAGAAGAAGGGATGGATGGGGAGGGGTGGTAAGAAAAAGCAGGGGCAGCTGAATGAAACTGCAGATGCCCCATCCGCCAACGAAGAAAAGCAGGAGGACGTGCCGTTTGATGAGGAGGATTTGGACTTCATCCTGGAGTCAGTAGGAAACTATGATATCATCGCCTCAAAAAATGTTGCAGCATCACAAGAGCAGGACGAAGCCTCACTCAACTCTTCTCAATCACCAACTGAGCAGGCTTCATGCAACTTGTTCGAGGTCTCCCGTGAAGGCTGCCTCTCTCTCTCCAACCTCTTGAGTGATCCTGCCTTCAAGACTGAGTCCCATTCTTCTTCTCCTAGTTCCTCTTCTGCCGTCCTCAAAGCTCAGTTGACCTCCTCAGATTCGGAACACGAAAAGATGTCCTTCGCTACTCTGCTGCCTTCATCGAGCTCGTGTTCTCCACTTGATGAGTCCCTCTTCGGGGAAAACCACCAGGTAAAGCCAAGTATGCTAATAACTTAGGATGGACGTATGCACACGGAGAGCAACGTTGCTGGCAGCGCAAAGCGAAATTAGTACTTAACTGCCTTCACACCAAGCATGCACGATATCAGTTTATGCTGTACTTTCAGCTGGTGTGGCCCACGATGGCGGTGAACAAGGCCGAGCAGAGCTTGCAGGAAGATGATGGATTCTTTCGGAGAAGGACTGAGAAATGGGTTTGCGCGTGCAATGCAGAAGACCTCAAGTCGTCGGATTGTGGAGTGGCGCTGGGCCGACTGCACCGTGACGGCAGCAAATTTGACCCAGACCTATTAAAGACCCATTTCAAAAACATCTGTGGGGTCTTTGGTGCTTTTGCAAAGAGCCTTGACGAATTCAAAGCGCTGCCAACATTGGATCAGACGATGCTCCTGTCGCAAAACTCTCGCCTGCTCGCCCACTACATCCTCAGCACCTACTTTTTTGCCGGATCAGGCAACAAACAGCTACTACGACTGCTGCTTTCCAGCTGCGTTGACGATGAAGACAATGGCTCCAAGTACATGAGGTTCGTGCCAATCGAGACCTTCAATAACATCATCGGCTTGTTCTGGGACGACGGCGCCATGAAGCAGTATGCGACCTTAGCAAGGCAGCTCAGTGAACTTTGGGAGAGCAACGCCAGCATCGATTCTGCCATCGCACTCATCTGCCTCTTTTCCCCGACAACAGTGGAAAGGTTAGAAGACAAGCAGCGTGTAAAGAAGTTATATGAGCTCGCGGTGATGAGCGTCGGGCTCCAGATGAACTTCACGGAGAATGACATTAACCGTATGGTGAGCATTCTGGATCAACTCTCGAAAATCTTTGACTCCGGAGTGACATGGCGCCAAAAAGGCAGAAGATGGGAGCAGCAGAGACGGGATCTTTGCGTCTTTGATGTGTCTTCTTTTTGGGTTCGCTTTGGGATCTCGATTGACGCGATTCCCCTAGGCAGAGACCTCCTACGTCAGCTCATCGCCTTCAACAAGCTGGGAGCGCCCGTCTCCAGAACGTTCTTCCCTCGGGTGCTGCACGTATTGGTGGACCGCTGCAAGCACATGCTGGAGCGCCATGGACTGCCAGGCAGGGAAGCGACCGCGTCCGACATGGTCGACAACGTCGATCAGTCAGTGGCGTTGTTCGTGAGCCGCCTGGAATGTATGTCCGATTCAGATGATGGTGGTGAGGGATCGCTAGCACGTTCCAGCTACGACAGATTGATGGCGGAACACTTAGAAGAAGGCAGAGCCATGACGGCACATATTAGCTTGCGCCGGATGACCCACCTCAACGACGAGGAGATGAGAGCATTCAACATCAATGTGGATGTCCTGCGTCCCCTCCTCTCTGGTGCCAGTGAAGAGCTTTTTCTGGGTCTGGTACTTCTGACATTGTTTGGAGTGACGGAGAACTTCAAAAGTGGTGGTCACAGCTGTTTGGGGTGCATGATGGAGAAGTTCCTGAAGGAGAGAGTGTGCCAGCTGGGCGCGTCATTGTGCACCAACGCTTATGAAGAGCTGGTGCAGAGAATGGGACCTGTCAAGACTGTAGCAAGGCTTCTCAAGAGCGTTGCAGACCAAGTCCAGTGCTGATTTACCATGAATGTTCAATATTTATCCACTACGTGTTCATAAACCACGAGCATTGTTCCTTTCAGACCTACACTGCAAAGTCCAGGCTCATTTATGTGGAAGACTATCAATTAGAATTTATGTAGTTTGATGCATCATGTACATGTGTATGTCCTGTCACTTTTCTATGCTACACAGTACAGCAAGGTCCAATGGAATTTCCGTATGTGCAATTTCCCCTACCTGAAAGTATCTGCTTCATCTACAGTGGAATGCGCTTAATAAAGACACATTTATTGGAGACTTTGGCTTGTTTGTTTGTCGTGGGTATCGGTCTCCTATTGATGAGGGGGTCCTTGTGCAGGACCTTTTCCTTGCCCAGGTGATGGCTCATATTGCACCATTCCAACATTTTTATTCTACCTTGGTGGAGGACATTGCCTTCTCAATGCGATCTGTTTGCACAAATCTGAGGAGAATTTTGTATCCCTGAGGATGAAGTAGATCGTTGTCTATGTGGAGTATCTTGTACTCCTCCGTGGGTGCTGTTCACTCGCGCACGAGGTGTACAAATTCCTCATGCACCCTACCACAGAACCTACACTTTTCCGATAAGGACTCTTGAAGTTTGAACTGGTGGTACCTAAGGTAGTTATGGCCTGTGATGACCTTAATTATCTTGCTTAGTCTATACCTCGATCAAGTCGGATAACTTGTCTGTTAATCTGGCCAGGAGTTTGCATCCAGAGCTTAGTCTGCCAGCATCCAGGGTTTTTGCATTCTTGCTCATGGCGCCAGAGGGCCTGGGGGATGAATCCCCCTGGAAAATGTCTGCCTTTGGGTCCGGATTGTTCCAGGAAAATTTCAGCCGATTTCATCCACTTTTACCCCCCTCAAAAAGCCACATTTCTGTTCTGTTTGGCGTGGCCCCCCTTCCAGGTGGCCTTCTTTTGAGCATTCCAGCTCCAAAATGGGCAGCCTCAACACTGACCCTGTGTACTCAACAGTGTGTCCCAGGATCACATCTACACGTTCCACATCAAAATTCTACTTCAACATGTTTCAGCACAGCATATGAGATGCCGTCATGTACGACGCAATTACTCACGGCCAGGACTGTACAGTCCTTCCCGTGATGTCCTCACGAGCACAGTACCTCTTATGCCGTGCTGGAACGTCTGGAGGTGGAATTTTGATGTGGGACACGTAGATGTGATAATTATGTACAATGTTGAGCACGAGGTTCAGTCTCAAGGCTGCCCATTTGATGCAACAGTTCTCAAAAGGAAGCCAACTGGAGGGGGCAGCGTACCGATGAGACTTGAAATTTGGCTTTTCGAGGAGGTGCAAGTCGACAAATTTCGCTGAAATTTTTCTGCGGAGACCCTCCCATTTCCAGGGGGATTCACTCCTTCCGCAAAAACCCCATGTTCGGGGCGAGAGGTTGCTAGGATTTGTGAAGTTACCAAAAGAGAGCCAGAGGGTGACACAGCCAACGCTAAAGCAGAGCTTAGCATTGGATCATTTTGGGCAACAAGATGGTCGACCACGACCTCTGTGGGCCCCTCCTAAAGACCCTTCCTCTTGCTAGTAGTTAGGTAAAATCCATAAATTTTAACCGCCGCTGTTCACCAGAACTATTCTGGGACGAAGGGCAATGGTTGGTCTGAAGCGTCTTCCACCTTCACCCCTCGTTCCCCATTAAGCTGTGAGTTTGACTAATTAATAAAAGCATCGCAGCAGATACTCCATTACGAATCATTATCACTGTCTACATAAACTGGACGATTGAAACCAGCAGTTTCTTTGGGATGCGAGTTTTGGGTGCGCCTCAAGCTCGAAGTTGCAGTGTTCTTTCCAGCACTGGCAGTTGCGCTTCCTGGCTTCTTTTCCTTGTTAGTTCTTTTCCTCATCGCCTTTGCCTCCAAGTTTTTCTCCCACTCCGTCCTGACCATGGTGTAGAGTCTGACGGCAGCTTGGGCGTCCTGCACAGAGCTGTGCTCGCCTTCCTAAAGATTGTTACAAGTAAGATAGAGAGACAGTTTCAATAGTCAATGGGTCATGTTTGACCTGCACGGTGATCCCCAGCATGCGATCCGCCAGTCGCTTCAAGCTCGGGGTCCGACCATTAAAGGCATTCCTGAATGGCTCGTAGTTCGCCGTGTCACGGATCATTCTCCGGGGATGATCCAGGAACAAGACTTTTAGGTCATGGTGGAGAGAATGACCTATCAAGATCCGACCCTGGAGCAGATCCGAGACCTCCTTCTGGACTGTCTTAAAATTCTCCCCTGTTAAGAGACGATGATGTCACAGTATTCTTATGTAAGTTATATCTAGGGGCGAGGTAAATTTTGCGGTAGTAATATTATAACTTTGTGACATGAAAGCAACATACAATATTTCACTTTCATGCTGTAAAGATGGTCACTCTTCTTTTTAAGCATTAACTTTTTTTTTGGGGGGGGGGGTGACAACGGGTTGAATCGGGTACCCCCATCTTTACCTACCCTAACCCACCCCGCCTATGTAGTACCGGTATGTATTGTAGGAAGGCTTAAGTTTACCATGCACTAAATCCTCCCGTCTGATCCCCGAGATCGCTGTCCTGTAGTCCGTGACTTTTTCTCGGGGCTTGACAAACTTGTCGTAGATGCAATGGCCAAAGTGATTGACAAGAGACACCCTGGCCAATATGCTGTCCTGGCCGCGTACGCCAACGCCAACCATCTCGCAGTCCATACCGACGATCTTTGTCACGCTAAGATAGGGTAGATGACACGTGCCATTAAGCAACATTTTGTGCTACAAAATGCGCTGACTTACCCTTTGAAGCCTTTTTCCTTGACCAGCCCGTCAACCTTGACTTCTCCTACTTTGAGCGCAGCGATGTCAACCGGATCCAAGAGCAACTCGTCCACTTTGTCAAACCAGATGTCCGGTGCCTTCTGCGTTACACTTGCTGGAGCGTGAACTTTGCTGCCAGCTTTCTTCTTCTTCTTCGTTCTTGAGGTACCAATTTCAGCCATGATCTTCTTCCAGTTGCAGGAAAAGTCCTCCTTGGAGAGGGGCAACTTGGCCACGTGGTCAGTATTCTTCTTCTTTTTGCACCTCTTCCTCCTCTTTTTCAAGCCGTCAACAACTGGAGGGTGTGGCCAGACTAGCTCAGTTTCGTTCTGGAAATGTTCTTACGGACTAGAACCGGTAAATTCCGGTGACCTTTCCTAGGAAAGCGAGCATCCCGGAGCGAGTCCAGTTCATGAACCTGAACATCCCTACGGGTTGCATACAAGTCATAGCATCCATGTGAAAATGCTGGTCTGGCGGTGAGAAAGAGTCGATTTTTTTGGTTTAGAATGGACAGGCCGACTTCAATTCGGCATGGCCTAAGAGCCGGAAGCCCATGGACTGGAAAAATGACCCGAACTGGGTTAGATCAACAAACCAAAAGCTTAAAAATCGCACAAACAACAAGTTAAAAACCCAACAAAGACAGAATGGAAAAAATATAAAAAGAGAAACTGAGAAAAAAAAACCCGCATGTGCATTGAGCCTGACAGACTTTGGCAACTTTGGCATCGGTGAAAGAAAATCGGCTCTAAAGAGGGCCACCGATCTCGGGACAGATAAAACGATCCGACCCGAGGCTTGACGGGTGGGGCCTGACCCGAGCTGACCATTGCTTCAGTCCCAGTGAGGCCAGGTCTTGGGATCAATCGCAAATCTTGCGATTTTGAATATTTGCCTCAATTCAATTTTCCTGACCAAATTTGGCCTGGGAAACTGCTCAGGAGCTCATCACACCCTCGTACCTCTTAAGCTACCAGGGGGTCGTTCGTGAGAGCAAAGGTGAGATCAGCTATGCTGTGTATAAATCAAAGCTGTACATTCCGTATTCCCCTCCCCCGAAAAACCTTTCATTTTTCTGCAATTTTAAGCTTATGCCTGTAAATGACATTGTTAAATAAAGACAAAGACATTTGGTCTTTGGTCACTGGAAAGAATTTTGGTCACCATTTGACTTTTGATGTCGTCAAATTTTTGCTGGTGTCCGCCAACGTGACTAAATCTAGAGGCGACTGTATTTGAAGCCTCCTATACGAGGAAAACACGTCAGCCTGTGCAGGGTAGCCTGTGGAATGAAGCTACCTCAGGCAGCAGTCATATCGGGATCTTCACCACCGACTCCAAGTCTCAGCCAACCAAGACTGCTCCAGCGTCACTAAATAAATAAGTGATTGACCTCGCTGCAGCTGTACATGTTGCTTTGCCATAAGTAGTGATATCTGTAATGATGCTGTCATGAGTCTAATCTGGCCGCACCCTGGATGCTATCAGCAGGTTGCACGTTCGCTTCTGTGGGCTCCTCCATGGCCTGCGGCTCCCTGTCTCTCTTCTTACCCGTATTTGTTCTTCTTGGCGCCATGGTATCTCACAAATTATCACCTACAAGTCCGTTGAACTCCTCGCTTTTTTCAACTTCTTTTGTCTCTCGTCTTCCTCCACTATGTATGTGACGAAGTCTGTGAGACCTTCGAACTCAGTCCTTCCTTGAGGATTGCTGCTTTTGGGGATCCTGGGCAAGATTGATCCAGCCTTGTGGCGAAACTCGTCCAAGTCTTGAGCGCCAGAGAGCTTCCAGATGGAGTAGAAGAGAGCAGCACATCCGGTCACAGCATACACGGTCCCAAGTGCGAGAGCACGGGTGGCCAGACGAACGCCAGCTTGATGCAATCTGGCATTCTCGCTCAACTGAGTGGGATCTAGAAGAAACATGAGTATGACGTCGCGGCAATTCCAAAACAACTTCATGCTGAGCAAACCCTCAGACTTCCTGGCGGTTGCCAGAGCCCTGCCGAAACCACAGAGTGCCGCGAAGCCTCCGGTCACAGTCAGAAAGATCCCGGCCTTCAACCTGTATGAGAGTGAGAGTGAGCCTTCCTCGTTGTGTTTGTCAAGAGACTGTTGATGCTCTCCGCCCATCCCAACAAGCTGGAGGAAATGAGGAAGTCAGACACTGAGACAACAGTTCAGAGCTTTGGTCACATCGTCAACGACCCCTACCTCTAGAACGTGCCGTAGTTGTTTTGATCCCGTGCGTGTCCCTCACGTGCAAAACACGGATGGTCACGCAGCGGATGGCGCAAAGCGAGGAACAGCAAACAAGTCAGCTGACGCGGGGGTGAGGGAACCACAGTTCTGTGTAGTCGTAGAGGCGGCCCTTGTGTGGCTGGGCGGACGAACTTAGCTGACTTGTGTTTGACGCACACGAAGTATGTCTTCGGCCAAGGCTTTGATTTTGGGGTCACTTTTTGTTGCTCATGCGTCCATCACAAAGCAATTGTTTGTTTGCAGCACCACTTTTCTTCTGCGTCAGCTAACTCGTCATGTCACAATTTCCAGTCCATAGATGTCCGAGGCTGCCAAATCTGCAGATGAATATTCATAGTGAGCCCGTAGTTATTTGGGAACTCAAATAAGAATTTAGACTAAAAGTAAGAAATTGTCCGGGACATTTGAACATTCGTTTCGTCTTCTTTATTGATCTTGACCTTGGAGTCCACCGGGTCATTTGTCTGCCATCCTGGTGGTGCTCCGGAAAGGTCTTTGTCCGGGAGATCCGGTCATCCACTTTAGCAGCCCTGTCCAACTTGTTTTTGGCCCGATCGGCTACGACGCAGCTCGACCTTGGAAAGTGACGAGCCAGGGAAGGGGAGGCGCTGGGCACGAAAGGAAAGGAGTGGCGCCACGCTGGGCGCAGCAGCGGCCATGTTCTTGCTCCCCACCTCGGAGCCAGCCAGATCGGCCATGTCCTCAGCCAGGCCCTCGGAGAACTTCCCTCCCGCGCTTCAGAAAGTGCGAGCAGCAAACTGAGCACAGCAGGACAAGAGAAAGAAAAACATTTCAAAGAGCCAAAGCAAAGCTCGAGAGCCCGGAGCCCGGACGTTGGGAAGGGCCGTTTATGCATCGAGCAAGGTAGGACCACCTTTCTCGGTTACATGGAGGTCTCGGGTGCAGGAGGCGTTCCCCAGGGGGAGGGGGGGGGCATCTGACGTTGAGATCTTGTAGGCCCCCGTGGGCGAGGTGAGGTAGGCCCTCAAGGGAATGGAGTCGGGACCTCCTTGGACGCCTTAGTGAGTGTGGCCCGAGTTTCCGTGCTCTATTGGAGAGCCAGTTCAGCATGGACCTGTTTGATATTGTGCTGCGCGGACCATTTTGAACAGTAGAAGAGTGTTTTGCCTCAGCTCTGTCTTGGCTTTTGTTTTGCTATTTTTCACCATAGCTTATCTGTACCACGTCACAACTTGAAGCGTTCAAGCACGTTAGCCTGATGCTGCCCCCATTGCAGTATTGGGTGTGCTTGTCTAGGCAATCTGGCTCTCCGGAAAGACTACCTGGTTATTATTGTCGCTGTCATTGTGTTATTGTTGTTTGTCTTTTCAAACAAAAAAAGCTTCACTACCTCGGCATTCTCAGTGGTGGGGAACGTTTCAATCCACGGTAGTGGGAGTTTTTAACAGTTCGTCAAGGCGTCATCGCCAGCCAAGCATTGATTCACGGAGCCATCACATTCCACAGAGGGTGGTCGGATTTTGTCCATTCAACATATTTATGGATGCGGAATAACAGTGAAAATAATAGCTGATGCGCAGATGAACATGATCCCGTCCAAAAATCTCGTGGCGGTGGCCAACAAAGTCCAAAGCTGTTGTGTCCTGACTCGATCAAGTGGTAGAAACGAAATATTGGGCGAATTAGCACGTCCCTTCCTCTCTCGTGAAGCTCCGTGATCAAATCTCGCCAAGATAGTTGATCCAACATGCTTCATTATGCCACCATTGTATTGTCTTTCCACCTGTGGCACGCAACAGCTTCTCACCTCACATGCCTGAACAAATAATTTGTGTTCAACTGTGCTGTTTTTGTCATCCTTGGACAATGCGCACGTACTTGAGGGTCGTCCTGAAGATGGCGTGACTGAGCATCTTATTTCTGTTAACCTCTGTGACATGGAAAGGCAAGCAGCGCTGGACACGATGCTTCTTTTTGCCAACTGTTTGTGTCAAAACGCCGAGGACAAGAAGAAGTGGAGGGGGAAAGTGGTCATGAGCAAGTATCCCTCTGTTGAACTAATTGAGGGGTTCTTGTAGGAGTAGCTAAGAGTTTATTTTCAAACGCATGCATGAGAAGGCAGGAGAAATAAGTAGGACGCAAAATGGTGCAAAATAACCGTAGTCCATCGTTCTGTTGGCGTGTCTTTGTAACTCCTCAGCAAGGGAGCCACGTTCCTTGCCGAGGTGTTTTAGCTGGACTCGGTGGGGATTCCTCATGAGCTGAACTGCTCCTCGACTTAGGGGAAAGATGAGAATCACTGATCTGAGCTGTGTATGCATGTTGGGTATGAGGGTCCACTCACCTGGAGTCGCCAAACTCAGAGATCAAGCTGGCCTTGAGGATGGGGCCTTGTTCTCCACCGCCTTAGTGATGGCCGTCTACAGAGTATTGATCAGGTGTGTGTCGGCAATGTCATTGATGGCGCAGTTGGCCAAAGAAAAGTGTCTTAGCATCTTATTCTGAGAGAGGGCGTAAAATACCTCCAGCGAATCACCAGGAATGACACTCTTTAAGAGATCAGACAAGTTTGATGCTGTCTCCATACCAAGTCGGTGAGAGGGATGTTCAAATTGACGACCATATGGCGTTTGAATTGTTGCTTCACAGTTGACAGAACTTTTTTGGTGTCCTTCCCTAAATGGTGGAACAGATTTTGTTCTAGTCATTGCGGGAAGATGACGAACTGTTGGGTTACTGTTTTGGGGTCGGACCCGCCCCTTAGTTCTTCAGCTGGAAACTGTTTAAGCCGCATGGAATTGACGATGCCATTCCAGCCGGTGCTGGGATCCGCCGTCTTGGCCCACTTGTCTGACTGTGACTAGTAAAACTGATTCTGCAAAGAGGAGGTCATGAGGTCCAACTTAGGCTCACCCATGCTCTGAGTCAAGGCTTACTTGATCAATCATTGCATGTAGTCCGAGGATGCCTGTAAGATCGACAATCACGGTGTCAGCTCGCTCTCGTGTCCTCCAGGCTGACATTCACCAGGTTTTCATCCTTCTTGGAGATGACAGGCGCCACTGGAAGGACCCGTCCTTTCCCTCGCACTGTTCCTCGCACATGGGGGACAGCCTCAAGCACACAGGAATGTTGAGAGCCTTTGTGAGAATGCTGTTTAGTCGCTGCTGCTCTCATCTCTTCAGTAGTGACATCTGTTACCTCTCCTATGATAGCCTTTATGAGCTTTCAGCTCTTGAACTGTCTGGTGGGCTGTTTGCTGCACTTGTAGTTGCTCCTCATCAACGGCGGGATCCAAAAGGCTCTGAATGCCACCCTGCTTCAATCAATTGTTCCATCAACTCATCCATGTGCAATGACATTGACTCGTACTCACACCTCTGTGCGACCCATCTTGGTCTTCAGGCTTTTCTTCTCAATCTGCCGAAATCGAGTTAGGAATCATTACTGTCATAGAGTTGATGCCAGCATAATGGCTCATATGACAGGATTTCTGTTCCAAAAGAAGTTGAATCAAAACCGAAACAAGACATGAAACAAACAGTGGCTGCTGACTGATGCAAAACTCCTTGGATCTGACGTGATCTGATGTAACGATGAGGGGTGGAGGAAAAGGAGGAGGATTTGCAATCCCCCTGATACTCTTCCTGGATTATGGGCTTTGGAAGGTTCATTACCTTGGGGCAGCTGCTGCTTTGAGGCTGGAAGGAAGTAAGGTTTTTGGCTTCATGTGTAGCAGGAACGACAAAGTTGCCTTGGCTGGCACCACACCTGAACTACAGACGCTCCACCACCACCATGGGACAGACAAACAAACCTCTCTCCTTTGGGTGATGTCTCAGGACTTTTGGCTCTTAGGGCAATGTTAAACTCCAAAAAGAAACCAGCATCCACCCCCCCAAAAATATGAGAAGAAATTTCAAGTACAGTCCTTGTTTGCCGGCCACTGGTTCGGCAATGATTGCAATTGACATCAATGGAGGCCAGCACTGGAGTGGCCTAGAATTGTGAAATTTTACTGGCCAATAGTAGTCAGTTCTGGCAATTTTCCATTGCACAAGAGTGCGTCCATGATCCATAAGAGCAAGAAGCAGGAGCTAAACATGTTACCCAAAGAGGTGGCGCAAGACCACCTCTTGCAGTATGACCTTCTGATGTCTGGACAAGCAATGCAGCTGCCAAACTAGTTGAGTTTTGTGCTACAGGTGCTACACATTCATTGCATTCATGATTTGGTCCAAAATTTAAATCAGATAAACAATCTATGAACATCTCATTAAAACATACCACGTGACAGCAACTTTGACGAGTAATGCACGCTGTAAAATATGAAATCTCATTTTTTATTCCTGCAAGAAACTCATTCTGCTCTAGCCGAAGGGCCCGTATTTTACAGCCAAGTTGTGGATTGCACAAAACTGCTCATGGAATTGCGAAAACTGGTCGGATTTTGCAAAACTACAAAACAAGCAAAAAACTTGAGTCTCTCAGGACTCTTTTGATAGCAAGCACACCTTCTAGTTGCCGAGAGATCAGCATTTATATGTAAAGTGTCTGTACTTTCTGACACATACAGTTACAAAACTCCCCTGATCGGCAACAGGACAGGTGTTTTTACATTCAATTACAACAGGAAATGATTTGTACTTCCATGTGCTCTTATGAGGGTACTATGAACCTTCCCCAAACGGGAATCATTCTTACATCAATCATTTTCGGACTGACTGAAGGAGCAGTTGCTTTTTTGTTCATGCTGAGGTGATGACACCCAGCTGACAGGACGTTTCCACAGGTGGAAAACCTTTGAACTAATGGAGTTTGCATCATCTGACAGACTTAGAAAAACCATTTTCAAACCGGTATGTGTTTGTCAACAGAGCTGACAGAAAAAGGTTAAATTCCACTTGAAGTGAAGGTGGGCAACTTTTGGGGGTTTCCCTCTCGAGGTCATCCAGGACCGAGTTCTCCAGTATTCTTCCTTGTACTCAGTATAAAGTACCTCGCGTGCACGTATGCACACGTCATTTGTCCACAAGTGACGTGCGGTGGTCCAGCTTTCTGTGTTCAAAAACACAGCTTTCTCCATCTGTCGTACGTTCCGGAGAGAGAGAAAGGTGGTGGCCTTGCATAAGAGTCATCTAACCTCTTGTACTTGCTGCAGGATTACGATAACAACAACAACTCCAAGTTTTCATGATCTGGAACCGTCACGATCGTACTGTGTCCATTATGAAGCAGCGAGAGTCAGTACGAAACTGCGCGTGCGATTTCGTAGAAAGAGTAGCGTTGTGCTTTTTTTGCCCCCGTCATCTACGTATTTGCGTTGACCCCCGCGATCTAGACCAAGTCTGCTGCGGAGACTCCGTCCATATGTAGCGGGGGCATCGTTGTGTAATCCCTCCCTCACGTGCATACGCCCGCAACACTTGTTGGGAGTGCCCAAGCTGCAGCAGCAGCAGCGATGTCTGCAGGCCAGAGTTAGGCTGTTGCATCCATCAGTTCGTATGATGAGACTTGTTGACGATGCAACGACGACGGCGACGACGTCACCGTGATGTCGCACGTGCGCGCGGACAGTACGTTCCTCCTCCCGTCCCACTTACGAAGGCTCCGACGTACATTACGTACGTATGGTCTTTCAACAGGTAGCAGGGGAGGAACGCGAAGCAACACGACCATCGGCGTGACGCTGCTGCTGTTACGTGAACAAAACAAAGAGCGTGGTCGTCGTACCAGTCCATACTTTGGTGCAACACGTTGTCGTCGCTGCTGCCGCCGCTGCTGGCGACGGCGGCTGGCGACGGCGGCTGGCCTAAGCCCATTTGGAGTGGACCCCACTGATCTTGCGCTCTCGCACACGCCTTTTTATGTAACCAGAACTATCCAGAAACAGCTTTGCTGCTCAGTTCTAGCTGACCCGGACTTTACTCAGGGTCCACAGAGTAGGACCTGATTTGTCCTTTGCCAAGAGGAAGTCGCATGTGACGTCAAGCTTGGACCACCTGATCCCACCTTCAGACGTAAAACCTTAGTTCCCAAATCGTGCTGTGTGGCTGAGTTGGCGCTCAAGGCTTTTCAAGGCACTCCTGGTGGCAAGCTTGCATTCATTGCCAACTCTCTCTCACACACACGCACACTCTCACTCTCCAGGAAGTGAGAGAAACCCGAGCGATGTTTTTACGCGCGCGCGTCTGCCCGCGCTCGCTCCAGCTAGGCCTACTGGTGCTGGGCCTTGCTCGCTGCCGACGTCACTAGGGCTGGCGTCAATGTTTTGCTTTCTAATACTAGAAAACGCTTCGAGCTCGCTGGAGAGAAAGAGAGAAGAAAACAGGAGTCAGCAGCCATCTTCTTCGCCGTGAAGAAGCTGCGTACGTCCGCAGAAGGGAGGACATCCTGCCTGCGTCTCTTGGCAAGGCACGTCTGAGTCCAGTGGCAAATCTTTGCTATCTCTGGCCAGTGAATCCACGAACGAGCTCAAGATCAATCGTGGCTTTTTTGTCTGAGCTGCTGTCTGTTTGCTCGTCGAGTTAGCTGACCGATAACACTTATCTGCCGCTCGCTACGTGCATATTGCAGGTGCCCCCTTCCAAGAAGAAGCTTTAAGAAACCCTGCACAAAAAGTTATCGCAGGCACTTTGACTTCTGCTACTGCTTCAGTGTCACATTCAGCAAGAATAACAAGTCTCTGTGAGTGTGGGAAACCGCGTTCGAGAAACTTTGTGGATCAAGGGCCGGCTGGACGGCTGGCGGTGAATGCTTATGGTAAGCAGCATGAGCATTTTTCGAGTAGACCTCGGAATAGCTGTTGTACTTAGCACAGTACAGACGTCATCCAGCATGTGACAGGTGAATGTAAGTGCAGTACTGCATTGCTGGCCAAGGAGGGGGGAGAGATTGAAGCCTTAGAAAAGATGACAGCACACAGACGTCGAATTGTGTGGAAAAATTCTTGGAACTGCCAAAACCACCGTCTCCTCGAGTTTCATGTTGCTCAGGTCGGAGAACACAGGGTGGGGGATCCAAAAAAACACACTTGTTGCAAGGGTTACAAGGATGAGCTTTTTGTCCGAGTTGACGTATCTGATGGTGACGTTAGCGCTCTGGCTTGCGTTGGCTGTGCTGAATTGACAAGGTAGCAGGAGGAGGTGGCAGCTTTTTGACACGGCAGCTTTGCTTTTCCTTGGCTTGGAGTCGCTTAAGGCCTTGTCACATGCGAGGAAGACTGTGTGATGTTTAAGGGAATTCATGAATGAGGTCGGGTGATGACGGATAAAAAGTCTTTGGAGATTCTGATAAGAGGGAAAAAAAGAGTCTAACGCCATCGAAACTTCTCGTCGGGATTCCAAACAAAATGACAGCTCACAGTAGGACAAGTCAACTCACGTGTAGAGAAGCAAGGCCAGAAGATTGGAAATGTCTACTGGAAGAGGTACTTTCTCTGCTCACTGGTGTAGCTACACCAGGAAAGATGGTAGGAATATCTTATTTCATATTCTCTCGTGTGACCCTGTCCTTAGAGGCAGGCAGTCAGGAAGAAAAACCGACTTCTCTTCCTTGTCTGGATTGTTTACCCAAAGTGTCGTCGCCTTGAGGGCCACCGAGCACGTGATGTGGCACAAGTAAAAGAAGAAACTAGTTTCTTCTTCTCGATGCAGCCACAGTGATAAAAGACTGGAATGTTATTAACACTCTGGAGCATTTCTAGCAGCTCCGGCAGCGGGGTCGACGAGAGGTACGTGCACAGTAGTGACACACTCCGTGATAACCGGTTGCGCTCCCACTGAACGTACACGTCATGTACGGCACACTGGCCTTTCACGGCCTTTCAAGGAGTCAAGGGCCGGGGCGAAGCTCGGTGATTGCGTTGGAGGAGGCGAAAACGCCGCCCCCTGTCAGAAATGTGGCGCCACTTGTCGAGTCCGTCTGCTCTTGCTGCTCCTCCTTCTCCACGATGCATGTGTACAGTTTCGCCATGATTAAGATCTGCAATAGTAGCTGTGGTGAGGAGGGCGCGAAGAAGAAGTTCGTAGAAGAGGTGAATGAACCCCCCGCGACCGCGGCGGCGGCGGTGACGACGAACACGAAGACTGCATTGTGTCTATACGTAATTGTGTCGTTGCACTGGAAAAACTTCTTGACCAAGTCGCCGAAATGCACTCTGTTTTCGCCCCACCCTCCATTTGTCTCATGTTTCAGTTTCCCAACGTCGCTGTCTTCGCCAAATCCTCTCTCCTCAGGTTCGCAGTCTTTTTCACCTTTGTTCATTCCTTTCTCTTCTAGAAGCCCAATGAGATCTCCGACGGAGGGAAGAACTACCAGCAATCCTACCAGCTGATCATGTCTTCTCACCTCCCAATCAAGGCTGAGGACAGCCCAGTGGCCACGGAGGCTCTGGAGTATCTGCTGCAAAACGATGACCCCAACTCGCTCATGTGCGACCTCAATGAGTTGCTCAGGCGAGACCCCACGCTTTCCAGTCTCGCCCCAGTCAAGGATGAACCAGACGAAGGATCCGGCAAAGTCATCACGGAGTTAAGCATCTTCGGCAGCGACAACATCGGCAGCGGGATGCCCATCCCATCGGTCGCCAAACGGTTCGAACCGGTGCTGCAGCAGCAGCAGTTGCAGCAGCACGATGCCTCCTCATCGTCGTTTGGTGCACCCTTCTTTGCTGCTTCGTCATCTAGCGAAAGCCCCCTCCTTTCTTCCCCTCCTCACTTTCAACAGCAACAGCATTTGCAGCAGCAAATGTTTCGCCAGCAACAACAACAACCCCAGCAGGCCATGGACACGACGCCCGCGCGACTCAATAGCGAGTTGGACGTAGACTTGAGCGACTATTTCACGAGTGATGCTGCCAAAAACGTTTCCCTGTGTCCATCGTTCAAGCGGACTTCGACTGAACAGTCACAGCAGCCACAGCAGCAAAGACAGCAACAGCAGACTCAAGTCAAGAGTGAACAGTTCCTTCAAGGCGAAGACAGTCTTATTTTTTCGTCGACTTCATTCGGAGGTCAGAGTGGTGGCGTCGCCTTTGCGACTGGCGGCACTCAAGCGGCGGCAGCCGCAGCTGCCGCGGCCTTGGCGGCGGCCGCGGGAAGCAGCAGCGCCTCCCAGAAGGATCTCTTGTCGTCGTCGGTACCGGCATCCATCTTCCACAACAGTCCACTCAGCGATATCTTGCCTGATCTATCTCCAGCTAGTGGTGAGCTACACGCAAATTACGTTGCTTTGTAAAGCACAGACACATTGACAATAGTGATGCCATGTCCATGAGTGGCTGGAATAATGCCTTGTGTACGTAGGTTCGCACAATAGCCCATCCGTGAGTCCAAACCTGTCGGCTGCAGCTCCACACCCCTCCTCACATGCGGGCCCGGAGCGTCACTCCACACTCCACAAGCTGTTGCTGCGAAAGGATCCGGTGATGAGGCCTTCGCCGGTGAGATCACCGGAGAGCAGGAAGACGCTGGAAAAGATGAAGTCATCGCTGTCGGCATCAAACCCGCTTCTATGTCAACAGCTGTCCAAGTCGGCCCCGGCTCAGCCCAACACGAACTACCTGGACGGGGTGCTGTGGGCCCGGAGAGAGCCACGACAACACATAAGGTATGAGCAAGAAATGAGTCAACGCCAATAATCGTGACGATTCTTCCCTCTGCCTTGCAGTTCTGTTTGCTCCGTGGGCAACGAATCATCAGTGGCGGATGAGGTGAATGAAGTCCTCAACGGCATCAGTCCTAACGAGCTACCAGACATCGAGAGCGACGACGATGAGGAGCAAAAAGCTGCGTCCGCGGCCGCCGACCACTTAGCCGGCGTTGCCGTCAAGGACGAAGATTCCAGCGACAACTCGGACGAATCGGACGACGACGATGTAGACTCCGCCGATGCCCCAATGACGCCCCAGCAGAGGCGACGGGCTAACACGACCGGCGCCATTGGAAGCAAAAGTCTAGGGAAGAGAGACCGACACTTCTGGCAGTACAACGTCCAGGCCAAAGGTCCAAAGGGGCAGAAAATCGTCGTCTCAACGAAGATTGAGGATCCGCACAAGCTCAACGACATCGTGGATCCCGTGTTTAGTGGCGACGTCCAGCTGCAGGGCATCAAGCACAGGTGGGTGTCGGCTGCCAAGTGTTTTTCTGACATGGCGCTTGCGTCAACGCAACGATGGAGTAGTGTTAGTGCAACGTGTAATACCATGTGTCTGCAACAATTGCCTCACGCCCCCAAAAGAAGCCGACTTGTGCTACAAGTGCTGCTAAGGTTCTAACGTACTTTATTGTAAGATTGGGCGTGGTGATGAATTAGGAGACTGCCATGATAATCCGATGTCCCTTCCTCCTCCTTTTTAGCGGCAAGGCCCGTCGTGGTGACGGCAATGACTTGACTCCCAACGCAAAGAAGCTTGCGGCGATCGGTCAGGAGCTGGAGCAGCTGAGCAAGGTGATCAACGACCTGACGCCCGTGAGCGAAATGCCCTTCTCGACAAGGTGCAAGAGCAGGAAGGAAAAGAACAAGTTAGCCTCCAGGGCTTGCAGACTAAAGAAAAAGGCACAGCACGAGGCAAACAAGCTCAAGTGTCACGGACTTGAGGAAGAACATCGTAAGTTGTTCCGTTTTGTGCTACGTAATGTGGCGAATTAACCAAGTCCACTTGTATCTTCCCAGACAAATTGTCCGGAGCCATCGCCAAGGCCAGGGAGATCCTCCGCGTCAAGGTGAATCCCAGCGTGACCGTATCTCAGGCGGATCTCACAGCCGAGCTCGACAACACCGTCAAGCTGGCCATGAGTGAGTGACAATCATGACGTGATTAGAGCAACCCTCCCTTACGACTTCCTTATTCCTCTTGCAGGAGATCAGGTCGCTGGTCAGACCACGGAGTTCGTCAACAAGAAGATCGAGATCTTTTTAAAGAGCGTATGATGAAAGAGAAGAGGGAGATATAACATTTAATTTCACAGATCTGGAAGTGAAGGCTCGATGAATGGCATCTGTGTATTTAGGAGTGAACGCAAATCACACCTAAAAAGTTATATAACCTTCTTTTCTTTTATGTATCTTGTTGACGACGAAGCAGGAAACTCCTCTTCTCGGTGCTTTATGGCCGAAAGAAAGCAACAAAAGCGAAGAAAAACTTGTTGTCCTGGACACTGATCAGCGATGTGATGATGAAGGATTTGATTGCGCCCGCTTAGTGTGCGATGATGTACATGCAAACTTACTGTACGAAGAGTGTAGATTGTCTGATAATGATGAAGTGTTTTAACTGGATACCTTCTGCGAAGTATATTCTGTCTACATACAGTAATGTGTGCGTGTCGATCATGCTGTCCTATCCACACACTACCATGAGAAACTGCTTCTAGTGTGTGAACACGCCAAGGGTTCTCGAACAAAATTGTCTCCACCTTCAACAATGTCACTGACTTGTGTATGTTGCCGAATATTTCTTCACAGTTTGTACACGAAAGTTTTTCTGTCGGAAAAAATTGACTATTGTAAGGCCCTCTTTTTCTCCCTCTGTCACCCTCCCTGGAGATTGAACTTGGCAGTTTTCCTCCCCCTCCTGTCTAAGAACAACCGTTCTTTCTGTTTCATTCGTAAGTTTTGTCTGTGATAGAAGTTTTTAGGAGTATGCGAGGAGAGAAACTTATGTAATCAACGCTAAGTTTCACCACTGAACTCTACGATGGTGACACAAATGACGAAGAAAAATGAAAAATGAATGCACTGAGCGTGCGGATTTAAGGTTCCCCAGTGCAATATGCTACATCTGTGTGTACAAGTGATGAGATCGTGAAAATGCATTGTTCTGGAGCCACAGCTAGCAACTCGTTGAGCACGTACATGGCACGTTGAGAGATACCAAAGCATGTCCGAAAGGAAAAGTTCCGCTTGCCGCAGAAGAAACTAAATATATCTAGAACTTGAAAAAAAAAGGAATCCTTACTTCATTACTGTATGACTTTCGGCATCCGGCCAAAATTTCTCTCCCCATGTACAAGAAATTGAAAAAAAAGGGACGTGCACACAGCTTATTCCCTGAGACCTAAGAAAATAAATGCTTATTTTCACGTGCTAAAGCACCAATGTGTACCTTTAGTACTGCACAACCTCATTTTGGAGTGTGACAGTAAAAAGAGGTCTGTTGTTTTCAACTCCTTGAGCCACTGACCCTCATCTTGTTGACCTCGTATTCTTCCGACTTGACTCACTGTGGATACGTGGCTTCCTGCGGACATGTGAAAATGTCTTGGACGCGCCTCCACTAAGGCTAGGAATAAGCCCCACGAAGTTCAGAGGATTGAAGAAGGCAATGAAGACGTTTCAGGGTAGGAATCATAGCTGAAGCATGACGAAAGCACCCCAGATACAGCAGAAGACATCGGCATACATGAGGTAAGAAACAGAGCTGCCACAATAGTGGAGTGCTGGAATAGTGGAATAATGGAATGAAAACAGCCAGAGTTTCGCACACAAAACCGAACCAGCCTTGTTTGCTTTCCCAAACTTGCATCTTACATGCCGACAAATACGGGAAATCGTACTCCACCTGAGCTTATCACACTGGATCCAATTTTCTCAGCAGCAAAATTTAGGACACTCATTTATCTGTCCTTGGACACACAGACTCGTGTGCCCAAAACATTGCGTCGCGTACAGTTATCGACTGTCAAACAGGCAGCCTTAGTCGTGGTACTCGGGTGACACCAGCGAGATTTCCCAGCCGTCACAACCGAGGCTGCACCAGATGAGAAACAGCGACTGTCCTCACTCAAGCATTGCTTCCTTAATAGTATTGGACTCACACTTTCCCTCATTGTCTGGCCACACTCTGCATACAGTATGGAAGCTGGAGACTTATCCAGTGGCAGTCATGTGTTTGTTCTTCATCCACTGTAGCTGCCAAGAGGAGGCTGGCATCAAGTGTCTGCCCACCTCCAATACAATATACTTGAGGAGCTTCCTTTTGGCTGGCATAAACACCAGGCATGCAACTACTATTCAGAAGAATCGTCACCGTGCAAGGAAGCCAAGACCATGCACTTCAATGGCAATACTACAGCTGCACCAAGATGGACTTCGGTCAACGCTGGGGCTGCATGCAGCAGTGGTGGACATATTTTGTGAATGATTTTCATTCACTGTCTTTTTGTCATGGCTAAATAAAGGGATGAACTACAGACCTGACTAACTTCTGCTTGAAAGGTATTCCTCATGCCCACTAACGTAATATAGCTAAAGGCGTGAAAATATCATGATTCCTGCACTGCAAGGAACTCGGCACTGCAGCTGGCAGCGACTCAGCGTGATGTAACTTAAGCACAGACAGCTCTTTGTTCAGAAAATGACTCGGGTTGGACACCTTCATGGTTTTGTTCGTCGTCTTTCTTTTGACGAAGGCCGCTTTTGTCAAATCAGATTCTTTCATTCTAAGTCTCCCATTCACACTGAAGTTCAGATGGATGCGTTCCTATGGCAGAATCCGCTCCATGCATATGCACTTGACTTCATCAGTTTTAGGTCTATCTCTTCTTCCTGTTGACATTGTCGAGCCACTTAGGATTGTTTCGAGCCGAAAGTCAAATTTTAAAGTCAATCACGAACCGCGTTAGACGGAGTTGAGCTGAGGCTCTTCCAATATCAAAATGATTCGACTAGAGATTTTGAGCTCCAAACACATCCCTACTTGGTATTTACAAATTTGGAAACAGCTCTGCGTACGTAGTAGTATGATGCCTAACAACGACGTACTCAATGTCACTCTCGAGCTTGAGCTGGCGGGCCAGCCTTACGCTGTTCACATAGCTGAATCGATCCCCAGCCAGCTCTGTTTTCTCTGTCCCCAGCAGGCAGATTCTCTTCTCCTCCGACTGCTTCGGCACACGTCCCTCGGCCGTGAGCCACGAACACAGACAAGCAGACCCACACAGACAGACCAGGCTGAGTACAGCAGCAGGTCTGCTCAGTCTGGATCGAGTTGACTCCTCCAGTCCTCCGCCCTCTGCAGTCTTCACGCACCAACACTTGGCAGCTAGCAACAGCTTAGGTAGGACCATTTCATAACCATGTTGTTTGGGCCTTTTTTTGTCTGATGTCGGATGTGTGTTAAGTCGTCCAGCTTGCTCGTCACGTCACGTTAATGCTCTTGAACATGTCCTAAGCCGTAGTGATGGAAAGTTCGGCCGAGGTCGTCTCCTCCTGCGGTGAAAGACCATGGCAGAAAGTCCGTGCAAGCACAAAACATGCATAACATATGTGTTCTTTAGGGGCAAAACGAAAAGATGAAAAGTTTGTGCCAGCAATAGTCAAATTTTGAGGCAGAGGTCAGTGAGTACAAGGAAAGGGGGAACCGGTTATTTGCCGACGTCACCCGACGTAAGAGTCGAGCTGCTTGGTTGCACTTGCATGTGTATCCTATGACCCATATTCCATGAGGCTGAAAGTTAAAATATGACCTTCGAGGGGCGAAAGGTGAGTCAAGTCGACCATCAGAGCCTCAAATGCGACAGGTGTGCTAGCAGAGATACCCCTGAGTCCCCAGAGGTCAGAGCAAGTGTTCGTCCTCTTGCCTTCGGCTGATGGCGACCTCAATCCCAGTCTCTCAGGTTGCTCCTGAGACAGCCTTCAAGGGTGTTGAAGGTTGGAGGTGGTTTCGAGGGGAATCACGTCAGTAATTCCGGTCGATGTGAGGCCAAAAGCGTGCCAAGTCTGGGTCCCCTCTATCAAACAGCATGGCTCGGCAGTCGGTCCTGCGCCGAGCTTGGGCCGTCTGAGTCCAACGGTGCGGCCGCCTAACCGGGACACCCGAACAAACACTCTATTTTAGTGTACGCGAAGATACGGGCATACTGTAATTACCCGGTGATCTGATGACTTTCTGAAGTGAGGTCGTTTTGAAATCCATGAGCTGACCTCAGAAAAAAATTGTGTTCATGATCTTGATCCGACCTCAGCTCAAATAAATTTCTCGGTGTGGTACTGACAGCAAAGAGACCAAGGAAATGGACCGGAGGATGTTGTGGGCATGAGCGACTGAGTCATGGCAACTGAGCCATGGCAACAGAACTATTAGTCATTTCTGTGCACGCTTCAGTTGCACTGTGTAATAGTCTTTACTATCATACAACAACATACATCAAATTTTGCCAGCCCTGTACAGCCCATGACTTTAAAAGTAACCGCTATCGATCAGCAACAGCATCTAAATTCTGAACTCACAGACTTATCAGTGATCAGTTTTTACTCTCGTGATCACAGTACATCTGATACATAGGCGCGCATGTATGCATTAGGTACAGTCACACAAGGATGAGAGAGTCTGGCCCCAACCCATGTAGGATGCTTTTATGATTCTTCAGTGGTAACGGATTCCCTCCGTACACACTGTGCCCCAGATATGTTCTGTCAACGTCAACAAATGCTTTAGAAAATTTATGTTAGTGCTGTTAGAGGCAGCACACAGTAAGCGCGTGAGAGGCTGCATGCCCATCACATGCACAGCAATAGATCATGACGCGCAATTTGCAAAGTAGCATTTTGCGAACACGATTTCTGCAGCCCAAAAGTGTTGCTGCCCCAGGAGCGAGAGCAGCAATGAAGGCTGCAAAAAAATGCCACGTGCCTCTGGTTGCTCGTGTCGCTGCAGTTGCTCTGATCGTCACTGATGGCTCTGGTCGCTCCAATCACCACTTTGACGGCGCTTTGAGTGCATAACTGCTGGTCCCAAACATATATTGGTGGTTGTATTATTTTTCTTTCTGTTGTGCCTTAGGAGTCCTGACCTCTACTTTACCACCCGCTCTCAGTGCATAAGGAGCGTGGTAAAGTAGTAATTTTCTAGACCCCCGTAGTACAAGCGAAATGAATGCCCAATGGACAATGTGAAGTAAATGGGTCTAATTGTTGGAACATAAAGTTAGCAGTAAATTTAGCGTGTGCTACTACAATATACGGTACATGTACCGGTTGTTCATGTCTCAGGTCCTTGAGGACTGATCTTTGCCGGCTCCTCAATACCGTTATGCAGCAGGGAGACGGCATCACCTTACGAGTCAATGGACAGGCCGTAACAGGTGCGCCAGTTGTTCTTATGGGATCTGCACAAATTCATGATCATGGTTGTCTGCTACTCATGTGTTTGCAGTGTCGTCCAGAGATGTCCCCGCCACGTTGTCGTTGGCAAGATTCCTCCGGGAAAGACTTCACCTCACCGGGACCAAAATCAGCTGCGGCCAGGGCGGCTGTGGTGCCTGTGTCGTCACCGCCGAGGTCAAGAACCCCATTGACGAGACAGAAGTTATCAAGTCTGTAAATTCGGTAAGTGTGAAGGTTCATGAACGTGGACATGATGTCCCATGCGGCAGCACCAGCAATGTTGCAACGTCTGTTCTGAATTCGACCGTTTTCAGTGCCTCGTGCCAATCCTGAGCTGCGATGGGTGGTCTGTGACCACCGTGGAAGGTCTGGGCTCCACTGCCTCAGGTCTCCACCCAGTGCAGAAGCGATTGGCGGGATTCCATGGAACACAATGTGGATTCTGCTCACCTGGCATGGTCATGAGCATGCACAGCCTCAGAGAAGCTAATGGGACGGATGAAGACCTCTTACAGGACACAGTTGAGAACATCTTGGACGGAAACCTCTGTAGATGCACCGGGTACAGACCCATCCTCGACGCCTTCAAGAGCTTCTCCATCGACGCTCCTGATGAGCTGAAGAAGAAAGTGGCTGACATTGAAGATGTTGGTAGTTGCGCCAAAAACTGCTCAAATGGTTCGTCTCCCTGCGCCCGCAACGGCACCTGCGCCACCGCGGAAAGGTCTGCAGGCGTGACCTTCAAATCCCGTGAGGGAGAGACTTGGCTGCAGCCCAAGACCATGGACGAATTGCTGTCTACTTTAAGAGCACTGCCAAGGAGTGACAAGTACCGATTGATCGGCGGAAACACTGGAGCAGGTGAAACTATAGAACTACGATGTACATCTAGTCGAAAAAATCATGGACATGTTTCACCTTTCAGGCGTTTACGATGACGGACCCTTTCAAGTTCACATCGACGTAGTCCGCGTGCCTGAGCTCCGCGAGATAAAGCGCTCAAAAGACGCCCTGACCCTTGGTGGAGGCGTCACACTTAACGACGCCATTAGGGCCATGGAGGTGGATCAAGAGGAGGGATTTAAGTACTTGAATGAAGTCGCCGCTCATTGGAAAAAGGTGTGCTTCATATTAGGTATGTTGGCGCACTTAAGAGGCCGACGTGCGTTCGCTTTCAGGTTGCCAACACACCTGTGCGCAACACCGGCACATTGGCGGGGAATCTGATGCTAAAACACACGCACTCCGAGTTCCCGTCCGACGTGTTCTTGGTTCTGGAGGCTGCTGGGGGCGAGATCGTGGTCAGGGACGCCCACGGAGAGGACACTAAATTTTTGCCGCTTTCCAAGTGGCTGTCGACTGACATGGGCGGAAAAGTCATCTATCAGATCAAGCTTCCCAAGTTCCAAAAGGAGGAAGTCTTCTTGTGCGTGTGCCACATGTACAAGGTGGAGCTCATTGTTTGTCTTATGTGCCCATCGCTTCATTTCAGGTCATTCAAGATAACTCCTCGCAGCCAGAACGCTCACGCTTACGTGAATGCGGCCTTCCGCGCCCACATCAGCGACTATACTGTGCGTGGCCGCCCCACTGTCGTCTTTGGCGGGATCGCCCCAGACTTTGTACATGCCGCTGCCCTCGAGGACTATCTCGTGGGCAAAAATCTTAAGGATCCGGCCGTCCTCAAAGCGGCCCTGGACATTCTGGCAGGAGAAGTGAATCCGACAAACAATCCAGTGGATGCGGAGCCGGAATACCGACGACACTTGACGCAGGCACTCCTTTACAAGGTACTCTACAGTCTATGCAATGCAGGACATACTGTACCCTTTTATCCTTGTCTCGTGCAGTTTGTGCTGTCTGTCCTGGGATCCAGCGTGCCGGAGTCTCTCCGCAGCGGCGCAGAGAAGCTGAAACGAGGAATTTCCCGCGGTGAGCAGCGTTTTACCACGGACCCTGCCCTCTACCCGCTCAGTAAGCCCGTGGGCAAAGTGGAGGGTAGGGCCCAGTGCACCGGCGAGGCTGAATACGTTGACGACATTGCGCCGGCACCAGGGGAACTGTATGGCGCGCTAGTGCTGGCTACTCGAGGCAAGTGCACTGTGGCTGGCGTGGATGCGGGTCCGGCGCTGGCCATTCCCGGAGTCGTCGCGTTCTTGGATCACAGCGACGTGCCAGGAGCAAACAACGTTGCTGTCATGGGACCGCATGTCGAGGAGATCTTTAGCTCTGGACGTGTGCACTACGCTGGTCAGTCACTTGGATTGATCGTGGCGGAATCGGCGGATCTTGCGCAAGCGGCTGTCAAGAAAGTGGTCGTGAATTACAAGGACGAAGAGAAGCTTGTATTGGACATCAACGAGGCCGTACAGGACAAGGCAAGGCTGGCTCAAGATGAGGCGGACGTCAAAGGCTTCACCATTGGAGACACGGAGGTCTTTGCTGATGATGCAAAACTCGGTAATAATTATAACGCATGTGCACCATAGGCACTATAGGCTGCGTCAACTTTTAAATACTCGGCGGCATCCCGAATTTGTTCCAAGACTCCATTTGAAGATATCTTAGCCACATGGAAGAAGAAGTAATGAGTTTTTGGGTCCCCTCTCGGCCTCCAAAGTTTTATAGACAGTTTTACATACACAGCATGTAGGGATGTTAGGTCAACATTACAAATTTGATGTGGACCTGCTTAGTCACGTTAAAGGTGCAAAACTGAAGCGCTGCAGTCATATGAAACTAGTAGTGTTTAGTGAAAAAACTAGAAGTGTTTATATTTTCCCTGGGCCTCTCAAATCTGAGCACCTTGTTATGTAATGAACTTATGTTGTAGAGACTGCAAGAGAGGGGGTCTAAAAACCCTCTCTTTTTTAACCATTTGACTACACCGTTTGGCATTAGGTGACAAATCTAAGATGGACTCAGTCAAATCCCAAAATTTTCGTCTTGTGACCTAGCCTAGTGCACTATCTATATTGTATAGGTACGGGCAGTTTCTAAATACAGTAGCCATCTGCAAAAAGGTCTGAATCCCGTTTCCTTGCAGAGGCAGCGTTTTCTGAGCCGGTCAAGATCATCGAGGGGGAGTTCGAGATCGGCTCTCAATATCACTTTTACATGGAGACTCAGAGTTGCTTCGTCAGACCCATCGAAGACGGTCAGTTCGAGGTCTACGCAGCCACGCAGTGGATTGCCAAGACCCAGGAGATTGTAGCTAAAGCGCTGGGAATCCCGCACAACAGCTTGGACATGCAGGTAAGTGTCACTGGGTTTGGATGACTCGGAGATCAGATTTATCAGGTTAAAAACCATTTCGTGATTTTTCCAGGTCCGTCGTCTGGGTGGCGCGTATGGAGGCAAAATCACTCGTCCGGGCTTGCCAGCCGCCGCTTGCGCCATTGCGGCTAATAAGTTGCACCGCCCGGTTAGAATGGTCCTAGATCTGAAAACCAACATGGAGATGATCGGCAAGAGGCTGCCTTACCTGACCAAGTACAAGGTACCGCGTTGCCTATTTCAAAACTGTCTCTTGCTCATGCTCTTTTTTTCGTACGGACGGATGTAGGTGGCAGTAACGCCCAAGGGTAAGTTGAAGGCAGTGGGGTTGAAGATCTTCTGCGACACTGGACACAATTTGAATGAGACGACCGCGGACACGGCAGCCCTTTTCGCCCAAAATGTGTATGGTGCGCAAAACTGGAGAATAATTCCCAATTCCGTGACGACCGACACTCCTGCTAACACCTACGTCAGAGCACCAGGAACCACTCAGGCAGGCAGAGCTGTGCAACTTGTTCACGTCAAAAATACGTCAACGTCATGTTGCAGGGTCACGCCGCAATTGAGCATGTCGTCGAGCACGTGGCCGCGGAGTTAGGCATGGATCCGCTTGAGTTCCGATTGGTGAACTTGTTCCAGAAGGGCGACAAGCTTCTTGAGGGAATTGAATTTGAAGAAGACACAAATCCCATTGTCCCTCTCATCGAGCAGATCCAGAATGATGCTAATTTCGCACAGCGCAAGGTGGCGGTGGAGACATTTAATAGGAACAACCGTTGGAAGAAGAAGGGCATCTCATTGGTGCCAGTCCGCTACCTGCACCAATACATTGGCTTTCTTAAGTACCATGCAATGGTCAGTGTCTATGCTGGCGACGGCTCTGTAGCCGTTGTTCATGGGGGCATAGAAATGGGTCAGGGCATCAACACCAAGGTGGCCCAGGTGGTGGCCAAGGAGCTGGGGATAAGCATGGACATGATTAAGGTAAAACCGGCAAACAACCACATGGGTCCCAATGACTGCGTGACCGGGGGAAGCTTCGGATCAGAAATATGCGCCTCGGTAAGATAGTTCTCGTTATTGTCACCAACGTCATGTACATCGGGCGATCTTTTGCATAGGCTGCGCAGGCTGCGTGTCAGCAGCTCAAGGAGAGGATGAAGAAGGTGAAGCAGGGGATGTCAAACTCTGATCCTACATGGCAAGAGGTTGTGGCTGCATGCGAAGGACAAGGAGTCAGTCTTAGCGCTAGGCACATGTAAGTACTCGACACAGAGTGACCTCGTGCCAACGTGCATAGTGGCGTCGTCCATGACTTAGGGGCCACCCTCCGACCGACAACATCAAGAGTTACGAGGTGTACGCTGTCGTGGTAACTGAAGTTGAGGTTGACGTGCTAACTGGAGAGATGATCGTAAGGCGCTCCGACATTTTGGAAGACACCGGTACGGCCATGAGCCCGGAGGTCGACATAGGCCAAGTGGAAGGGGGATACATTATGAGCCTGGGCCTGTGGCTCACCGAGAGAATCAAGTACGTGAATGAAGTGCGGTGATGTCAGTGTTGGCAGGCACTTAACTTTCACTCTGTTTCACGTAGATACGATCCGGAGACCGGGCGTTTGCTCTCTAATAGCACTTGGGACTACAAGCCACCCGCGAGCCAAGACATTCCGGAGGACCTGCGAACCACGTTCTACGACAGCAAGCGCAATCCCAACGGAGTGCTGGGATCGAAGGCCACTGGAGAACCTTCTGTGCTTCTCGGCATAGGAGTGATCATGGCCTTGAGAAACGCTATTAACTCGGCCAAGGAAGATGTCGGCTATGACCTCACCAAGTGGTACCCGCTACGTAAGTTGGCCAAGTTTAGTTTCGCTATAACACCTTTACTTATAGCTCTCACGACTACACCCATTGTTGCAGATGGACCCATGACCGTGGAGAAGATTCAGGGAGCTTGCGGATTAACTGCCGAGAAGTTCACCTTACAGAATTAGTTGAAGAAAAGCAAATTTGAGTACTTTTATATCCTAATAATACAAAACCAGCATAATGGAGACTTTATGAGAAATGACTTCAACATGAGGGCACTGTAGCCATTGTGAGTCGAGAAGGTAGAACCGTAGGATCCATTCATTCAACACCTAAGTTCACGTAACGGTCGCCATTGTTGCCGGCTTGTTTTACACCCTAGATGGCCTGGATCAGTGGACCTCCACATCAGTCTCAGCGTCGACGTCAGGATCCGAGCCAGAGCTGGAATGATTTTGGTCAGCCAAGGCTGTGCCAGCCAAAGCACGTGATGAGATGGATGTGGTGACGTGTACAAACATGCATCTTACCCTGCATGAGGTGAAGTGTCTCATCAACTTTAACATCGTCGCGAAGGAAGGTGGTGTTCAACTTGGCAGGGCTGTTTTCTTTCCTACTGACATGAAAAAGGATATGACATTTGTGGCCTTCATGGAACACTGCGTACATCATACTTTGTCTCACTATCCTCTCCCGGCGACTGATCAGAATACTCTTTGTAGAACATAGAGATTGTCTTATTGTGTTCGAGCAGCTTGGTGTGGATTTCCCCGTGGCCACGACCTGGTGACAGTTTCACATTGCTTCATCTATGCAGCAGGAGACCAATTCGCTTACCTTCGTAGTTCTTCACAGCTAAGTGCAATAAAAGTTTCCTGAAGCTCCCGAATGTCTTTGAGCAGTCCCTTCTCTGACAGGTGTAGGACTGTTTGCTTCCCACGTTGGTCTTCCAGGATGTCAAACTGTCCGAGCGCCACCATTCATGGCAGTGTTCCGAGAGGTGAATGTACACTCTTCTCCGACTCACTTTTTTGTGACAGGATTGGCACCGCCAATACTTAGCCTTAGACGGCAAGTCCGGAGAGGAAGACGCAGTGTTCGTCGTTTCATCGAGGCAAGCGATGCTTCCGGAAGACTGTAAAAGAATATGTCCTGTTGATCAGCGGCTGCTTAAACATTTGAGGACAAACTCTTTGTACTGATAATTAACCTTTTGTAAACTTCAGCACAAGAATACTTGCTCACGTACTTGCTCACGCACTACCCATTTCGCTGGATAGGAAGAGTGACCGTCCGTCTGTCTCTACCATCTCTGGACTAACTGTCCCCAAACTTGCCACCCAACCACGTGCTTACGATTACCGGAGACGTCATCGCTAAGATTGCCCTCGTCCTCCCCGCTGCAACGATCACTCTCGAAGTCATTGCTACTATGTATGACTTCTGTAGTAAATGTAAGCTCACACAGTCCACGCGCTTCGCGTTCACCACGCTCGTACACCTTGTGCACGCCCCACGCGCAAAAGCTGGACAGAGGGGCGGACTAACAAACAAACGGACTTACATACGGCCCTCGTGCTTCATATAATATATACGGAGAAGCTGTTATTACCTCCTCGGGTTCTTGAGACTTGTTGTCCTCCCTCCCCATGTTCCTCACTGAAGTGTCCGCCAAGGCTCTTGAATCCCCCCGCGCGGACTGCAAAGATCTCTGTCTCTTCTTTTTCCTTCTCTTTTGCTGCCTGCTGGACTGTCCGTGATTATCAGTGAGGTTGCCTTCATCGCTGTCGCTGGAGATGATCCTCCGCTTCTTGGCGGCCGTGAAGTTAATGTGCTGCTAGGGGCGATTCCCCATATGCCAAGACTCATCTTTCGGTCATTGAAACCATGTTTTTACCTCGGTTTTGCATTCTCCTTCATCATCTGACAAAATGTCAACGGGAAGGTTCGAGGGCATCCCCAACACGCCGATCAGGATCTCTTTTAGCTCGGACCTGTGTTGCTCCGTACGAAGCGTCAGTTCACCTGAAGACAAGGCCTGGGAAGACTGTCGGCGAATCCCGGGTGTCAGCCTTACCAGTATATGCAAACTTTACAATGCGTCGGAGGAGAGTAAAGTCAATGTCCGGGAAGAAGAGGTGTGCATGCTCCCCGGGGAGGTCCACTCCTCCATCGTGGGCCAGACACTTGTGCGACAGCCTTGACAAGACGGTGCGGAGGTGAGGAAAGGCCAGAACTAACAGAAGCTGAAAAGGCGCTATCACTAGCTTGGTGGAAAGGGTATTTTTGACATGTGGTCCTACCTGGTGGCATTGGGTGGCCATTCCTTCCCGCGAGTACAGGGTACAGTCCGCCGCCATCCGGGTCACATATAATTTCCTGGCAGAGTCGAGGCCATCGAAGACGTCTTTCCCTTGATGATCTGGGCGTTGGAGGTGAACTCTCTGGGACAACCCCATTTTGCCAGACCTGGCAACAGCAACCGCTGGCACCGTGGCGACGTCTATCCGGTTCAGTTGGGTGAGATCAGATAAGACTCGACCAGACCCAGCAACTGGCTCGGCTGCGTGGTCAAGCAGTGGCCCAAACGTTGAGTTTCGAGCCGGGGCCAAGTCTTCCCTATCCTTCCTTGGCTTACTCCGTCCCGGACGCTCGGCTGGCGGTCACGCAACTACCCCATCTCTGGTCCTGCTACTGACGGTTGACGCTGCACGCTCCTGCGACGGCGCCGCCACACCGCTGTGCATGAACGAACAGTTGACAGTGGGCGTGCATTGAGCAAACCTCTGTGTCTCGGTCGCTGAAGCGCTAAGTGTGACAGCAAAGTTCTTGGGCTTCTGCTATTATACGTAAATAAAAAACATATCTTACATGACTGTGAATTTAGGGTCCCTCTTTTCTTGCGAAAACTATATCGGAGATTCTTGGGTTATTAATGCATGCATTGGAAGAGCCACTGAGTACTCAACACGACAAGGCCGAATCTTCCTACACCGAAGGTCTACTATACCACTTGCTTTCTCGAGATGTACTGAGTGCTTGCATGACGAAGAAAGTACAACCTAAAATGACAGATTGACACCCCAGAAGTGTATTGATTGATCTCTATTGATATTTTGAAATTTGCTGCAAATTTTCTTAAGCATAAAACTCAATAAATTTTACATGAGCGGAGTTTTGAATTTTTGCCCTTTTTTCACTTCCTGTGTTGAAGATGCGCACTTTTTGGCTACAATACAAGCGGTGAGGGACGTCCCAGCTCAGCTACATCTAATAGTGTTGAAAACATTCAGAACAGGGTGTTCGCATTACTTTGATTGTTGAAGAGAACTTTACTGCGATATCATTAAAAAGTCTTTTATTGCTCATCAAGTTCTTCACGATGCAGGAGTGCAGGTTCAATACGGTAGAGGCATGTTCGGTCGGACTACAAATTGAGACAGCTAAGTGAACAGTGCTTACAGTCTGACGCAACATGACTTTATGCACAACAAAAATAGCACGTAATAATAAGTAATAGGCTAGTTTGAAGAGGTATTTTTCTGGAAATTTATATTTTTCCTAGCTGATTTTTTAGCGTGGGGTCAAATTAAGTAGATTTTACTTAAAAAAGGGTTAGGTTAGGTTTACTATGAGCACTTTTAACTTGAAATTTTACTGCCGTAACACAGTACATACAACTGTCTGAATTTGCAACTCTATAGTATGTTATGAAAGCGTCTCTGATGGAGCTGACATTTTCGGAGCTAATAAAAGTCAGTATCTGGTATAAACACCTAAAGCTTAAGCTCAATCAAAGACACTTTAATAACATAGCATGTTGTCAAAACAAACTCAACAAGTATGTATACAGAGAGAGGCCTAGTACATGGCAAACTCCAAAAATGTTGTTACAAAAGCATCTCGGCTTAAGCAGTCTAGGACAGAATCAAACAGAAGTCGGCTATCTTGCATCCTGGGGTGGTATGAGGGCGACAGCGGCGGCGGCGGCGGTGGCCACCGTAGAGCGCTCTACAGCTCACATTGTAGACAGTAGAAGTGTCGTAGGCA
>JAAUXU010085634.1_pt1 | contig 43780 bp, 46 predicted proteins | sample 7278151 | NCBI WGS metagenome assembly JAAUXU01 (sample SAMN14350113, study PRJNA611818) | marine sediment metagenome | isolation source: surface marine sediment (1.8m) | place: French Polynesia: Moorea | collected 2018-08
ACCAATGTCAGTCTGATTGGGTGGGATCTGACTTTCTACATCAGTTGCAACTCCTGATGAGTGTGCATTTTGAAAAAAAAGAATTTCGCCTCAAGGGGCCCACCCTAATGCACATGTGGAGTGTAGCTTAATCGTTGCATTTCACTCAGTGGTGGTAGAAGATTCATGTCTGACACTTGTGATGAATCCCACACATGACGATATACTGCTGACCGCACTGTCAAATACGCTTGCGAGATTTGACTGTATTTCGGAACGTGCGCTAGTAGTATGACGACACGTCAGGGTTCTCCTTCACCCAGGTGCCGTTGAGTCGCATTGACAGCGCAATGGCACTGACCTGCACGGCCATTTGTGGTGTCGCACAAGCCCTGCCGCCCCTCACTTTCGTTGCACTTCACTCGCAGGATTCTTCCCTTCTTGGTCTCGTACACCCACTTCTCCTCGGGATTATGGTGACTGCAGCAAAAGGACTCATTCGTCCCTCCTTTCTATCCATCCCTTACGGCTTTTTTCTTTCTTTCTTTCCTTCTTCCAGCCCTCTCTAAAGTCTCCCCTGGGCTAGAGCAGCAACAACAGTTTTGGTACGCACTGAGCAAGACCTCGGTTAGCACAAGATTAACGGTAATGACTTCAAAGTTGAGGCCGGCTGTTCTTATTCCGAGCAGGCAGCACGAGCTGCTACGTGAAGGTGGACGATGAAGGCACGGACAATTAATACGAGTGGTCCGCCTAGGACTGGTGTGCTGAACCAAGTGCAGGTTGTACACGTACGTGCTGTGCGTGCAGTTGCCGTAATACTGGGACAAGCGATCGCCCAGATGAGCTTAGCAGAGTTGTGCAAGAATGTCACCAACGGAGAGCAAAAGAGTAAGTGCTCGCATGAGATATGGGTTTCTCGTGATCTGCTGCGGGCGGGGGGACTTTTAGCCGTAATCGTTGCAAAATTAACGTAATCTTCACACATTTTGACACTTTCCAGACGTGTCTGGTCACAGGGCCAGGGAGAAACAAGACAGGACGTCGCAAACAACATGATGTGGGGTTGTCTCAGTGCATACTATATTCTGCGACTGCTACTAAAAAGCAATGTATTAAAGAGTTCTGACGTTTTCTTTTCACATATTTTGCCACCAAAGAGTGTGGAATGTAGACGACATTTTGTAGGCTAAAAGAAAATCATACTTTTCCCTCTCTCTAGCGGTCAGCATAGACGCTGAATAAGAGTTGTGCTGCGATTACGTCACTCACCCTCCAGTGTGCGACCAGTCGTGGAAGCATCCGCCGCCGTTGCAGTTGGTGGGAGAAAGCCTGTCTTGGTTGGCGGACCAGAACCAGCCGTTGATGTTCTTGGGGAAGAACTCGGGTCGATCGCAGCCGTCGAAGTCGCACAGGCGACCAGAAGTCCAGATGTATGGCACGCCTTAGCAACGGATACGTACATTGTCGTTACTGACTCGCATGTGGACAACATTAGTTACTGAAGTTTTATGCGGGACAACTGCCACTTACTTGGACTGTGGAAAACAACAGTAATCGAGTTGCGAATCTACTCAGTCCACCCTGTACAACTTATGCAGTGGTCCTGCTCAACTACGTGCGTACATAAACTTACGAACTACGTAGCATGACAGACCAACAACAAAAGAAGGTTCCGTGACATCAACTGCTCAAGCAAATTTGAAGCCATCGATCACTACATTAGCTCTTCATAGGTTGGCGTATAAGCTTGATTAAATTTGCATTTTGTTTTCTCTGAAGGTTACTTAAATGATAAATAGGTAATTAGGGGCATCTCCATCATGTTTGAAGTGACCTTGGTGTTTACATTAACAGATGCTTGCTGTAAGTTCCCACTAAGTGCGTGCGTTTGTGTGCACGGACGTATATTTGTATTAATAAAACGCTGTTTCTATGACTCACTATCATTCCCAAAAGCTACCATTAATTGCACAGGCCCGCTATGGAGACTGTGCAGAGGTAGACGAGAAAAAAAACCGTCGGCCATGGAACTTTTTCGGGTGCCAACCGATACAAAGTACCTGAACATGACACAGAATGTATGCGATATCAACATGGAAATGTTTCCCCCTCTTACCTCCCATCTGCTGCTTGATCCAATTGTACTCTTCGGGCGTCTCGATGGAGACGAGGTCCATGCACCTCTTCCTGCAGTAGTTCCTGGCGTTGAACCAGTCCCACTCTGCGCTACGCAAAGCTTGATCGTCGCTGTTCCACGACATCCAATATAGGTGGTTGCCGAACCGCTGAACGCCTTGACGATTGGCCCCTGAAAAAAAACCGCCAATGAGACAGGATATTGGCTGCATGCGGGTTTATGGGTGTTTCGGGGTTACCCATCTTCATAAAGCAGGCGAGTAATGCCCGTAAAACATTGCCGACTTAATGAAAGCGTCCAGAAACTCGGACGTTCAAACTGGAACGGATACGGGCGATAAGAAATTCGTCTGCGGTCAGACTGAACTCCTGTGAGACCGGAAAAATGATTCACTCAAAAGCAGCTCGAGTCAAGATCTTCCTTCCTCAGAGCTCATTATTGATACGCATCTCACGCTTGGTATGTCAAATGATGGAAGAAGATTACGGAGAAACAACATCCGTGAGAAGAGACAAAGGGACTCGTGGCGTTTCCTGGTACAGATAGAGAAAAGCGAACAGTAAAGGTGCGTACATGAATTATGCACCTACTTCCTTCACACGTCGTGTGTCATCTGTCCCCGGGACGACGACGACGACGAAGACGAAGACGACGACGAAGACGACGACGAAGACGAAGACGAAGACGTCGGAGAAAAAGAAGATGATAATGAAAAAGAAGAACGTCGCGGGCTGCAGGATAGACTGACAGAACGAATTTGCATATGTGTGACACTGCTGAAACAACCGACTTGTCTAAAACTTCACACAACAATGTCAGTGTCAAATCTCAGCTAATATATACTTGTGCTTCTTCTACAATTGTGACACACTTTGATTCTACTGAAAAAATAGCAATCTTCTCTACCCCCTGAGAAGTGTTGCTACTTGTCAGGCCCAACCTCTTCGTCTCCTTGACCTAGCTCAGACATCAGTCAAACCAACGCTCGGCGATGAAGGGCATAATTTCCTGCATAAGGAGACGTTGGACGGCCTAGTCTTTGAGGCATAATGAATAGGCAAGGCCTTATGATCCCCGAAACGGTTGAGGAATTAGACGCATTGAGAAAATGATGCATCCCTTCACGTACGTAGGTGTGTTGTGGAATTTAAAAAGAAGTCTCCTATGATACCCTTTAACTTACAACTAGTCCTAAGCGTGTATTTCACGCCAAGGAATAGGAGTGGGAACTTCCCACCCCTATAGTGACTCTTCCATCATGTACCACCGCAGCATAACACGCACTCACACACTCGCGCATGCGCACGCATCACTCACGCTGTTGGCAGAGAATTCCATCCGGAAAACAGAGCTTTCCTGTCCCCTTGACCTGATCCCTGCCGCAGTCGGACGGAAAGGTTTCGTCCCTGCCGTTGGCCTGCGGTCGGAAGGTGCCGCCGTCGGGGCCGAACCGCGGCTGCCGCGGCTGAAACAAGCCATTGTTGACGCCCCCGAAGAACTGTCTCATGGGCCGCGCGAACGGCTCCACGAAGGGGCGGGTGATGGTGCGGAAGAAGTTGCCGATGGCACTGAAGAGCTGTGCGTCCGACAAACACAACATCAAGGTCAGCACCAGCAACACCTGTCTCGACCCGAACAACTTCATGATGACTTCACTCGGCAAGGGCACCTGGGCGACTGAGATAATAGTTAGCAAAGAAGGATACGCTACTCATTCCCCTGAGGCGGGGCCCGCCTTTCCAGGAGGACGAGCCCAGTTCCTCGCGTACGTTCCAAGACGTTGACGTCTGAACCGCAAAGGATTGTGCGCCACATTTTCCCTCAATGACAACAGTAAAACCCTCAGGAATTATGGTCAAACAATTGGACAGACTTGGTTGTGTAAATAGGTCATGCTTGGCCCAAAAATGTGTCGCATCTTAATGGATTTCATTGGTGTCACGTCTCGGCTAGACGGCGTAAGAAGGAAACGCCAAAGATGCATTATGCAGGCCTCTATTGAATCGTACTTAGGCAGTCAGTGGTGTCTTTTCATCTGTCCTCAATGTTCTTCTGTTCAATGGTGTCCCTCACATAGGATTCTTGGGGACTGAAAATATCTTCTTCTGTGGAAATGGTGGCAAACGTGGCAGCTCCTATTTCTTTTAAACGTCATCTCTGTCATGACATCGTCAATGTTTTTCATTGCTTTTTCCGCCCCAGTGACCAGTCATGGCTTTGAAAATGACCAAGTGTATGAATAATTACGTGAAATTTTGGAAAAATATATAACTTTATCAGAGAAATAAGCCAATAGTGTCAGCAAGCATGTGGGGATTTCGTATGTGCGAAAATAACGTTATTTTTCCGCTCTTTGACGATTAATTCGCGGTTAATATAAATTATTAATAATATAAATTATTTGGGCATTAAATATTTCATTTTTACCCCGCCTAAGGGTTGAAGCAAAGCTAGGAAGAATCAGCTTATCCACTTTAGGAGGATAATTGTGTGAAAATGTGCAGGACTTCTTGCTAACACCTCCCTGCGTAGTCCCGCGAGCCGTTTAAGGCCTCATGCCTGTTTCACACGTCGTTTATGGGCCCTCCAATAATGCAGCAGCATAAAGAAACTTATGCCTTGATGGATACCTAATTGCTTAAGTACACAGGTGTGTATACAGTACTTAAGGTAATGCCCACGTTAAAAAAAAAAGAAAATTACACCCCGCGCCTAAGGTCAGGTCGCATTAGCTCTGCTTGACGACGAAAAAGCTTGCTCCAAGGGGATCCACTGTAGCGCCTACCAGTGTACTGAGCCACAACTGACGGACGCGGAGGAAAACCCACCCCAGTCGCTACTTTGAGCGCAAATATAACCCTTTCCTCCGATAAAACTGAGGAGTCAACCATGCCTTTCTGTGTTTGCACCTGCGCCATCTGCCTATTTAGCACGAGGAGGGAGGAAGCAAGAACGGAAGGAAGTCAAGCAAAGTCTTCTCGATGTTGCCCAGTGCTTTTCATAAAAAAAAATAAATCTTTTTCCGCTCGTCGCCCGTTTGTGGGAATCTTCATCACCCATATTTGTCGCAATTTTGGCGACGGACTCAAGGTTGGCGTCCCCCATGGCCTCGCCCATGCACTTGGTGTGTGGGGGGGGGGGCGCTTGTGCGCAGACTGAGCGAATGCGCCAGGACGATGTCGCGGTTGACAACGCGCATCTCTGCGCTGTACAAGAACTTCTTTTCTTTCTGCCTGTGATACTTCTGCTGTGGCGACCATAAAGCGGTCTCCATCTATGCGAACCACGCCGGCACTTTGATTCACGCAGGCGTCTGATTCATAGAACCGTTCACCTTTTGCTGGTGGTTCCTGGATAACACGGAGGAGAAGCCACCGACTGATGCATGAGTTCATGTATTGTATGGACAGTGGAGCTGACTCATGCACTCATGATCATATAAGCGGCGGGCGCTGTGCTGTAGCTACTAGGCTTTAAATATATGAAGGAAAGGCGAATCTCATGTTGCTTGTGACAAGAAACAAGGTGGAGCCGGACGGCTGCACCGCCGGAACGGTGTGTGTATGTGTCAGTCCAAACTTGGTACGGGCACCGAGCAATTTTCCAGGGTGGTATAACTCCCCCCCCCCCACACACACACACACTTATTTTACATCGATTATACGTATTATATTTGGAGGCTCCCTTTAGTACTCAATATCTCAAATGGTCATTCTTAGGGATAGAAGAGGTCTCGAATGACAAAAAATGATAAAGAGATCCACCAAAGTGTCATCAAAGATCGGATGAGGTCAGGAGTAACCTGGAAGGCTGATGGAGTTTATATTCAACGCTGCGACTTTTCCGGTATAGACAATAAAACTGTACGATATCCCAAATTAATCGATATCGATCGCGATATTCGATATATCGAGATGTTGATCGCCCAATAAATTGTCCAGATGATACTTTCGAAGATGCTTGATGTATTGCGAATGTCACGATTTTAGACATCGATACGATGCATCGCACAGTCTTAAGACACGTGGAGAACTATGTTTGGGTCAGGGGGGCCAAATTTAGCGTAGGACCGGCAATTCGCATGGGTCAGGTCATGTTATGGTAGCCGCCCCTGGGGGGATCACTTAGCGGGATCACTTGGTACCTGCAACAGCCATTTTTGGGGTAAAAGAGGCCTCAAACTTAAACATTAAAGAGATACCCCAAAGTATCTTTCGACTTGAGAGATCATATAAAGTCACAAGTGACCTTGGAGGTTCCTGGAGGTCGCGTTCAAGGTCGTGATTTTTAGGAGTGGAGTGGAAGTACCACACAAGGGTCATGGACCGTGCAAGGCACATAGACTGCTCAAAGGGCATGAACTGTGCGAAGTGCATATGCTTATATTTTATTGCATAGCTGTACTGTATTGTTTAGCTGAACCCAAGTGCCTCGGTTGGTATGCCATCCCTAATCCTGCCAGAATTTACAAAGAGCAGACTTAAACGAGGACTGTACCCCACATAACTTTCACATGAACTTCATGTGAGGGATTTACCAGTCTCTTAGGATCGATAAACACAGATCTGTGACTCGTATGACTTTGATATGAACTTCATGTGAGGGATGAGTCAGTGTTAGGGTCTGTCAACAAATTTCTGTGGTAGGATAGATGTTACTGTTATGCAGAACATATGAACATGGTTTGTTGATCATGATGTCAACCTTTATATACTACAGAATTAAGATAAAACCTAAAACATCTATCGTTGTTCAGTAGAGCATATGAAGTTTGCAGCAAAGTTAAGTTAACCCGGGTTCATGTGTATTTGGTATGAACTCCGCATGTATCAATCTGGCAGGGAAACGTATGTCAACACTGTATGTACATATGTTTTCTATTCACCCCGAAGTGCAACCACGAGTACATTCCCTGCACATACTGCGATGCGTATGTAATGTATGCAAGCATGAAAGGTGTGCTTCCCAGCGCAACTATTTGCTAAATTTTTGTCCTGTCACCGGTACAGTCAGTTGCAATTTTGCAATTAGTAACAGCAGGTACATATGTACGTGATGTGTTGCAGCGGTCTACAAGAGGGAGGAAGTAGAACAGTGAGCGTCTATGGAGGTACTTTTGGACTTGGTTCGTAATCTCCGGCAGATTTAGATCCCAGAAAAAATCATGAGACCAAAAGAGGGCAAAAATTTGTATCCTGTGTTACCGCCTACGCTGCTGTGTTCATAAAATCCGAGGCCATCTCTCTTTTCTCATCTTTTTTTTTGTCCAGAGCTACTTAATAACAGCAATTTTGCACTGAAACCAACTGCGCCATGTCCCGCCATCCTCGAGACAGCTCATTAAGGTGTAGTCAGGTGCCATCATCTTTATTTCATTTTGCTCCTCGAGTTGTTTTTGCCCCAAAATAACACAAGATCCTATGCAAATTACTGTCCTGAGGTCGACATCCAAGCATGACCTATGCCATCGTCGTGCCCACGTCGCTTAGAAGACGTCGTGAGGCAACAAAAATTACACTTCATGGCTCTGCGTCAGCTGGCTCACGACGACTTCCTTGAGGAAGAAGACGGGGTGCGTTGCTCTCTCTCTTCTTCCTAGCATCAATCACATCCATTGCCGAATAGGCAGATAATATGGACAGCCGAAGAACAAAATCGATGCCTCCGCCTACTCAAGGATGACGCATTGATGATGATAATACCGCATCAGCCATATGAGCTGTCATATAAAGTCTCCTCCCTCCTACAGGGTGGGAGGAAACTCTAATATCCTCACTGTAGGAGAACGATACCATCTAGACATGAAAAAGTGTCTATTAGAAATGATCGTGAAGGTTTCATTCAAATCAAGACTGGCCGCATTCCGAGGATGTCTCAGGTACATTGGCTTACAGTGCTAGAGGCCACCCAGTAAAGTCAACAAGTTGGACGTACCCAGATCCTGTACGAGCGTGGTAGCTTTCAGGGATACAATAATGCTCATCACTGCTGGATGGTTGAGGCACTGAGAATCGTTGCTTCTTCACGTCAAGAGTTCTCTTATGATATCAACGTACATTTGCTACGGAGAAAATACTGCAAAAACAAATATTGTGCGTGTGTCTGAGACTGTTGAAAGCATGAAGACTTTTCGATGCATTATTCCAATCGCATCCCGTGCAAACTTGCCGGACAAATGGCGCGTCTCACGACAAATGACGACGGTTCTGCGTATGTTTAAGCTTCGTTTCCTCTGTTTCTTCCGGTGTTGCTGCTGCGTCTATAGAATAAACCATTGAAGCATCCAGCGGGCAGAAATATTGCTATATCTTGGCGTTTGGCTCCGACGCAAGTTTTCATCTCTTTTGACGGATGGTCCGACGATGGACGCGCGGACGCCTCGCTTTCCGCGCACGCATGCGTCACAGTGGATGGGCGTTGGCACGTGCCCACCCACCCCTTGCCGTTCTCCTGACATGCACCCCCCCTGCGCGTATGCATGAGGGCTAAATGAGCTGTCGTTGAGACGTCCTCCTTGGTGGCGCCAACACTTGACATACAAATGAGTCGGGGATGCTCAAGCTTCTGTCTTTCTTCGGATGGATCAAAACGTGCAAGAAGGACCCGACGCAACAACAAAGAGACTTCCTTTTGCTCAGTGGGATGTGCGTGAAGAAATGTTAAAACGACAATCGTCGTGTCAATTACCACCAAGCACAGGAAGCAGAGGGATTATTGCAGACAAACGGTCTTTGCCGGCAGTGTGTACGTGCATACTGCCGACGTCCTTATGACGCTTTTCATGACTGCACAGCGACATCAAAGGTCTGATGAACTTACGATACTGCGTTCAGTGGGTACACAAACGTATAGACGCTCAAGGTTTCGAACATCTGTCCATTAGGCTGGTTCGAAAATGTAAATTTTGGTTTTGGGGAGGCAAATCGGCGTTAGATAGACACTGTTTTAGCTGGTACAAGTTTCATTTTTTGAAAAAAGTTTTACTATCTGCACTCTTAAATGAAAATTTTATAACGTACTGTTTAGACTAAGTGTGGCAGGCGTTTCTTTTTTAAGCAATCAATTTTGATTGCACTGAGCTACAGAAGTGGTTCACCCCTCTATGGAAAGCTAAGAAGTTCCTCCCCAACCAAGCTGATGTGCACATTTGCTCCAGGACCACTTATTTTTTTCATAATATGGGATCAAAGTTATGCACTGTGGCTGAGTGCACTCTATAAAAGATTGAATGCTTTGTCAACAAATGGGTTTGTTTCCTAGGGTAAAAGTGCACATACCCAAAAAGTACCGTTTCGATGAAACTAAGCTACTATCGATCATACGTATGGCATGATGCGTACATACGTGTCCATTCCAATATTACACCAGCATCTTGGCGTTCGTTAACCGACATAAAATACCGTTGTGATTGACAGGACACTCACTTTGCTGGCAGAGAAGTCCGTCTGGGAAGCAGAGTTTTCCTCGGCCAGTCTTGGTGTTCCTCCCGCAGTCCGACGGAAACGTCTCATCCTTGCCCGTGGACTGCGGCCTCTGGGTGCCATCGTCGTGAAATCTGCCACCACCTCCGAACAAATTGAATCCGCCGCCGCCGCCACCTCCACCTCCGCCATTGAAAGGCCGCCTGAATAAGTTTGCTAGGCCACGCAAGAGCTGCGCGTCAGCAGTCATCAAGAAGCAGAAGGGGAGCAATGGCAGGATACGCATTTTTTATTCTTTGTTCGGAGATGGAGGGAGAGATGCTTCTCGGACTAACGTCACTGCCCGACTGAACATTTGGCGATCTAGGAAACGATTCCCTTATCCAAAGTTGTTGCTGCTGCTGCTGCTACTGTTGCTACCAGTAATAATGGTCAGTTTATTAGTGCGTCGTCACCGTCCGTTTGTCTGCAGTCAGCTGGCGGGTGGAGACGCAAATATCTGTATATCTACACTACTGGGCATCTGTGGGCCTTCGTAATGGTACAGAGTGCTACACCAATGCTAGAAGTGAGCCAAGCTTAGATTTGGCGGGCGGGCCCAACAGAGTCCGGGTCGAGCCAGGTCGGAGTTGACATCAGCTTGCAAACCCTGTACAGTGCATGCGTCACGCATGAAATACAAAACTCAGACCAACCGTTCTGAGACAAAGTGATCTTGCCATAATTCGAAACTGATTTCTTATTTCAAGTCATCGTCACCGACCACACTGGCCAGCATTGTCTCAGACAGAAAGAGCAACAGAACGCGAGCCGTTGAAACACACGGGCTCCGGGGGCTGGCACCTACACCTCTAGCCGACAACGCGGCAAATTCACTTGACTGAACACACTAACAAGCGCCACCTCAGACTCCCATGCGTACATGCTGTGAAAAGACGCTAGCGGAACGATACCGACCAAAGGAACAAGGAGTTGTCCATATCCTGACATGCACCGGTTTTACGTACCAACCACAACCGGCCAACAACACCTGTTGTCTTTTTGTGGCTTCATGGCAACAACAAATGTTCTTTTTGTGACTTCTGGGCAAGGTTCCTCATATGGTTGTTGGCGCCCCCCCCCCGAACAATCGGGAACGCATATAAGCATGTGCTGGGGGGAGGGGGAGGGGGAGGGGGTCACCCATAATGATACAGTCATCCTCTAGGCATTATATTCAAACTTGAAAGATATGTAAAACGTACCTTCCTCTCCGATTTAAAGCAAGCTGCCTTGCCAACTCTCATAAGCGTAGTAATACCTGTTTCTCTACGTGTGTGTGACTGCCCAGTTATATGGATAAAGAAGGACTTAGTACTGTGCGAATGCACCCCACGACGCTTCGCCGGCAGATTGGGACTGCTGAAATGCATTTCCGCGTAAGAAGAGTGTGCGTTTTTCTTGGGCTACAATCCGACGATTGGTAGATTATGCACTTGGATTCCGTTACGCCACTGCCAGCAGGAGTCCACTTTTTACGTTATACCTCGGTACCTTAAATAATACTCCAAATAATGTTCCTACTTACGTGGTAGCTGCATCAAAGAGGTTGGATGACGCTGGGTGTACCACTGTAAATATTGCCTGACACGTTAAATATCGGTTTGCTTGGCTGCACGGGGTGCCGCGAAATGTCCTGTACGCACTTGCACATGGTGACAGAAACAAGTATACGAGTATAAACAGCGTTAAATTAATTCCTTGAGTAATATGATGTATGCAGATGTCTAGATGATATATGTAGATGTCTGCGCATCTGCTCAAAAACGTCGAATCTTCAGTACATTTCTGCTGTCGGAGTACGATGGCCGTGCATTAACACAGCATATAAAGACGCGATAGGGGCCACACTTCGACCCCAATTAATTTTCGTATGTGTTCGCGTGCGCGAAATGCAAAAAACGTACAGAAATACGTACCATAAAAATGAAAAAGATGCATATTCTAGAAAATAAGACATTGCAACGTGTTGAGGGTCATGTTGATGAGAGATCTTTGCCCTTGGCAGGATTTATGCACTCACGGACTCAGAAGTTCCATGCCATAAGCGGGAATCACTCTTCAGTCATTCATCATCGCCCAAAAAGAAAGTAAAAAGACAAAAAAAGCATCAAGTGTCCTTGTCAAGAGTCCCCTTCCTCGGACTTCCACCCTACGCAAGTACGAGCTCTCGACGAGGGACTCCCGACGAAACATGGAGACGGTTCGTCACGATGCGCACTTGTCCTACCGCGCTCTGTGTCCGTGCATTTCAGTGAATCTCCATCACATCGCACATATTATTATACTAGCAGATCCGACCCGCTTCGCTGGTAGTTCCAATGCAGCCCCCAACTATAAAGTTAGAACTGCCTGTTCAGTTTGTGCCTCTGTAGTCCCCGCGTCTGTAGTCCTCGCCTCTGTAGTCTCTGCCTCTAGTCCCCGCCTATATAGTCTAGTCCCCATAGCCTGACAGACAGACAGACGCTCACTCACACTAAAAATGGCAGCAACCAAGTCAAAAGTACCAGGAACAGACAGTATGACTTGGCTTATGCAGGCAGACACACAGACAGACAGATAGACAGACTACATGAATTCCTACTGCTTTATTTATATAGATTTATTTTTTACTGGATTGTTCGTTAGTGTATTGTCCACTTCAGCTCGGGAAGTTTCTTACGTTTTATTGGTGACTCATTTCGACTTCTCGTTGTCACCCTAAAAGAGTCAGGTCCATTCATAGAGAGAAGCAGTGCGTGGTTTAGGCGATAACAACATTTTGTGGACAGAACTTAAAAAGTTTACCTGCCACCTTGGGACAGACTTGCTGGCCCTTCCGTCTCCACCGCATCAATTCATTCAGTTGTGTTTTCCCATCGAACCGCCGAGGATTTGCGTATTTACCGTCATCTTCAATGGCGGCGGAAACCTGTTGTTGGAGCCTGAAATTGTGTGATTTTGGCCTTACTGCAAGAGGGGGTGACTTATAGCCCGTACGGGGATTCTCGTGGTCGCGCTGTTGTACACTGTGACCCACATTCAGCGTCGCTAAGTGGCAGCTGTGAATCAATGGAAATTGGGCAATTCGGTGTTCACTTGATGTGAAGGAGTAGCGCTCGTGCTTCAAACCGTTAGAAATACCGACATAACGAGAGTGAAACAACTGCCCAGAGGCGTCCGAAGCCCTACTGGAGCAGCCAAAGATCTGACACGGCATTGTAGTCCTGGTTTGCCATCAGACAATGTGAGGCTATCCCAAGTCGTCTTCCTGTTGTATCAGATGTTGGCGTAAACCTCTACCTGGGACGCTAATTATGGATGGTAGCGTACGTACGCTTAGGCGATGCGTCAGTGCCCGACGAAGCAGTGTGGCTTTTTTATGCATAAGCAAGCTTTGAAGAGCACTTGGTATGTGATCAATCACCCATCAACAAGAGAGTGCAATGACAGTGTCCTCATTTAACCTACCGATAGCGGTGCAAGGCCATTTTTCTCGTTTTTTTTCCCTTTCACTTCCAACGAGTAATGTTGCTACCATCAGTTTGAAAACTCATTCGTCATCAGTCATCACCAACTTTTGTACGGAGCCCAGACAAAAATAAGCTTTCATTGACGTCAGTATTCAATCTTGTACGTAAGCACTGCGTGACATAGGACCTTAGTCTCTGCAGTACGTTGGAACGATATCAGTACTCATGACAATGGACTCCTGGCGGAAAGGGAACCAGGATAGTGATACAGCCGCGCAAAAAAGTCGGAACTTCCGCAAACACGTCTTTTTTTCTGACTGCTACGTTATTAACCTAGCGGGATTCATTTCATCGTTTGCCATCCGAACCGGAGGTGCTGCTGTTCTAGATGGATGCGCACACAGTCGCTGATTTGTCGTACAGATATGTTTTGTGCTAAAATTGGCCTTCTAGACTAACGTCTCTACGTAGCCCGCATTTAAGCAGCACATTGTTCGCTGGGCGTCTGCTTACGTACATATGAATAAAAAACGGCACTAGGGGAAAAAATGAAATACAGTCGAAGTCGGATAAGCGGGAGACCTCGGAAGCCAAGTTTCTTCCCCCTGCACCCGAATTTCCCCGTCATCCGGAGGAATGGAGTCCACAAGTCCACGTGGGACTCTGTGTGCCCCCTACCGCTCATTCGACTGTACTTCAGTTCGCTTGCCCCGGCTATTTCACGTGGGCAAAGCCCATGCATTGTCGCCTATTGCTATGGGATTGATTTGGCACAACTGAGCTAACTGTGCGGAGTAGAGAACAGGAAGGGTTTTCCTGAAGTGCATGCAGAATTTTGATCTCGACTGTACGAGCGTCTTTCCAACACTTCAGTTAAAACATTTCTTTTTACAACCAACCTTTCGTCTCCGCCTCCTTCATAACTTTCTGAGCCCTCGTTCCTTCGGCTGTTGCACTTCTCGGCACCGCTGCCACCATCTGCCGGAAAACTTTCTGCTCTTCTTTCTTTCGCCGTCCTACGAAGAAAAATTCCCGTTGACACCTTCCAATAATTAATGTGTGGATGCTACTCACGGGTCTTACTCAGGTACAGATCCACAGGGTCAGGTCCGCCCCCCTCGAATTTGTCCTCCACCATGGACCCACAGGGCCCCATGTCGCATCTTTCCGTCTGCCTGGCCACCCCCCTACAGGTCGCGTTGGCCACCATCTCGTCCTTGGGATCCTCCAGACACACTTTTCTACGTGCACGTTGACCAAAGCCGCAGGTCACTGGGCAGGGGGACCAGGAATCCCACTCAGACCAGCCCTCTATAAGCATATTTCAAAAGAACTCCTACTCTACACGTGCGGCAAGCGCACTGAGTGCGTCCTATTCAGACATGTTGAAAAAAGTAGTTATTGACGCAATAGACTCACTGGGCGGGCAAAATCCCGGACATTCTTCTCTTTGCTCACTGTCACGCGTGCAGTTTCTGTCTCCGGCGCAATCTCGGGTTCTAATTTTGACCCCCCTGCCTCCACACTTGGTCAGACAGGCTGACCAATCACTCCAAGGGCCCAAGTAAGACGAATATTCTGTGGAAGGGCAAGGCTTGACCACTCTGTCGGGAATGCAGTGACCCTCGCGATTCTCGTAATCCACCAACCCCATGCAGCGCTTGCCGCGATACCTGTGAATAGTGCGCAATCGCAATGAAGTTACACGTACCGTTCATTGTACTTTGCCCTAGTCTTGACTCTCCGCATCCTTGTCTGCTTGTAACTTTTTAAGTCCTTTCTGTAAAAGCCTGATCTGTCTCCATAACAATCCGGACAAGGACTCCATGCTTGCCACTCGCTCCAAATGCAGTCCACTGAAAGTGCAATGTTCATTTGAACGTGCATAAAGATTCCCGTGCGAAAACTCGTTATTGCCATGCAATGTCATTACCTGGACAAAAAAAGATTTTTGGCGGCCCTTCGGGCTTCGGAAGCCTCTCGTGTGGACAGGCTCTGGTCTCTATGTGACCACCGAGGCACTTGCGACCTCCATATCGAGCTATCTACATAATAGGGACGCGATGGTGTACGTATATGAATCGACCTAACTCTTCAACTTCGTTTAATGAAATCGTAATTCCAGTTGGGATGTAATGCGTGCGTAACGGCTAGGTTGAAACTTCTCAGGTCACCTGGGCTCTGTGTCTTCCTCTGGTCTGCATGCCAGTTCCAGGTGGTCCGCAAGTCACGGAACAGTCAGTCCATTCACCCCACAGAGACCAGGAACAGTGCTCTAAGACAAAAAAAATACCAATACTGCTTCTCCTCCTTAAGGATGAGCGGGAGCAAGAGGATACGTGATGATAGAGCCTCTGTAGGAGTAGGAGTACTTAGAGAAACTGCGCAAGAGGTTTGCCAAGCGTGAGGTCGTCATCGCTGTGGTGAGCAGTGGGACATCAATCTATAATATACGTTGTGAAGACACTCAGTAACATGAAAGTGACGAGCAAGAAGGTCAGGCCGGTTAGAAAAGAGGCATCAGGAGACAGGAGATAGAAAGACTATGGAATTGCCCAAGAGTATTGAAGTTACAGAGGACACCAACGCCCACCAAGCTGACCTCCTACCACGAATAAAAGAGGCAGTTACTCAGTATTGCCACTGGATCCAGGAGGTCTTGGTTAGTTGCAAGGACCTGCTGTTGTTGGCAGAATGTGGCATAGTTCCTTCCGTGTCCTTCACGGGTGAGACACGTTTTTGATTCATGTGTACTGACTTTAGGGAGTTAAGACAATTTCTACGGAAAAGATATCTTTCGTGGGAGAGAATAAGTGTGATGTGCCACGAAGACCCCTCTGGTCTTGACCTTCACCTCAGAAGGTGTCAGAGTGAACAAAAAGTGTTCAGATTGACATGTTAGAGAACCAGGGCTTCCTCGGCTGCAAAAGAACTTCAAGAATGACCCCACACTGCCAATGTTGTCAAGAGGCATCCCCAGGTTGTGGCAGGCAGCCAATGTAACTATTTCGAATGGTTTTTTGAAGCATCTGTATTAAACAGAACGGTGCTGCTGTGACTTGTTCCATCAAAATTTGGTCAAAATATTTGAATTGGGCATTGCAAATTTGGAGTTTTGATGCTCCCACACACATGCTTACCTTGTACATTCTTTTACACGTCAACACTATAGCATGATCTTACGTGGACAAGGATTGAGCCCAGGACATTCGCGTACATCTTCTCCGGGGTCCTGACACGTCCGTCCACCAAACTGAGGAAGTGGCTTCGCGCAATAGCGCGATCGACGCTATCAGGGATAGAAAAATTACCTTGACATCTGCTGCGAACGTCATGCCAGCCAGGTGCATGGATCGGTAGTAGATGTGTGCGCCATTCAAATTCGTACAGAATGCCTGAACTTTTTTACTCACTTGGATGCCCCCTTCTCCACACAAAATGTTGCATTCCCCCCAGTTGAGCCAGTCTGTCCACTGTCCATCGACTGATAAAAAGAGGAGGTGCATTTAACCCTTATGCAGTTCAAGTACTCATGCTGATCGCACACGGGACTGCTTTCTCTTACTTGGACACTCCCTAAGCTTGCAATCTTCCTGTAGTTCCACTCCTCCACCAAGACAGTCCAGTCCTGGTTGCAGTGGAGCACGGGTGATGGTGTCCTCACATTGGCGTTCCTTTCTCCTTATTCCAAGGCCACAAGTGAGGCTACAAGCACTCCAAGAAGACCATTTGGTCCATTGGGGATCTATCGTACATGACTATACTAATAGGTCAAACAGTTACTGGAGTAATTGTGCTTTTTTTCTCTCGTGCTAATGTACTAGGAGTCACCTGGGCAAGATGGCAACTGGCAGTCTTGAAATTCTTGGTATTTATCCCTCGCTGTCGGACAGTTTTGTCCCCCTCGCTTCGATGGGTTACAACCTCTCCTTCTGCGTCTCTGAGCTTGGCCGCACGTCACTGGACAGGGAGACCAAGGGAGCCACTCTGACATAAGGGCATCCTCTGAAATAACGGATTTTGAATTCCCGCTCTACGAGTAGGTAGTGTTCGGGTAAGTCTTGAGGAGCCTTGGCTACACACCTGGACAGGCCTCTTCGTTGCATCTGCTCGTCTGGAACTTGAGATTTCTGTACTGGCCATTCTTGTCAATCCAATTTCCGAAGCACGTTTCTTTTTCGCCCTTTTTGTGCACGCACACGCGATTGCGCCTGCGAATGCCTCCACCGCAAGATTGACTGCACTCACTCCATCTGCACCAGTACAGACATGTGTAGGTACAATGTACAGAGCATACATACATGGGTACGTGCAAACGCTGCTGCACTGAAGTGCAAAGCAGCGTTCACTGATACACGCAACAGATGAAGAGCGATTGACATACGACCGTCTGTATGTCACTGGAATCATGGCTCGCGAGCGTATCTAAATTTCTCTTACTTGGACCATTTTCCCCATTGTGCTGGCATCTCCCTGAGACAGCAGTAACGCACCTTGTAGTCCGAGCAAGACTTGCCGAAGAGTGCGTTGTTCTTGTTAAGGCAAAGAAAGCCATACCTGAAGGTCAAGAGAGAATTAAGGCCGTCTCGGCCCCAGTCAAGTTGCATTTCATTACCAAGGAGTCATCTTAGTGATCAATTCGCGGGTCTCCGCAACAGGAACATCGTCTTCTCGGCGACGGACATCGATAAACATTGCGCCAAAGAGGCCATTTCCACAAACCTGAGTAATTGAGACGGCTTTTTTTATCACCTTATGCAACTCATCCATAAGAAAAGTCCATCACTAACGTGCTTTCCCGTGCCATACTGGACGGCCATCGCCCTCTCCTCTCCATCCCATGTGGCCTTGTTCGGAGCCTCATTGCTCACGAATGGCCTCCACTCGCACTCTTCGAACAAGTGGCCAACCTCAGGCATATCGATAGGATACGAGCCATCGGCCTCGTTATTGGGATAACATCCATACAGGCACCGGCAACAATGTCTTAAAGGCAAAATTTATTCGTGTGCTGATCTGTGTGCAACCTGGCAACTCTCCTATCAACCATTTTTTGCACCTGATCTTATAATCCCTGCATTTTATCGTGTAGTCAAACCAAAAATGCGGTGGGTCAGGTTTCTCGAGTTGCTCACGGTTCTTGCACACCAGGCGGCGGTTTTTGAAGTCTTTGTGGACCACCTGTAAAACACACGTAGACGGCAACTTCCCAACTCGATGCCGGAGCATTACCTGCCCCGATGGGATGTCTCCTCCATCCACTGTCTGGAACTCTGGGTCCCCCACCTGTCTTACGCTGGGACACATGCGGAACCGACCAGACTTGGCATAGTTGGAGGTCGCCGCGAGATTCTGAGCATGGCTCTCTGTATCACCTGTCTGCGAATAAGAGACCGAAGACCATTTTCATTAGAATTTTGCCACAATCAGCTAACTTCGCGTCGCACTTGGCATGGTTCATCAATGTCAAACCACTCTGTGTAGAGACACGTGTCTTTGCTAAGCAGTTGCTTACAGCCCCCGAGTGCAAAGAGCGCCACCACAACGTCGGTTCGGGCGTGAAGCAGTTCCATGGCGTGGCACACTGACGGAAAGGTTCGTGCCCTTCCATCCCAGGCCATACAGATCGTCTGGCAGCAGTTCTCCTGGTCCGACTGGCAGGAGGCGCACGCGTCAGAGGGCTTGCTGCCCCAGTGCCAGTCATGACCGATGCCATCAACTGCGAGAAGCTGATAAACATACTCAGCACAGTAGTTTGCTGTCCCTGTCATACTTGCATCGGCGCAGTCTCCCTTCTGCACCATGAAAAACTGCCTCTGGAGCGCTGTCTCTCCCAAGAAGGCGGTGAGGGCGCACAATGAAGAAAATCTCGTCGGCTTCGCATCCACAATCACGCACACCGGGGTGCCGCAGCCCTCGGGGTCCTTCGGGTTCACCTTCTCTTTGTGAGCCCAGCGAATCACTTTCGCAGACTGTAAGAGAATTGTGGAGATTCCCTCTACTTCATACGTTCGGGTATGATGCAGCTACGTCTACGAGCATCGGTTGCAGCATAGAAATCGTGACATGTGTTAAACTACACCACGTACTCTCGACGTAAATACGCAGATTTGTCCTCACCAGACTTCTCCTCTTTTCTGTCAGGTCATCCGGATTCTCCTGTCTGGGTGCTTTCACCACAGTAGCTGGTACGTAAGTGGCTTCTGAGTCTGTCAGTTCCAGGTCCACATTGGATCCAGACTTAAATTCATTCTCAGTCAGAGGTTCAAGTATTCCTGCATTGGTCGGGTCTTGTGACGTGTACATTGTGGGATCACATTGAAAAGTGCTCACCTGTTCGACCTTGTGGACTTGATATACTCCCATTTCTCCACGTCTGCGAAGTGAAAAATGTCGGAGTTATAAGAAAAATTGCGTCTAGACTTTCTTTTGACACTTGCCTCGACCCGTTCAGAATAAGGAAACTCTTGCATGAAGTCTGGCAGGATGTAATATTCATCTGAAGTAGGCAAAGTCTTTAAAGTTTTCAGCTATTCAATTTCTTCTTCTTACTCCATACCTGTGTAAGCTGATATCCGCAAAGCACACCCAAAAAAAATGCACAGAGAATGTTTCCACTGCATCTCTTCAAGGATATTGGGACATTTTGTATAAAACGCAGTAAAAGAAAGAAGGTATACTCATTGCAATCAGGCAATCATGTATCGTTTGCATGCATTCAATTCAGATCCCTTTCTAATTTCCTTAATATACAATACAACGGTATCTAGCAGCCATGTCTCATTTTTTTTACTTTGAGCGGGTCGCAAAGCCTGTGCAGACCGCGGACACGTAAAAATGACGTGGCGTGTAAAAAAGAGCAACAACATAAAGAATGGCTGAAAACAGTCCTTATTGCAAAAAGCCTGGTGTAACACAAGGTACTTGGAGTTAGTACAGTCGACTTCACCACCACGACTGCACCAATCCCCTGTTGCAGCACTCGCGCCTCAAGCTGCGAACTATGGGTTACCTAGACCACGGTGTCGAAAAGTCTGTCGTTGCTTATCGCACGTACTGTACTAGTATATGTATGGACAGAAGATGCTTTATTTATGACAGAGACGGAATCGCTCTTAACATGTGTCAATACAAGTGGTACCGCGTGTTCTACAGACGCCGGCGGTTCAGGCTACAGTTACAGCAGCTCCCTTGCTGTGTACGCTCGCTAACTCCCGTACTGCATCCCTCGCGATCGATGTCCGAACCGTGAATGACGGCGTCAGAGGCGGTTCGAAGGTTGCACGAGCGCTCGCCCTCACCTACAATCGCGCAGTGTCAATATGTACGTAGGTAATCACTATCCACGTCGGTAACGCACTGAACTGTAAATGGAGGCGTCACCTCCGGTTACAACAATTCGTCATGCTCAAATTCGATCCTCCGTCACCTTGGGCGAGAATCGGTCACACAGTATCGTATTCCTCACAAAAAAATCTAATGTCAAGTACGCTTTATTATCATGCTCCTCTCCCTATGCTGTCAAATTCTGATTGAGTTGGCTCATCATTTCTTCCCCATGTTCAACGTCGCTGTCTTCAACTCGGTCAGTCTGAGGAAAGCGCCACTTTCTCCTCCTCCTCCACCATCTTCTCCTCTCTCTCTTGTCGGAAGTCGGTCTTGACCTTCTCCGCTTCTTTTGAGGCCTTGACTTGAAAGGTCTTTTGGGTCGTATCCATCCATCGGCGCTGAAAAAAGGTGCGCAGCAATCTGATGTGAATCAATTGGGTCTGGTTTTAATACCGTGCCAACGATCTGAGGGTCGGGCTTGGCGTCTGTGTCTTAAGTTCTATGCTTCCGTCATTAAATTCTTTGAGTTTTTAATTTGTGTTGAATTTTTAGCATAGGACTTAGTTTGCTTCACCGTACATTTGGGAAGGGACACCAAATTCTTTAAAAGGTTGGCCTTTTTGTCGAGCCCATGCAGAGAGTCCACGGGAACTTGATCCATGAGCAAGAAAAAGTACTGAAGATTTTTTTGTATCCCAACCCGTACTGTACCACTATACCACAATACTTGTCCGATGCATTCTTCAGGTGGATATAGGAGTCATATCAGTAATAAGTGAGGTTATAAAATGAAATTTTGGGTTAGGCCAAACCAAGTTCACATCGACCACTGTGTGTGGCAGTCGAATGAGGAGACAAAACAAAGTCAAGACAAAGATACCAAAAATGTTTTTAGTCCTTTTTGCTCAGAATACCCCTCTAGTAGATTTCAAAATGATGTTTTCTTTAAAAAATATCCAGATTTCTTTAAAGAAAAGTTGGCCTGCTCATGCAAACCCGTTGTGCATCAATGCCAACTAAGCCTTATTTCAGGATAAAATTTACATATAGAACTGTAAAAGCTAAGTCCCTGGCTCGAAACCCGAGCTTTAGATCTTGGGGCTGTATCGTACAATACCTTGTCGGGTCAGTCGTCGTCAAGGTCATCCTGGTTACTTCCTTTGCAGTATCCTCAAACAATTCGTCATCCTGAGGTGCTCCAACCAGATTGGTGGGGTCGACACCCCTGGTGTACACAGGTTCTACTTGATTGCAAGGTCCAGAGTCGCACATCCTCGTCTGTCTCTGAACTCCGCGACACGTTCGTTCCTCTTTAAGTTGGTTGAGAAGCTCTGCAAGGTGGTCGTCACGACAGGCTCTCCTCCGAACAGACTGACCTCGTCCGCAAGTCTTTTCGCAAGGAGTCCACTCTTCCCATTCAGTCCAGCCAGCTGTACATATAGGCAGGCCACAAAAGATACATATTGTCCAGTTAGACAACTGTGACGTTGCTCTCTTACTCACTTTCTGGACAGAGACTGTGACAGCTCCTGATTTGCTCGGGTTGTCCTCCGCAATTTTCTTTAGTCCTACCCAGGCAGTGTCTGGACCGCTCTACTGTGCCGTTGCGACCGCAGGCTGCCGGACAACTGCTCCAGGTTGACCACGGAGTCCTACAACACAAAAACTTAGCTCTTCTCGTAGGAGAGAAAACTGCCATGGATGTGCTCACCAGACACTTCCTGCCGCTGCATAAGGGGGACACTTCGACACGAGCTTATCTGGAAGACAGGGCTGCTCGTCGTAAAGCATCCCGTCTCTCATGGTCACCTCGGTGCCATTCTTGTCCTTGCAAGGCACGCCACCGTACTCTGCCTCCACCGCTACGAAGCGGGAGCGGCGCAGCTTGATGTAGGCCATGGAGTGCTTGTTGTCGAGCGTGTAGCAGCGGGGACAGTGACCTGCCCAAGCTGTCCACTCGGACAATTCACAGTGGACTGAATATCAATTGCAGGCCATCCTTTGTTGGGCAAAATGAGAGTAAGTCTGACCTGGGCATTCAGTGATGCAAGTGGAGCTATTTCTTGGATTTATATCTCTGCAAAATTGGCACTGGTCTGTCTGGTGTAAGATGTCCTTGTAGCAACTGCAGTCCATCCCTCCATAAGCAGCCTCTCTGGCAATGTGGCGTTGCCTTGTTCTGTGGCATGTTGTCGACATGAGCGTCTCGCACGGAATTACTGACGCTCACTTGTGGCACGTATACATACCTTGTTCCTGCCTGTGGACCCTTTCCACAAGACACGCTGCAACTACTCCATTTACCCCAAGGTGAAAGGAGACAGTGCACTGCACAATGGTATCAAAAATACAATCACATCTGTTTTGTGTGCTATTTCAGCTACCTGGACAATGAGGCAAGTCTTTGCAACGTCCCTCTTCCTCTCTCAAGCCATGGCACTCTTTTCCTCCATGGAGAGGGAAAGGATTGGCGCAATATCTGCGCCGTCTACGCCGTCCTTCACTGCCGCACGCCACCGAGCACTCGGACCAATTCTGCCATGGCGTCCAGCCCCCATCGACTGAGAATAACACAACTTATCTACACGTGACGTCAGGGTGGTTTTTTTGTACTTTGCAGTACGATGAAATGCAAAAAATGAGTAGCTTTTTTACCCACCTGGGCAGAGTCCTGCATCACAAGCTTCATCGACCGTGTGTGGCCCTGGGCACTTAGACCCATCATTATTCACGGGTTCGTCATTGTTTGCGATATCCACACAAATCCTGCGTCGGGCGCGGGCTCCAAGGTCGCAGCTCACAGAGCAGGCACTCCACTGCCTCCACGGGGTCCATTGAGGATCTAATGTAGCCACGCTTTCACATGTGCGTACTTAACGAGACCGTGCATTGACAGCACTGCATTTACTCAATTGTCAGCAACAATCACCACGACGTCCGTGCGCACGTATGCGTAAGTCAGTACGGTAACGCTGCCCACATGAGGCCATATTAGTAGAAGCTGCTACGAAATGCTGACTCACTCGAGCACGGTCTCTCGTGACACTGCCCCATCTGATAGTACAGCTGATCTCCATGTGGGGGGCAGTCCTCTCCTCCGTTTTCGGCAGGAAAGCATGCACGGCGTCGCTTTCTTGTCCCCGGGCCACATGTCACGGAGCAGGGAGACCATTGCAGCCAAGACTGCCATTGAAGTTCCTCTAGAAAACAGGAAGAACATGAAGAGAGTGACTTCTCTCGCATGCTTGGTCAGCGTTTGACTGCCCGCATTATTCCTCATGAAGACGGCTGGAGACTTACTCGGACACGGTAGTCTGTTGCATTCAGCCGTCTGCTCTTTAAATCTCTTGTCACCGAAGGGTCCCTCGTTAAAGCAGCCTTCTCTGAAGCCTTTTATCTTGGCGCATGACCTCGTTCGGACCTTCCTCACGAAAAACAAAAGAGAGAATTCATTGTTCGTATTTGGTAATTGGAGAAGGAGACACCTTCGTTCCACCCCCACAATCTTTTGAGCACGTGCTCCAAGCACTCCACCGTCCCCACTGAGAGGCTTGGTTAATCTGGCAGCAGTAGCGGACCTTGTAGTCACTGCACTTTTTCCCATAGTACTGGTTGTTGGAGTTATCGCAGTAGAAACCAAAGCTGAAATGGAAATGTAGTCAATGGGCAGTTCCGGGATCTGGAAGAAAGTAGCGTTATAACAAGCTGCATTTTACAAAGGTGTGTTTTTGGTAATGATTTCTCCAGTCTCATCCCAAGGTAAGTCGTCCTTGACTCGACGTGCATCGATGTACAACGCTGAGAATCTGAAGGCACAGTATGAGTAAATGGTGGGACAACACATAGGGCATTGTCAACGTTTATACCTGTCCAATTTGCACGTCGACAGCTTCATGTACTTGTAGTTCTTTTCTCTTGTCTCCACATCGCCCATTCCGATTCCTTGAGAAGCACTCATGAAGTTCTTCCATTGGCACCCTTCAAAAAGGGTCCTCTTGTTGGGAGGGTCCACGATCACGTCATCTGGGGGAAGCTCAGAAGATTTGGACGCTTCTCCCCATAAATAGCGGCAGCAATATCTGGAAACCGCGATTGGGAATATGCACAAGTAGTTAACACTTGCACATTATCTTGCCTCATTTTAAAATCCCTGCAAGTGACTGCTTGGGTGCTCCATCGAAATGGCGGAGCCAGCTGACTTGGGTTCTTCTCGTTCAGACAAATCAGCTTGTCCTTGTCTTGTTCGTAGATCAAATGCTTAGCCTGAGATACCTTGTGTTTTAATGTGTTCATCAGAAAAATTGCAAATACCTTTTCACTGCCTTCCAGAGTGGTGAATTGGGCTGGGTACTTGATACGACTGCTGGCACACGAGCGGTGCAATCCCTGGAAGGAAATCAACCCTTTAGGATTTTCTACATAGGTTTTGATTTTTTTTACCAATTCCCCTAAATTCTGCGCATAAGCATTTGTGATATAAACTGCTTCCACCTCTCCCATGTTGCACGGCTCGTCCATGTCCCACCACTCTGTATATAAGCAAGCTGCAGGCACAAATCATAGATTTTCGGTTAAGTTTATCAATTTGTAACTCAGGCAGAATTTGTTACTCACAAGCATACAGGTTGGTGCACTTTCCTAGACCAATGGTAATGAGGGTGGGGTCCTTGTCTGCCAAGAAGGTCATGGCCTTGCAGACGGAGGTGAAAGACTTGGCGTGGCCATTGTCGTTGATGCAGATCTCAGTCTGACAGCCTTCGTGCCCAGCGCAGTCGCAATTGGGAGGAGGGCGGGAGGAAATCCAAGGGCGATCGAGACCCTGATGCTCGACTTGAGGAGAAAAAGGTTTCAGTGCCAGATTTGACTTAACAAAATGCAGTCTCGTCTCCATTCCAGAAATTGCATCTTGGCAGTAAATGACTGGCAACGTCAATGCTTACATAAATTTGAGTTGAAGCGATTCTGAGGTCGCCCTAGTGGCAAGAAGCTCTCAGCTTACTAGCATCCTCGCATGCTCCCTTCTGGACCTCCAGGACCCTCCTCTCCAAGCCTTGTTCCTTCATCCACGCCGTAAGGTTGCACAATGAAAGGAATCGCTTGGGTCTCATATCCACGATTGTGCAGACCGGAAAACCGCAACCCAGCAAAGGCTCCGACGAGTCCAGAGCTTCTTGGTGAGGCCATCTCTTCACGGGCGCGCTTAACGCTCTGAGGAGGGCATCCAAGTCGTATATGCTATATGTATCTCGTGCACTGCACAATTTACATCTACATTCGGCATATGTGTATACGTACGGTACATATGGTACGGTAAGCAAATGTTTGCTATGCACGAATACGTACCTATTGTAGGATTTTGTCCTGAACCTGAAAGCCTTAACCTCTTCTAGGAGTTTCAGCTTTTCTATGGCCAGATCATAGTGACTCATGCTCTCTTGCAATACAGTCGGGAAATCTGACAACCTTCCGAGGCTCGCCTTCTGGCGCGGGCGCCCCAAAACCTTTTCAGCAGTACTCTCAAGGTCAAGGTCATCGTTCTCTCCGATGTCGGGAATGTCCTCCAGGAGTGTTACTCCTGTTTCCAGGGTTCGATTTGATGCCAATACTTCTGAGTGATGTAACCGCATATTTGTCACTCGGAATAAAGTTGTAGCTCTGTCTACCTTCAGCTATGGATTCAGCAAGGACAGCTTCCTCCACCACGATATCTCCGTCATAACTTCCTAATTCGGAGCTTGCTGAACAAATTGTTTCGATTGTAAGTTTATCCATTGCAACACAGAGAAGTGCCCTAATCTCACTTTCATCTCTATCCCTTTTTATGTCGTCAGAATTTGCTGTCAATGAAAGGTCTTCCTCACTCAGATAATCTTTGACGTCATCCTGTACGTCATCGCTTCGCGCTGTAGGTTAAAGGATCCAGAATTGGATGTGCATTAGTGTGAGGTAGGATTAACTTTTCAATGTGTACGTCTGGTTTTTTTTACCCTCATAGGTGTCGTCTTCGGCTGAATATTCACTCTCCTCTCTTGTTGCAGACGTAAAATTTTCTACTTCTTTCTTTTGCAAAGGCACCAGAATAGATATGAGCTCAGGAGGACTGATTTAAGGCCGCAAGTTTTTGGCAGGCAGTACTTTCCAGCTTTACGCGTACGAGAACATGCCGGGTCCGTCAGAAGTGGTGTCACTCGAGTGGCAATTGTTGGCAGAAAGATTGCGGTACAAAAGCAGAGCGCAATTGGCATCATATTTAGTGAAGATGAAGTTGACGCATGCATGTACGAGTTGTATTAATATTTCTTTACATCACTTAGAAATACTTCATCCTGATGAAATTGCAAACATCGTTCGAATTGGTATCTGTGGGAAAACGAGACTCTTGATGAGTATTGCCTGAAGATTGACACAAATGTTCACTGTCATAGTGCCACAATTTTTCCACCAACACGCACCATTCAGATATCCTGAAACTTACTGTGTAAAGGATTCCTTAACTCCCCCCCTCCCCCTTTTGTAGTTGCGGGGGGATTGAAAATGGCAGCTAAGGTGTTTCGTTTACTTGACAGGCCTGAGATGTTAAAACTGTGTAAAATTGACAATAAATACAAATTTCAATTTTTATCCCCCTTATTTTGCTCTTCTATCTGAGCTGCACCAATGCTGATGGACCCGATACTAGTACTTGAACACATGATGGTACAGTGCAATATCTTGTGGATGTGCAGTACATGTACTAGATATATTTCCTATATAGTCTCTTCTGAGCTCCTTCTTTGCCTCTTTAAAACTAAGACCATCTTCGTCAGAATCGTAGTACAATTCCTCCTCTGAGCTGTCGTCTCCACTGACGGTTTCAAATGTGTCAGAGTAGGCATTGCTATCCCGAGAGCCTGATGCTGAGGACGACCATTCTATTCCAGACGGGTGAGTCAAACAATCTGCTGTTAGGCACGGATAATCATACCTGACCATCTTACCCTCTCCTCCACAGTGTAGAAATAGAGAGCATTTAAAAATGCAAATTGTGAGCAACGCTGCTCTCACACGTTTCATAGCACTCTGGAAAGGGAGCAGCCTCGTCAAGCGAGTAAGAGAAGGAACGACATTGTAAAAAGTGATTTAACGCTTGTTTTGGCGACGACGCACAAGGATATCCGTTATAATCTCTAAGGGGTAGATGCAGTACTACAATACTCTCCACACATACATTGACGCATAATTCTTGATGAACAACAGGAAATGCAGTGAGATCTCATTGCCTAATCACTTTTGGGGCATATGCAAACATGTGATGACCAGAGGGCACAAAAAATACTTGTAAGTAATAGCTAGTGACAATTGAGTGTTCAAATGACCGTGAAGCATATCTTTGAAATCAGAGAAAGAACTTTGTACCACCTCGGACAAAATGCTTAGCTTTAGTAACTTATAGCTTACCTCGTGATCACAAAGTGACCAGAATGACTTGATACGCTCAATTTTAAACTTTTCGTAGAGACGGAGAAAGAAAATTAGTATAAACGATGAGATTAAGGTTGGTGGCCACTTGTAAATTCTTCGCCGTCTCTAATCTCCCTTCGTCCTGTGCTCCTTTAACTTCTTCCTCTCCTCCACGTCTACCAATCCAAGGTTAATGCATGCCAGATAGCCCTAAAAATATGCATAAAAATTACGCGATTTTTAGGTATACCACTTACGCAATTTACTCGTATCATGGAACACCAAACGCTGGCGGAGGAGGACGAGTGCATTCACTCCGACACGCTCAATTCACTAATACCTGGAGAAGGGCAATAGCGAGCTTCGCCATCGCCACCGGGAAACTGAGAACCGCGGCGACATAGAATAGGTAGAAGGGACCCTCTGTGAAGTGGAGCATGTAGAGGGACGCGTAGAAAATCTCGTTTCCCGCACACATGCTGAACAGCACGGGCCGGGAAGTGTAGTACATGCGCATGATGGCGTTGCCTGATGCGTCGATGAACTTGTGGCTAGTACAACCCTGTGGCACGAGAGAAAAGGGTAAGGGGCATAAAAGAACGATAACACCCTCACATGATCCCTCACCTGGAGAAGACTAGTATGCAAGTGAATCCAGTGACAACTGATGTCGATCACCATCGACATCTGGAAGAAAAACGTCCACCTGCAAAACAAGTGCAAATTATATTGTTCAGGATTAGATGCTGATGATGGCCTAGACATCATTGTCGTCACTAGAAATAGAAAAATATGCATATTCGAGACTGATCTTGCCCATGAATTTGTATTTGGGATACTGTTGTGCAGTAAGAATAACAATTCAGATAAGCCGCTACAGTTCTCAGTAATTTCAACAGAATTCATTATTCTGTTCGAGCCGTAAGCTTATTCACCAATAATAGTAGGGGAAACTAGTGATGTCTGTGTATCTGACTAAGATTATTCATAAGATGTTAAGCAGGTTCAGACATTCTGACTCAGTCTAAGTCGAGCCACGTTTGTGACTCACGAACATTGCTACTCTAAATCACGAACATCACCCCCTGAGTAACTTGTCAATGGTTAGCTGTGGTAAAACAAACACCAAGAAATGCTATATCTCTATGGAATTTCTGACCAAATTTGCTAATGTGCAGTTTAACGGAAATTATGCATCAAATGCAAATGGATTATGGTCATGGATCTAAGTAGTTTAAACAAGTCTTTGCCGTCTCTAATTCTTACCCTGGATAAAAGGTGCAGAGAGTGGCCAGCAGCGCCATCGTGGCGCATCTGTCAGTCAACTGATCCAACATGCCTCCAAACTTGGTGCTCTGGTCGAGCATTCTCGCCGCATGCCCGTCGAACGCGTCCAACAAGGCGGACAGGATGTAGCACCACCCGGCAACCACGTACGAGGTGGGCATGAACCTGGCAATTTGATTATGGTATCCACATGACCTTATCTCTAACCAAATCTTGACTCACCAGAATGACACTATGGCCAGAAAGACCCTGGCATACCCGATGAGGTTTGGCACGAAGACAAAGATGTTCTCTTCCGTTTTCTCAGACATGCCGATAACTGATGGAGCCTGCAACACGGAGGAGGAGAGGTTAAGCACGAGTGACGATGTACGCTGAGGATTACACAAGACATAAATACGGCTTCCTCTACCCACAGTACTGCAGCCAAATCGCTTTGCGGAAGCTCCTAGCTTACTCCCAAAGGAGTATGGCGTTTCCAGAAAGAAAACACCTGAGCAGAACACAAGGACAGTTATGACTAAGCTATGAACATGGTCTGTATGTGCACGTGCATCTGTATGCAATCGTACTTTTTCACTGTCGCACTATTGATTGCTCAGAGAGTCACAAACTGCGTGGAACGGCTAGTGCCCAACGAATGCGGATATCAATAACTCGATCGCCATGACGATGGCCTAAAAACGGTCGCAAATGCTATTGCCAGTTCCACAGGTGCAAATGAATCGACGCGGTTGCTGTAACTAAATAAATATAGCCTTAACTGAGGGGTAGCTTTAAGCTCAAGCGTCTTGCCCAACGAGCAGCCTTGTTGGTCTTTGGTCTGACCACCGAACTGTCAAGACACCAACGCGATGCCAGGGTCTTCGTGGAAAGTCAAGGCTCAAAACCACCTTTATGGAGCCAGGCCTGCCGGGACCTTATCAAAGTGCCTTCGCCCTTCTCTGTCGTTGGGCCTTTTCTTCGTCTCTGTTGCAGTGTTGCTCTCCTTGCTCTCCTTGCCTCTGGATGAGGATAACGTCAACACAATTGCGGGGACGACGACGAAGGGAGAGCAAAAGGCGACATCTTGCGGCCCCGTTACAGAGATTGCACATTATGTCGGTGATCCTCTATGGTCGGATCAAAACGAGAGAACATGATCTGGGCACGCAAGTTCTGTAACGTTTACTACGATAACATTACTCAGAACAGGAGGCTCCCTCGTCTCAGAGTGTCCGCGACAGGTGGCCCCAATCCGGCATTCTTGTGACTAGACGGGCTCTGTGATGCCAACGTTGCCAAGAGGGGGGGGGTGTTCAGATATCCTCACCGGGGGCTGGGGCAATGCTGGAATGATGTCATTCACCGATCCTGGAAGGTAACAGAAGGAAGGAACATAAGGAGTCGGAGGAACATGAAGAACCGGAGAAATTCCGGTGGAATTCGTTTCTGCCTGGCAACCTGGCCGTGCTCGGCGACGGACGAGGGACAAGGTTGCCAAATGGCGTTGTAGCAGAATCGCCAATCGCCCCTGCAGAGTTGCCCATTTGTTTTTGCAAGTTGTGCCCGTCTGTTTTGGGCCAATAAAGATGATCTGATGAGAATCACCTTGAAGACGTTGAGGTCCAACAGTGCTGTGAACATGGGCGGCAACTTCATTGGTGCCTAGCCGAGAATCGCTCTGGGCGCCTCCGTGGCCACTCTGGCTGGCGCAAAAATGAAAAAGCAACTGGCGACGGAGGAAAACAAGAGGAGCGGTACAACCATGGAGCCGTCGTCTCGACCACGGCCACGACCCTCGGGCTCCTCCTCTCCTTCGCCGACGAATTCGGCCTCCCAGAGTCTGTTGCTCCTTGTCAAGACACTGCTAGGCCCGTTGGCTCCTCATGACGTCGTCTCGTCGCAATACGCCCTTGCCTTGCAGATCTTGTCCAACGCCTCGAGCGGCTGGTTCGCCGGTGGCCCAGCTCCCAAGGTGGGTGTCGCTAAGGGATCTGCGGTGGCTGACGGTGAGACTGCGGTGGCCGAGAAGATCAAGAAGAGATTGGTAAGTGGTCTTCGGTTTTAAGTTCCACTTTCGGAGTTTAGCGCGTCTTCTCAGCTCTAAGCTCACTAGTCGCTCACCTGTCCTTCCAAGATAACGTATGAGTTAATCATCATTCTACCTTTGTTCAGTGTGAATCACAAAAAAGTCTCATGGGAGAATTAACAAATAAGGTAAAAATACTTGGCGATTAGGAAATCGGATATGCTCCGAGGCGCGAGTGAGGGCAAGAGGCGTGGAAGAAAACCGAAGGGGATAAAAGTTATAAGAAATAGAACATAGGATATTTCCTATTTTTTACTCACACTGTGAAAACGAAAGGTTGCGTCCTTCGATCTTCTGTATGTTCTCTGCTGTCAGGTCTCTTCTGCGTAAGCTCCAAACGGGCCTTTAACATCTATTCCTACGTCACAAAAGTCAATCCTTATTCTGCAGGTCCGCGATGGCCGCGAGTCCGACGCAGTCACCTTTCACATCCTTCATCAGCGACTGCAAAAATCAAAAGCCATCCAGGTCAGTGAAGTCTTGATCCCGAAAGAGTTCGTATTCGTACTGTTGATTTACAGAACCGCGAGTCCCTTCTGACCTTACTGCTTTACTTGGGCGATCGACCGTCGGCCCCCAAGTACAAGAAGGTGGCGCCTTTCGTGCCGTTCAGATCGCAGAAGGAGATTGACGCCTCCAGAATGCAGTCTACGACAATGCAAAATGGAAGCTCTCTCACAAACGGTTCCAGGTAACCTAAGTTGTATGATGCTCAATAAACCACTAAACATACTAGAACTACATCGTACTCGATTCCAACGGCAAACATTTTTTCTCTCTCTCATTCTCAGTACACTCACTCCAGCTGGTGATCAGCCCACGGCGAGTTACCTCTCCTCCATTCATGATATCAGGCACCACTTGACGCCTTCTGGATACCATCCACCATTGCCTCCCAAGCCAAAGAGTCCGATAAAGGTGCTGAAATCTCGGTAAGGATCAGTGACAAAATCCTCCTGCGACATATCCTCAGTATCGGGAGCTGAGATCGTCGAAGCAGTTTCAACTGTGCCTGAATCTGGTTGACCTTCGTTTCCTTTAGGTCAACGAGTGACGTTCCGGATTCAGCCATACCCTCGGTGTCAGCGTCGGAGGTCTCCGGTGAAAGTGCCCTCCTTCGCGAGCTCATCTATTCCTTCCAAGGAATCGAGGGAAAGATGATTCGTCGAGATCGACGGACCGACAGGTTCTGCATCACGGAGCAGCACAAGTCCAATTTCTCTCCTTCGGTGATACAGACCTGTCTCAGGCTGACTGAACTGGGATGGCTCTTCAATAAAGTAAAGGTAATATATACAAACACCCGTTTGCTTTTTGGTGATTGGTAATTATTTAAGCTGATATACAGGGCTTTTGCGATGCTACCGCTGCTGACCGAGAGGTGGGCTTGACGGCACAGGCCTTGGCCACGGCCCTGAACAATGAGTTGGCCGAGTATTACCGTCTTCTCTCGGCTCTGGAGGCACAGCTCCGAGTAGAAAGCGATAAGGCGGGCAACAATGTCTCAGTCAGCCTGCACCATCTTTCTGTTTGGACTCTTGAGCCCACGAACAGGCTCAAACTGCTGGCGTCAGTGGTCGACGCTTGCAAAGGTCTCAGAGGAGGCGCGCTTGTGTCCGCGGTCTATGCATTCTTGCCTCACGGAGATCAAGCCAGGTACAGATGAATTTGAATCTTCCTCGTTCTATTGGCTTAATTGCTATCAATCCGGTTAGCATTTAGTATGTCAAGGTGTTCAAAACACTTACTTGTAGTAATTCTACTGTAAATTGATAACTTATTCTCATAGCTCTCAGACGATCCATACATTGCTATGTACGGTGTGTCGACCGCTGTACCTCACTCTGCTCCGCTGGGTCTGCGACGGGAGTCTTGAAGATCCTCATCAAGAGTTCTTCATCGCCTCCGACCCGAGGGTGGAAGGAGATAGACTGTGGACGGATAAATACAGCATCAACAAAGAGATGATACCAAAATTTCTCTCTCTTTCGTGGGTGAAGAAGATTCTCGCAACCGGGAAAAGCATAAACTTTTTGCACGAAGTGAGAGTTCTGAACTATAATGAATTTTAAGAAGCGCTCAATGCTACAACTTCTTTCTCAGGTTTGTCATGACAACTCGCCTATCATTGGCCGGGATGTCGTCAAGGCAAGTTTGAATGAGACGTCCCCCGAAAGCTTCTTCTTGCATCCGCACGGAGACAGTTTGCTGCATAGAACAATCCAAAGAGCGTTCACTGAGACATCTTCTCACGTCCTAAGCATCCTTTTCACCCGCTACAAATTCCTCGACCACATTTCTGCATTGAGAAAGTATCTCCTCCTGGGACAAGGAGACATAATCAGGTAAGAAGGTAGGCATGTTTGCTCGAGAGAAAAAAAGTTTACCCATTTTTCTTCATAGGTATCTTCTGGAGTTGCTGGAAGAAGAATTGGGTAAACCTGCGACGTCGCTCTACCCGCACAACTTGGCCGGCGTGCTGGAGACCGCCATCCGAGCCACAAATGCACAATTTGAAGATCCCGAGATTCTCGAGAGACTTGATGTTAGACTACTGGACATTTCCCCGGGTAAACCGAAAGTTGTGCACGTTGCGTAAACATCCTGTCACTTCCTCTTGATCAGGTGACACCGGCTGGGACGTATTCTCTTTGGACTACAAGATGGCTGGCCCTATCGGTACCGTTTTCAACTCGGACGTCATGATCCAGTACCTGATGCTGTTTAATGCTCTTTGGAGGGCTAAGAGAGTTGAGTGGATGCTGTCCTGTGTGTGGAAGAGGCAAGCTGGTATGGTTGCATACAAGCGGAAGAAATCTTAACATTTGTAAATGGTATGTATGATTGTTCCAGCTTTACATAAAATGGCGAAGACTATACCAGAGCTGAGGCCGCTGTTGCATATTGCCAACCTTCTCACCTCGGAAATGGTTCACTTCATTCATCAATTGGCTTACTACATTACTTTTGAGGTGAGAACGTCATTGGACTTATCGCAAAGACCGCGTAAGTTGACATTCCTCTCTACGTAGGTAATGGAGTGTAGCTGGGACATATTGATCAAGCAGCTTCGCAAGGCTGAGAGTTTAGATGAGGTCATTGAGGCTCATGAAGAGTTTCTTCAGACCCTTATGAAGAGGTATTATGATCGATCATCTAAATCAGCCGTTAGACGCATTCAAGCCTTTTTTCCCTAATACACCTAGGTCATTGTTGGACGATCGCTCGCGCGACTTACTTACCCAACTGAGAGCCATCTACGACCGAATCATCGAGTTTCAAGGCATCCAGAACAAGCTCTACATTTCTGCAGTCGCCGAAGTGGAGGCCAGGTAAAGAAAAATAGAACTGTCGTAATACATGAGGCCTTAACATGAATCTCATACCGTCAGACGCGAGGATGAAGCTTTGATGCGACAGTATGACGGCACTAGCGAGTACGCTGCGGCCAAAGAGGAAACGTCTAGAGAACGCATCAGGACTTTCAACAAGATCATCCTTCAGAATCTCAAGTCCCAGCTGAAGATTGTCAGTCAGACCTATCAGGTATTTATTTAGCTAAATGCCAATCATACTTGGGTAAGCCTAACTAAGTGTGTAAGGGTAACTTTTACTACGCTTTTTTTAGGATATGGTTCGCACGTTCCTCTTGCAGCTAGCCTGCAGCCAGGATCAGTCTTTGCAGTTTTTGAGCTTCCGCCTGGACTTCAACCAGCACTACAAGCGCAAGGACGCTCGCCTCGGGACACCGTTAACATTCCAACACAGGAGAGAAAGCATGCTAACATCGTCCATTCACGTTTGAGAGTTCTCTAATGCTACTTTTTCCCGTTAGATTATAGTAAGAGTAACTGTAGCGACGAAACAATAGGTGCCAAATAAAAATACCCTTTTAAAAAAGAAAAAAAACCCTTCCCATTCTGAATGGCTCACCTCGTAGAATGCACTGAACGAGGCTATATCAAAAACTTTAAGTCACTGAGAGACGGTTTGTTCGATGCCACCCGACACTTACGTGTAAACTAAGTCGTTGCCAAGTCCGTAGTACCGCAGTTTCAGGTTCGAAACTCGTGTTGGTTCCCCTCCCTTCACTTCCAGCTCTTGCATTTTAACATTGTCCTCCATCCTCAATCTGACATAGCTGTAATCCCCGGCAGCAGCAGCGGTCAACTGGGTCGGGGCAAGCTGGCACCCGGAAGAAAAAATGAAGACTATTTTCTATAGATTGATCAAATCATTAGAATTAGGTCGGCACCGGGTTTGGGTCAGAAAAATAGAACAAGATAGCTGCTGTCCCTTGGCATTCCTCGTGCGTCTAATTTAAAGTTGAGAGAGGGCAACGCCAAGCACTTTTTCCCAAATCTGATGCCTGATGAAATCCCAAGATGACATGTCAATACGCTTCAGACACAGAGTACACCTCAATGACAAAGCTGGCTGATGTATGCTATGTTGAACCGCAACAAGAGTAATGTGGAGAGGAAGTCAAAGCTCTGAGCTTACCTTATGGTGAAGATATGTGTGGAGCAGCAGGTGGCTCTTAAAACTCCGTACGTAGCTACAGTTGGCCTGCACGATGCACCACCGCCTGTCGAAGGCCATGCGGCAGGTTGTCTTTGACATACTGTACGTGGCCATGAATGCCTGTCATCCATTTCCCGGGAACCCCCCGGGAACCCCATTGAAATTGAGGTTGGAAGGAGGTTCCTCATTTGTTTGTCATTGTCGGCCTTCCTTCCATGAGAACTTTGAATTATGAGCGCACTGATTTCAAGGAATGTGCAAAAGAGCAACATTTTCCTTGCTTTCTTGGCCTACCAGAGGAGCAACAGCTCGGGAAAAGGGGACGTTGCTGCACTTTCTTTTTGCTCACCAGACAAAAATAGAGGCACATGGAGTGGAAATGTTAGTAAACAAATGCTCGTCAGCACAAAATTTCCCTTCAAGGAAAGTCAAAACCTCATACAGTCGCTACATAAGGCTTCAAGTCAAATACAACTCAGATTATCCGCAATTTTGCCAAAAATTGCCTGTGTATGCATATTGCGCCCCAGAGGAAAGTAATAAGTTTCGACGCTTTACAAGTTCGATGCGAATGCGGGTAATGATGAACAGCAAGCAACAAAGTGCTTCTCTGTTTGGCAGTGACCGCTCAGTGCTTGGTGATGTCACTGTCAACATCTTTGGTCGAGCAGCGACCGGATGCTGAAGGATGGAGCAACTTAAATTAGACATGTACGTCAATACACTGCCAGTACGTATCCGTGTACATGCTGCTCGTGCATGTGGCAATAGGGCCATCTCGGATACGTCAAGAGCAACTTGTTCGGTAATCATGTTTACATCAAAAAAGTTGAGGGCACTCCGGGCGGAGCACTAGTTGGAAGTTCCACGTCTCTTATAAGAAATGTCCATCACGATACTGTGGTCTAAAAAAAAATCGCAATTTCCAGATAGGTACCTTAGTCGTAGCACGAACTTTAGGCAAACTGTGCAGTTTAAGTAATTCTCTGTGGCAAGTTTATACGTCGATTACAGGATACACAGATACCGGTACATGAGTTTGGTTGAGAATCATAACGTAAAATTCTTTGATTTCTCCTCGTACGTACGTACAAAAGTCTCAGTAATAAAAAGCTGTCGCAGTGAACGTAGAACAAACAGTCAGAGGAACCATTAAAAAAGCACAATTGCAAGCTGCCGCCTACCACGCTGGTCTTGTATATTTTATGCGTACACATATCACAGATACTCGTCATTGCGACTCCTTTTCGTTCTTCTCGTAATGCATATTCACTTACTGAGTCTTGCACGTTTCTTTCACTCCCTCCTTGAGCTCTTTCTTCTGCCTCCTCTTGTCCAGCTTCTTCTCAATCTTCTTCTGCGAAATCTGCTTCTCCTCCTGATCTGCGTCCACCTTTTGCTTGAACTCTGCGAACTCTTCCTCAGTCATGCCGTAGTCCTTCTTCACCTCCTGAAACAACAATGAAAAGTCTTCACCTACGACGAACTGAGCGCACCACCGCATACTATATGATCAAGTCAGTCAGTTCCGTACCTCAATGACGGCGCTGTTGGGCTTGGAGCTGGTCTTCTTCTCGATGCCGTACTTCTGGCGGATGTTCTCTCGCATCTTCTCCCTCTGGTACTCCTCCTTCTCGCGTTTTTTTCGCCTCTCCTCCTGGTAAGCTTTCTGTGCCTCTTCCCTGCAAAACATAATGCTCGTTGACGCACTTGGACACGATACAGTACAGTGTACTGTAAGTGTGCAAGTGGAGAGGTAGGAGCAACCCGCATATGACGTCTGCAGGGGCGAAGAGAAGGAACATATACTACGCAGAACATTTAGCTAATTCTCGTAGGCAGGCGAATGGACACTTACTACAGCCATATGCCGGGCCTAAGTGCTCGCCAAAGTGAAGTAAAAGCGCGCTGGGCTTTAGTAATTTGTCACCTCTTTTGCTCCTCCTTCCTGGCCTTTGCAGTGTCCTCGTCGTTGGACGAGACCTTGTCGGAGTTGGAGCTCAGGAGATCGTTCACCTCACTCCGTATCAGTCCTAAAGGGAGAAGTCTGTCGTGAATATAACTGTGTACACTAAATATGTGTACGGCGGAAAATTATTATGATCCTTTGAGGCGTCATGGGGAGAGCGAGAAAATGATGTCCTTCCCTCCTTGTACCTCAGCAATGTCTCCGGCTATAATAGTATTCTCGAAGACTACTTAGAAGAAAACTTACTGAGTACATTTTTTCCAAAGAACAACTGATTCAAGGCCCTTCTTAACTGCCTCTCAGTTTTTTAAAATGCATTTCTTAGTATGTTAGTCAGAGTGTTTGAATCAGCACGTTAGTGTTATTGCTTTTGCAGCAGTTCAATGTGACAGACAGCCTTTCCGAAGGTCCATCATAGTAGAGCTGCGCAAAATATAACGAAAAGCACCATCTAGCGACGACTTGTAGCATTTCACCCTTACGTGAACTCAAGCACCAAACAAACCTAAGTCGGAAGATGTCAACTTAGAAAGGGTTCAAGATAAAAAATTTTTAAGCTTTTTTTCTGCCGAAAAAAGGACTCTTCTCTTCAGTTAGAAGCAATACGGACAGAATTTTGCTGGCGTCGCGAATAGATGATGGGTGTTGTCTGGCATATTTTTGCCAGCTCTATCTCAACTAGTTTGCGAAATTTTAGAATTTGTTGGTGAGATTTGATGTACAGTACATACCACTCCAAAAAAAAGACATCGGTGAAAATCTAGTTTTATTTCCGAAAGAAATTAACCTTTACTGTTTCAAAATTATACTGCTTAACTTCTATGTTATCTGACTGTTCAGTAAAGGCTTTCTAACAAAAGTACCGAAAAATCTTGCATTTTGGTTTTTTTTTAAAAAAAACCCTCACATTTGAGTTATGTAACGTCCATCGTAATTTAGTGTCAGTTTTTCTGTAGCGTGACAGTACGTGCAATGTGTCCGATAGCATAACTGTATAACCCAATCCTCCAAAGGCTTAGGGGTTTTATCTGCAAGCACTTGTAGAAAAGTTATTTGCTCTATCCTTAGGGTAGGATTGTTGCTTTTGTCAGTCCTTTCTCGTGCAGTACTTGGCATCTCTCAGCTCTTGTCCGTACTAAAGAATGAAAGAGAGAGAGCTTTAAGTCCTTCTCTGCTCACTTAAAAGAATCCACCATTCATTCATTCATTGCTCCGGAGCTCCCCCCTAAGTATGCTTGGATACAAAACGTTAGTTAAAACTACTGCTCAAAAGCCATAAAAGTTGTAGAACTAACCGAGGCCACGCAGGCTTTCATATTCACTGATTAGTGATTCATGCCAGACTGCATAGCATAGTGGAATGCTCATACACACGCAATGTGCGTAAAGTGTACATTTAGAGGCATACGAAGACAGACCCGACGGATGAAATGCTGAACAAAAACTTCTCTAACAGTGTAAGGCTTACCCAATTTTTTTAGGGAACGTCCAGATTTCATTTTAACGCCGGCTCCGACCAATAAAATGACGAAATCTGGGAGGTTCCCCCTCCCCCCCCCCCAAAAAAATGGGTGGCCTTAGTTGATAACTTTCAAAATGTTTCTTTTTATACGAGTATCGGATAGGGGAAAAGCAGGTCATTCTCATGTGAAGCTACTGAATTACAAGGGGAGATGGCGGAAAAAACTCTAAGAAGTGATGGAGAAAGAAGAACAAAGCCATACCAGAAAATGGTACATTGCCAATTGCCAAAGGGAAGGTTCTAAACAATAACTACAACAAAACCTCCTTCCGAAATCATCCTCACTCTTTTATATGCCTGTATTTGTGGAGGGGAAAAGTAGGTCAATCTCATACAAAGTTACTCTCAAGATTGGGTGGTCTTCATTGATGGACTTTGACAAAAGAAAAGGAAGAACAGGGTGACCGCCGCTTCCGCCGAAGCCGTGGACCCCTCAAAAAGGTTTGCTGGTGGGCCCAAAATCCCCAGGAAGGCAATGACGTTCGGATATGTGCGGAGGCGTCGACCGCACTGCCTTCCAGCCGGTGTGGATCAGGAGCACATTGGACGCGGCCAAGTGCAAGGAGATCCATCCTGGTCTACAAGGTCTTCTCCTTCCTCAATGTCGCCTACGGTGACGGGAAGTCCATCGGGACGGAATACTTGGTCTCCTGCCACTCCGCCAACGCTGTGCTGAGGTCCCGCGACAGGAGGCTGGGTTCCAAGGGGTACTGGTCAAAGATCTGACCAATGAAATGTTGCAAATTTCTTGGTTTTCAACATCCGGTTGCACGTCGTGGAGAAGGCCTACGTTGTCACCTACTTCCATACAGACAGTCTTTTATGCTCTGGTTGCTCGTCTTTCTCAGATTCTAGACGGATTTGCGGCAAGAGAGGTCCGGCCGCTCCCTCCTCAGGTTCAAGAGGATCAAGAGGTAGCAATATCTGGAAGGCCTCTCCAATTTGTAGATTAAGCATGTTTGCTCTATCAAAGATCTGGTATACTGAAACTTCACGAGCCATAGTTCAGGAGGCTTTCCCGATTTCATGTCAGGGATGGTCTTGTTATTTGAGTTCATCATTTCCTCTCTAAAGGACTTTTCATCTTCTGTCCTTCGTTTTCCATTTTCCCCTCGTCTTCTCCACTAATTCAACAGCTCCATGCGACGATGACCAATTGTTTTCCCTCCAAAAACTGGTATACGATGGAAGGAGGGTTACTGAAGGAAAAGGCTTGTATCAGGAGGAGGCTTCATCGTAATCATTTTCGAGAATCTGCCGGCATCTACCCCTTGGCAACTTTGTAATCTACCTTTTTCAGGAATGCCTCTCCCTCAACTGAGACTACCAAATTCTGGGAGGGGAACCTTCCAAAATTGGGGGGTTTTGTGCACTATTCTTACCTGAAAGCAGAGACAGCTTGGTTGACATCTTCGGCCTCGTTCAAGCGTGACGGTCGATCTTGAAAACAAGTAAAAAATGTTGATTATGGTTGCTTCATTCTTGGCTACCACCTAACTTGAATATAAAATATCAGTGAAAATATCAGTGATTTGGACGCACAGATTTTTCCCAGTACAAACTGAAGTCGCACGTTAAATTGCAATACCCCGTCAACACGTGACCTCGGTGTACGTTTGTTATTTTCGCAAACTCCTAATATAAAGGGAGCCACCAGCTGCCTAAATTGTCTTATCGGAAGGCGGGACCTGTAGTCTGCATGATAAAACAAAAAGGATACAACTGCTGCACACGATAAATGAGGAGCATAGAGATAGGTGTGTCCTGTACCTACACACCTCTCTCTATGCTCTTTATTTATCGCTCGTGCAGGAATTGTATTCTACGTTCGAACTTACTGCGAATATGCAATACTGTACGTGAAGTACACAGGTTGTGCGTGCATAAGCTACAACAGACCGGCTTATGTGCAACTGAACATGATGTAATGTATATCGAGTGCGCAAAAATAACCGTGCTCCAAAAAAACCCCAACGTTGCTGCTCTGTTTGAGCATAATACCCAGAGATGTTGGGATCCATGGACAGGGAATTGTGCTGCGACCGATGACTCATATTTGAGCGAAAAAAGGACTCTCTTAGCCCAGTAAGTAAAAAAAAACAAAGGCGAGTCGACATGAACGTTAGGCTACAACAGGTGTGAAAGGCTGCAAGAAAAAAAGTGAATCAGTTGCTCTGCACAAGGCTTTTAAAGCACTGGTCAACTCCACATTCAGAGCTGCACCAACGTTTTAAAATGTCTCCCAGTTAACACTTATTTCTATTAACAACTTAAAAGCTTCATGCGAGTGTACTTTGGAATGGTCATTTCTTGCTAATTCTGTTTGACTTTACCTTTCATGTCTGTACTGGCTGGAAAAAGAACTTGGCGAACCCCCACTAGATGAGGGTCAACCATTCTTTTTAAAAGCACTTTAAATCGACACATGAAGTCATAAACTGTACATACTAAAGTGTCTAACAGCGGAAGTGTCACTGAGTCTCAATCTCTCGCCACATCTTGAAGATGGAGTCTCTTGAGCTCGGCCCGAGCGTTTATGTGCCTGTTCTTCCTTGAACGCTTTGACTCTCGGTTCGAGCTCAAAAGACTCATTACCAAGATGTGGCGAGAGATTGAGACTCAATGACACTTTTGCTGTTACATCTTTTACTTAAGAATAAGGTCCCTCCCTGCAGGCTGCTCAAGTTGATCCTGCTGCTGTAGTACAACACATTTCATGGATGTCAGAAGGAGCTGAAGTGGCACACGTTGATAGCAAGCTAATTCTTGAGCACCCAGTCTCGTCGTCGGGTCAGGTGAGTGTGCAGAAGTTGTGGGAGGGGTTATTGTCGATAAAAGCCGCAATAACGGTGCACGAATTGAAAATAGTACTCATCCCTCTCCTATGCCACTGCTCAATAACTGTTCGAAAGGCCTCTAATGCAACATTATTCTGCGTGTCAAGCACTATGTATGTGCGTGGAAATAACCTTCATGAGTTTTTCCTGTTCAACTGTGCTACGACCACCCACTGTGAGTGCAGCACGAGTGACTTTAAGCTTAAGCGACGTACCTGAAATAGTCCCTAATGAGGAGAAGCAGCTACCTGAAATAGCTTTCGTAGGACTGTGCGCTCTATCGTGGACTGCCTTTTGAACTGACTGACACCTGAGCTGAGAGCAACGAGGAGGCAGAGAGGGAGAAAGGGTGAAGGCGACACCTTTAGGAGACAGAGAGAAAAGGAAAAAGTGCGAAGTACACGAGTTTGGTAGAGAAATAGCCAAAAAGCCATGCCGCATCTCAAAGAACAAGGAAAGAGAGAGATGACTTTTCTTCGACGGATTCAAATAAAATCGACCTTTCTTTCTCCTTGCCGGACTCCGGGTGCACGTGTACGTACGTTGAGTAATTTGCGATGACTTCGCTACGCTCCTTGGCGTGTGCACGCACGACGGACATTCGGAGGAGATGAGAAGAAAATGCTTCTTTCACTGTTTTTTATCCGTCGAAAATACCGGTCTGATGTATGCAAACCCCTCCTGCTCTCCTGCTCCTGAAGGGGCATGCATACAAAATATGGCTCTTGCATATGTAAGTCCTTGCCAGCGTCGTCTCATTGAACAAGTGTAGTCTCTACACATCTTTTGTGGTGCCGAAAACATGTTTTCTGACACATTCGATGTGCCCAGCGGTGGTGCCAACGTACGCCGAAAGAGGATAATGAAACAGAATATTCGTCAGAACAAGATTCTGCTGGTACTCCTAAGGTTAATCACAAGGGAGAAAAGTTGCGGCATGCCTCAGTATGTGAGGTTTTCGCTGTGTGTGTGTGTGTGGGCGTGTGAGGTTGGGTCATTAGGTCAGCAAACAAATGTTGATCCGTGTTGTTAATGAGTGTCTAATGAACAAAAAGGGCTGGCGCATAGATCTCACCTGTAACTTGCTCGAGAAATCCGCCTAGTCCAGCCAAATGGCTACTTCATTATGGTTTCACCAATTTTGTCGACTCGTCAGCTGTTAGCCCGCCGAAATCTTATCCCAAGGTTTCTTCTTCCGCGCTGTTCGCCAACAAGTAGATGTCTACCTGTGTTGAGGAGCGGAGAGGACGTCTGAGTCTGACGGCGGCGCCGTTCGCTCGGTCACGCAGGCTCGTGCACAGCACACGCAGGGCCCCTCCGCTGCTTGGCTGGCTACGCCTGGTCACAGGTGTGTTCGCAGATCATGGCTCGATCAGGATAGTTCAAAGGGCAACGTAGCATGGTGACCCGACTGTTTGACAGAGAATTTCCTGCACTTCTCAGTGGCAGCATTTGGTGTCCATGTATGTGCAGTCGAGTTTGCAACTGATTTTGTTTCAAGTTTACTCAGTTATCAGGTGATCCGGAGCCTTCAATATCAGAAAAGAATTACTGCAAAATCGCTGTTAAAAATGTCTTAATTATTTCATACCAATGTGTGAGCTACCATTGCATCGACGCTCGAGAATTAGGGCACAAAGAGTCATCATCTGATTCGGTCTACAGTGTGTTTAAGGCTACATGTCGCTTCCATTAAATTGGCCATAACTTGGCAACCCTTAATGTAATTAAACTGGTTCTTTGAGGCATGGTAGAACCAACCATTGGCTA
>JAAUXU010030259.1_pt1 | contig 43763 bp, 43 predicted proteins | sample 7278151 | NCBI WGS metagenome assembly JAAUXU01 (sample SAMN14350113, study PRJNA611818) | marine sediment metagenome | isolation source: surface marine sediment (1.8m) | place: French Polynesia: Moorea | collected 2018-08
AAACTTGGTAACCCTGTTAAATTATGGGTTTTTAATTCCCCCCCCCCCCCTTCCCCGCAAAACAACGCAAATATTAGTTGAAGTAGAGCACTCAGATCAGTCCCACGATTCTGGCAATGCTGGAAAATTCGCTCGAGAGCACTTTATAAACGAAGAATGATTCATTTTACTTGATCCAGCCGACTGCCAATGATTTAATATGTTGACGCACATTTTTAGGTACAAGAGGAGCCGCCGAATTGCGGAGCCAAATTCCCATTGCGCTGTATGGAAATGTCGTCATTTCTCCCCAATGACCGATCAATGGACTATCCAATTTTTATGCGGACGCATTTTCGGTTCACGGAACATATGGGAAAAGAAAAATCGGACTGGAGCAACTGCTAAAAAGCTTTTCTCTCTCTCGCTCTCGCTCTCTGCCCGCGGATCCAATCCAGATGTGGTTTATGCTCTCATACACACGAGGCAATTAAGGGCAACTCTACCAATATGAGGACAAAACTTATGGCAGTAGTAAAGTTCAGGTTATTTGTGCACCGTTTTCTGGATGTAGCTCTAGTGATTTAGGTCCCTTTTGTTACTGGAGAGGGCCTAAAAATAGGCGCAGCAGATTCCCAACTCATTTTTCTTTTCCCCTGGACGAAATTGGTAGCTTTTGAGCCTACTCAGGCGTTGCACAGCAAACATTTATCTGGCTAAAGCAAGAAAAAAAAAACCAGGAGAAAGCAGATGCGTTCAATCGCTTCATCTTCCTCGTCCCTCCCCTCAGGGCACGTGTGTGACCTGATTTGGCTGCCTCCCAACATTCCAGCTAATAGCAGCAAAGGGTTTGACGGCATCATTTATTCCAACTGGGCCTACTTCGTCACAGGCCCACGAGTCTTCAGCTTCTTCACCATGACTGCTGGAAGAGGAGCAAGGCAAAAAATAAAAAAAGGCCCTGGGTTGTTCAGCATGCAAATGGAGACTGCCAAGAGTGAGCACACTGAACTGGTCACCAGAGAGTTGCGCACTTTCCCGTCAGAAGAGGTGGCCACAAGTTGCTCCCTTTCTTATCCCCTGGAAGAAGCAGATGCAAATGATGATCGAATTAATTCCGGAACATTGGCTGGGACGCCCCGAGGCAACAACAGCTTAGGGAAGAAGTTCAAGCGAGGGAGCCTCAGCTTGTCGCTCTCTCCCTGTTTGCCCATCATCATTTTTCTGAGCTGGAGAGAAGATTGTGCCGATTCCACCGACTACAAGAGATGCCTGATTTATGCCTCGCACGTTCTTTTTTTTCCTTTTTTTTTTTCTTCACTAATCCCGTTACAAAATCTCGCTTGAATGGGTAGATAAATTGCGATTTCGTGGCGGAGCAATTAAGAAAGGAGGGGGTCCTTTGTTTTGCTCTCGCCGCCTTCTTGGGCTGCTCGGAAAGACGAAGCAAAAAATCCCCCACTGAGGCTTCAACGCGCTGGCCTTTTTTGTTCGGCTCGGCCAGACTTGAACATTGTCTTTTTATCGCAGCCTCCACTACTTTAGTCATGATTCGCAATAAGAGCTGTCACGCATAATTTAATTGCACCTCATTGAAATTCACTTCTGTCAAAAGTCTAACGCGATCGGTGGTGAAATTATGCCCTTGTAGCTCGGGTTCCTCGATGTCGACGGGTGGTTTCTGCTTCAGGATGCTTCACTAACTCGTGAATCTCCTGTGGAGTTCGGCTGAGTGAGTGAGTGAGTGAGTGAGAGAAGCCTGGATGGTCTTCAGCGGGCTCAAAACTTCCTGAGAATTCTTAATAAAAATTGCACAAAGGAGCTCGTGTTTTCTCAATGCCGCAACTGACTACTCAGACAGAACCTTTCATCTTTCTTTCTTTTTTGGCGGGATTTTCGGGGTCCTTGGAACATTGCTAAATCCTAATCCAAAGAAACACCGACCAAAAGGTTTCTTACTAATTCCTCTCTCTCTCTGATCCGTACCGTGCTCACCCCTCTCCTCCCTCAACCTACGCACGCACGGTCGTGTCCTCCTTTCAGTGGCAGAACTGATACTGTCTGTCTGTGTCGACACCTCCAGCAGCACCAATTCCAGCTTTCGCTTCTTCAGGGCTCGCAAGGCGGCCGCCAGCGCTCCGAGGACTTGCACTGCCCACGGTCCCAAAGACACCGGACGGTGCATCCGCACCAGATAATGTGTGGAAGGATAGCTTTAATCAACTCTCTGAATTAACCTGAGATTGTCCTCATAAATTATCCGAGCCATTCGTCACGCGATTGAGCCGTCAGGAAGAGCATGGGAGGTCCAGCACCTGCTCAAAAGAATTCCAGCTAGACGACAAAAGAAAGTGTAAAGGCAGACAGTACAAATAGCCTCCCAAACACTTCAGCGCAGCGGTGTCTTCAAAGGAGACAACAAGAAGCGATTTGAAGCAGGAACGACATGAGAAAACCAGGAGGATTCATACTCTTCCACGATTTTTTTTGCTCTTGTTCTTCCTAGTAAATAGGTGTGGCCTCTGCGCAGTCATAACCCCTTCAATCTCGCCGCCCATCGGAGAATTCAGATATCCGCCAAGAATGGGGCGTGTCAAGATCGATGGAGGAATTTTCACTGACCACCGCCACCTCCACGGCGGCGGACGCCGCCGCCGCCACCCTCGGGGTGAGTGAAGTCTCCAAGCAGACGCTGTTGGAAAAAATATTTTGACAAGCACACTCTGTACTGACAATGCGGGCCACATTGGTACCATACACAGGACAGAAAAGGGACCTTGGGTACGTAGTACGTACAAACGGTTATGAGCCAAATTGTTCAGCGGCCCCTGAAAAAAAAGAACTGCCAGAGGTGGAGAAGGCAGAACTTGTCTTTCTGTCTGCCAAAAGTCGTACGCACAATCAGATTTTCTCCAAGAGCCGAATTGCAGCAGCTGCGAACCTCCAAGTCCGCACCGCAGTTGCGTATTTCACGTCGAGCCTGAACAAAGTCTTCGCTATGTTATTCACAGAACAGAAGCTTCTCTCTGAGTACATAGAAGTGGCGTTTGAATGTAAGGAAACGTTGCTTTTCCACTTGAGGTGACTCATTTCGCTGGCGGATTTTTCGGCACTGACAAAGAGAGATGGCCAATTACCGGTTCCTGCCCCCCCCTCTTACAGCAGTAAATTAAAGAGTCCAACACTGTTTGCGGCAGAGAAAATTGGGCAAAACAGGGACTCTGTTTCATTCCAGCCGCTGCTGGTCGGCTGCAAAGCGGGGGAATCCATTCAAAATTTGCCCAGGAAATGACCAGAAATCCTCCCCTCAGTTGGCAGAGACCAAAGAAGCCTGTGAAGAAGAGCTGTGATCCACGCTGCAGCGACTTCACATATGCGGTTCGATCACACAGACACACACACTAAAGCGCTGCTAACGAATCTCACTTGTCATCATGGCACCATTGCCATGATGACCCCCGGTCCCAGCACCGGCACCGGTTCAAAAATCTCTAAAACTCTCTGTGCTCCCCCCTCCCTCCCACCCGGTCTGACCCCCCACAGGGCCCAAATGAACCCGTGAATCGGGAGGGAGAGGAAGGGAAGGGAGCAGATTTTTCCCCTCTTCGTAATGCCCCATGCGGTGTTTTCATTCAACTCGGCGACCGACGTAACCCCTAAACGCCGCCTTTGGTAGCGGCAACTTGCGGTTCTGTGCCCGGACGCAGTTTGTGTCGACCCGTCTGCTCGTGGACGACGAGTGAGGGGAAGAAATGATGGCGCTAACGCCACTCCTACCCTACATAGATGGACAATTTTCTCCTTTCCGACCTCAATCACTTCTTGTCACTTCTCTGATGTGGGAAGCTCAGCTGTCCAATCCATATTCTTCCTCCTCCGCCAAGTGACAGTCAGATGTTGCCAGAAATTGTCTTTTAATCCCTCCCCAATATAACTGAAATCCAGGAAAAGGAGCTCGGTCAGGGGAGACACACACCAATCGTCGACCTGAGGGCAGAATTTCATCTAGCATAAGTAGCTGAGGGTGGCATTCAGCGCAGACAGCGTCGGTAGGAGTGACGAGACAGCCAGAGACAGCCCGACGGACAGACACGTCCTTCCCTGGTAGTCCAACTCCAACGTCGTCTGGCGTCCCAAGAAGTTTGTCGACCCTAGCCACGTCTGCCTCTGCCCCCTCCCCACCCTCATCCCCGCTCCAATGGGTGCAATAATAACTATTGTCAGACTAATTCCTGTCACTAATTGAACTTTTTCCATCTCGCTCCTTAGGGAGATGGAGCACAGGAAACAAGTGTATTTCGTCATGTAGAGAAAGACAGAGATGGAAAGTTTCTTCTTTTGTTCCCCACACGTTATGAAAATGGAACATTTCATTGCTTCAAGGCCAAGTTCACCATCGGTGGAAGATCATAAGAAGTCCAGTCTCCTTCCACTATTTGGGACGAGCAGAAAAAGAGGGAGACACCAGATCTCTCGTAAATTCTGGGGGCCGCCGATGGAATTGAAAGAAAAAACGTAGTAAGCCCTCTAAATGGAGGAAATTGGAGAAATGGAAGGTCCGTACAATGCCAGGACTTCTAGACGTCAACTTGTTCAGAGTATCTTCGGACAGAGCTCCAAATCGCAGTCTTTGGCAAATAAACATGTTTCCAGCTACTTCACGGCCTCGGCCAGCCTCAGGTAGCTGTACAGTTCTTTCTTTTGTGACGTCCCTTTCTATGTGAAGTCCCTGGGCGCTTCTTTTTGCTGCCCATAATTCACCCAAAGAAGACAGTTCAATGCTGTTGAACTGTGTAAAGGAAGGACTTCTGAGATCCTTGAAAGGGGAACATCTATGCTGGCCTCATCTCTTGTCTAAGAAGCGAAACTCCTCAGAGTGGCTACAGAGTCCGTCGCCGTTGCTCCACCCGGCGGACACAGACTCGACCGTGAACACGAGCAGCAACAGGAAGACCCAACAATTTTTGCTACTCCTCTCTCTTCCTTCAGTTTTGTGGACTTGTTCCTTTCATCCTTAGTCGTGACAAAAAAAAATCCCAAAAGGTTGAGGAAAAAAAGGAAAAAAAAAGGGGGCCCCTAAAGATGGCTCCGTCCTACTTTCTGTACTTAACGATTGAGGCGGTGTTATTTTACAGCACTAGAATGACACTTGATACGAAGACTTCCATTAACCTGGATGCGGAATAACGCAAGGCCTGGATATGAGCAATTTATTTACTCATTCCGGGCAAAAAGAGCGTTTGTTGATCTGTGAGCAAATGCGATTAGACATGCGGGGAACGCTGGAAGTGGGGGAGGGGAGGGAGTGACAGGGGGAGGGAAGGGGGGAGGCAACGGAACCAAATACAAACAGGCTGTTTTTATCCACCACCCACGCGTACACAAACACGCACCAAAGAATCCTGAGATGTGACTCAATAAATAGCTGTGTATTTCGAAGACAAGCTGTGATGATGCAGCTTCCTGTCCTCTCTCTCCGTCGAGCTGGAGAACCCAGAACTTTTTTATATGGAGCAAAGTTACTTAAGTGTGGCCTTTACGTACTTTTTCCCTCTGTTTTATGCATGCCAAAGGCAGATGTCTTGCCTTGGCATAAGACAGAAAAGTTCTGAGTCACCGCGATCGTAAAACCGCCCACCCAACCCCAAAACTTGCAAACTTTTCTCATCTCGACCCTTCTTTTTTCTGGTTGGGAAGTATGAAAACGCGCGCACGTCGTTTATGAGTGAGTGAACGCGTGTGTAACTGCTTGAGAGTGACAGAAGGGGGGGGCGGGGGAAGGAGGGAAGAGAGGGGTGAAGAGATGGGATTAGTCTTAACAGAGGGGTCTGAAGAGGGCGAGGCTCCAGTTAGGTTTCTCACCGGATTTGGTCCGGAGATCCCCGGCCGAGGTCCTTTCGGGTACACGCAACACATGTACAGGGTGCAGATGCACGACGAACAAGCTGAGGTGAAAGAAGAGATTTGAAACTTCACTCGTATGAATTTTTTTACCAAAGAAAAGAAGAAAAAAAGAAGTTTCACTCAAGAGCTTCACTTTGGGGAGGGGGGATCAACCTCTTCTTTGAGAGGTGCCTGAGCCTGGTGGAACTGATCAGGGCGTGCGTGTGCTTCCTTCATACACATACAGAGCGTGTACGAATAAGGTTCGCTCCATTACTGTCAGATGTGACTTGCAAATATCCCCGCTCCTCCCTGTGCACAGCACTGGTACTGGTAGCCAATAGCGACAAAAGTAGCACAGCAGTCGAACCCGGGCAGTGGTCGCATTTGCATTTGTGTGCAACAAATATCCGGGCACGCACTCACACGAGTAAACCCTGTGCATGCTCGCGCGCGCGCACGTGGTAAATAAGCCTGCACGCGCACAAGTGTGCGTGCGTCCATATTCGCCTGCGCATTGTGTACAGTAAATATACAGGAAAAGAAGATTTGCTGTTTCTCCTGCTCTCTTTTGATCGATTGCGCGCTCTCCCTCTCCTCGGTTGCTTCTCATTCGTCTCGTTTCCATGAATATTGATCAAGAAGTAGCAGAAGGCGCAAGGACCTCATGCACGCACGCACAAACATAAATACATATCATTAATTGACTTATATCAATGCCACTCATTTCTGAATAATTCTCCATTTTTCAGCGCTCCGGAGGGAGGTCTGCGGTATATCCGTCCTTGACAGGCCTCACTGATGAAAAGCAGGACGTATTTCATATGGAGCGGGACATATAAAGATATGCTCGACCTGTTTGAGGCCTTGTGTTTATTGTCGGCAACCATAGGGCCATGTACGTAAGGCCAAAGGAAGGTCAAAACCTCAGTGAAACCGAGGAAGATATCGCGCACAACACAGCCAGATAACTTGTGGCGAAATTCGTAACATTTTCCAGGTTATGTGGTACTATGAGAAATAGTTATTCAAGCTGCGAGTGGGCCTGGTTAGGCCGACAGGACTGGCCTGGGCTGCTGCTCTTGCTCACACTATATTTCCTGTGTTTTTTTTAACGATATCTCATAGTTTTTACTATATTTCCCGACTTGATGATCACTCTTTACAGCTATTGTGGTGGCGAAATATTTCCCCTCCACACTTAAAACCCATCGAATGTGTAGCGACAATGACACGTTATAAATATATAGAACATAGTATTGTAACTAGCTCGTCGAACAACTTAAGCGTCAACTACACCACAGGCCTGTTATAGTTCAGTCACCACAATGCAATATTAAGTGAGTTGAATAAATAACCGTTGGAGCAAAGAATGGGAGAAAAGTAGCGGGTAATTAGATCCAACAACAAAGCCTTGCTTGCATGAAGAAAAAAAGTTCGTCAATTGCAGGAATATGATACAGATAAATCAATCCTCCCCTGGCAGTCCAAGTTCCGTCCTGGTCGTCGTCCGTGTGTTCTGCCCCCTTTACGTCGTCACGCACACACATACGCGCATGGACTCGTCTGCACACACGCAGGAGGAGAGCAAATGCATGTGTGTCCACGGCATTGTGCGGCACCGATGAAAAATTGACGCGAGGCTTTATTTACGTTTTCCCGTTGTATCCTCCTCCCATCCAATAAAACATCGTTTTGACACCTCCTTTTCATTTCAGTGCTGAGCAACAACAAAGGACCATTGATAAAGCGTGCGATTTTTCCTACGTTTATTATGTTCAGAGAAGGAATATTGAATGAACCTTTCTCTCTCTGGGCTGCGGACCGAATTTGTCAGCGTAACTTCGCACTCGCATGCTTTCTACGGACGTGTTACGATGTGCGACTGCATCATCATCAGCGTCAAGTGCTGGTACTTTTTTGTGGTCAAGTACGATGACGTTAATCTCGACCTCAGCGTTGACGACATCTCTCTGTCAGTGAATAACGTTACAGCTGCTGCTTCTCATTCACAGAACTCTCTCTCTCTCGAGCAACATGGAGAAGTTCAGGACCTCCCTGCTTGCATTTTTCGGCCTCATCACGATCGAGCCGCTCATGTTCTTGCACCAGTTGAGCTTTGATCTTCACGCCACCATCGACCAAAGCTTGCTCATGGACAAGGTGTGTCTGACAGGGTCACAGTGGATCGGAAATGGTAAAGAGGACTGAGCGGGGAAGAAGCTGCACATTTTTTTTTCGAAACTCCGTGCAGTTGCATAAAACAGTACATATTCGATTTTCCCCGAGTAGCACCCCAGTGCTATTTTTCTTCCACAAATTGACTTATTTTCACTGAAGATCAGTTAAAGTGTCTTTTCTTTCGTAAACCCACTCTTTTGACCCCCGAAAACGAGTGATATATGTTCGTAAAGTCATTATCTTACTCTCACATTGCAACTAATTAATTACCTGGCTACCCGATCACAAATTATCCGGGTATCAAATAGTAAAAATTGCTCTGGGTAACTGGATAGCGGGGTACTTTGGTAGACATAACCGAGTCAGCAGGATAGCCTTGCACAAATTTTGCAAAGATTGAAAACTCATTAATAAAAATTTATTCAGCAGCATTTTCTTGCAGAAGTCGAGGCTTTTGCACTGATGGAAGTTGCTACGATCAAATATCTACTGTACATGTCTTTAAAAAGATAAGAATAAACTTGCGGTAATGAACTGCTGATGGCTGCAGAAGTCGGTACACTTTCTTCTTAAGGATCAACTTACCCTGAGGAAGTTTGTAACTCCCTTGACAATGGCGAGAATGAGGAAATCCAGGAGTACGTACAAGTGACAAGCAACAATATTAGAGCAACAAAAAGCTACATCGAAGTCCTCCCAACATTGCTCTTCATTGCCTTCGGCGGAGCGTGGTCGGACAAATACGGTACTTTCAGGTACGTGCTTATGTGAGGCACCGAGGATCTTTCTAGTCTCCTGACACAGGGAGAAAATGGATCCTGCTGCTCCCTTACATCGGGCAGACAATGCTGAACATCACGGCCCTCATGTACACGATCTTCTGGTACGAAATTAGGGCTGACTGGGTGATCGTCGGCGCGATCTTCGACGTCTGCGGCGGGATGCCTGCGTTCATGATGGCCTCGTATTCTTACATGGTCGACGTCTCAAAGGGTTTGAGTGCCACACTTCAATTTGGCCAATTTGTACCATGTTAGCCGTTCTTTTTAGGGGAAAACCGAGTTGTCAGAATCGGATTCCTCGACTTGGGCTACTTCTTCGGCAGAATAGTTGGTGCAGGTATTGTGAAGAGGCAAGAGAAATTGCCTTGAAAGAGACTGAATGGCTACACAACTGACGCAGATCTGAGCGGAGTCATGTACCGGGCCTTTGGTTATGTAGGGAATTACTCGTTGGCTCTCTTCTTCGACGCCATCGGCTTGCTCTACCTCATCTTTGTCGTCAAGGAGTCGAGAGTCACGAGCACCTCCAACAGGTAACGTGTGGAATATGAAAGTTCACGTCCAGTGTCTAGGAAAGTGTCTGCCTTTGTAAGGTCCACTGAAAAAGAGGGCAAGTTGGCCAAGGTCACGAATCTCCTGAAAGACTTGGGCGGGAGCCTCACCAAGAGGAGAGCCGACGGCCTCCGTCACATCATGTGGCTGTGCCTGTTGTCCTTCTTCATCCAGCTGATCTGCGCAAATGACAGAGAAATCGACGTCTCGTATGTGAAGAGAAGGTTTGAGTGGAGCACTGAGGAAAAGTTCAACGTCTGGTGGTCAAAGGTAAAACGTAACAAACGGTGATACTTCCGAGGTGTTCGAAAGCAGTGACTAATAACTCTACTGCATTTTGAAGATGGGTTAATGAGGGGTAATTGCCAGTGCAATCTTGCCACATCTGCTGTACAGCTCGTACTTAGTGTGTGATACTCAGATGCCATAGGTCACTTTATCGGGCATTTTTGAAGCCGGCAGTTTGTCTTTTTTGAATCTTTTGGTCCTGTTCTCCATAGCGTGAATTGTTTACTCATGGGACTCAAAGTAAAGGGCTTTTTCCCAAAAAAATTATTACTGAAACCAAGTAAGCGTGAAACCACTCAGTCGCTGCTTTTGGACCTCTCTGTAGTGCTTTGACCTAACTTCTGCTATCAGTTTAAAGCAAATATCGCGTGGTTCAGCATTGCCGGTATTTTGCTGGCGCCCCTGCTGAACCGACTGGTGCGCAAAAATGACATTGTCCTGTGCCTCATTTCGATCGTCAGCAACTCCACCATTCCTTTGACTTTCTTAATAGCGACGAAACCAGGTAGGACGCACACATTAGCATGGGCCAAGAAATCCCCCTCCATTGTTGGGCACAATTGCAGAAATATTGTACCTCGGCTACGCGCTTGGGGTGTTTTCTCCACTGTTGACGATTTCCATTAGATCGACTCTCTCAAAGTTGGTGGCCGTGGACGAGAGCGGAAAGGTCCAGTCCATGTGCGGAATATTCAGCGTGAGGCTCACTCATATTGTGCAGTGGAACGCGGTTAATCGTGCATCTCGCTACGCGAGCTCTTCCCGAGCGTGTACGATTAAGCGTGTTCCACTGTATCTGTACTCCATGTTATATCGTGACATGTGACATGAGGGTATGCACGATGAACTTCTTGATTAGACTTTCGGCATTGTCATTCGGCCCATGTACGACTTCATCTACAACGCCACCATTAACTGGCACCTGGGATTTGTCTACTGCTTGGTCCTCGTCCTGTTCGCGGTCGCATTCCTCATATTCCTCTACGTCTACTTGTACCTGAGGAGCATCAAGTGGTCGGGCTATTACGGAAGAAATGAAGAGAATCAGAAGCGAATTCCAGGATGACAAGTCCCTCAGGTACATAAAAGGCGTGAGCAACTTTGTCGCGTAATGAAACTCTTTTTTTCTCTGTGCGCAAAATAAAAGATACAGACAACCAGAACTTTAGTCATACTTTTTGCACATTTTCCACGTAGTTGGTTCAATCATTGGTATAGTTTACCTGTCACGATTTCCGGAGGCGCTCTGGACTCATGGTCGGAAACACAGGAGGAAAACCTTAGGTTCTACCTGTTGTCAGTTGCAAAAAAAAGATAGAGACACCGCGCTCTTTGCCATGAGCTTTGTCGAGCTGTTGCAACGGCATCGTCTCCGGCTTATGCTGTGCATCTCCGCCATCAAGGGCTGTCATGTGGTTCTCAGCAAGTTGAGGTAGGGACCAACCACAGAACTTCACCATCAGGGCCTCTCCCTCCATGCTACCGGAACCGAGCTTTGCCGCAGCAACGATGTCATGAGGGACTTCCTCCAGGACGCAGACAACCATGGGACCAAAAGGCCTACAGGTGGTCGTGGAAAATTATCCGCTCGAGACAAGAGTGAAGTGTGTCCATCACAATACTAGGGTGTATGGGTCAAGGCCTTCACTTGCATTGCTGTGACTCCCCAGACAGTAAGTACCTTCCACAGGAAGGATGGCTCCAAGCGCAAGTGGAATATATAACAATTAGCCCCTCTGTTACGACATCTTTGCTTGTGAGCACCAGAGGCGGGACATCTCTGAGTGTAGCTCTGTGTTGGTCAAGGACAAAAGGAAATTCAATATAGTAGATGGACCCAACTGTAACCAGCATTACTGATCGGACCCAACCTTCATCACAAGCATTCTCACCTTGAGCTTCTGATGGAGGTTCTGCATGGTCTGAGGTGCTCTCGTCAGCAGCTGGAGCTGTTACCACCAGCCAAGTATCAGCAACTTTTTTCATAAAGCGAATGTTGTGGAGGACGGGGAGCACCTGTGCACCGCACCGGATAGTTCCCCTTCAAGCAGAACAATGCACCTCTCAGCACTGCCTGTTCAACTAAGGCATTCCTTCAGCGGCATCACATATGCTTTTGGGGATTTCCAGCAAGCAGACCTTAGTCCTATGGAGAACTATGGAGGCTGTCTGTCCGGGACGGGATATGAAGATGGCCACCAGTTCAGCAACAAGGAGGATCTAAGGAAAGCCATCGTGGAGTCATGGCAACATCTTCCTCCAAGTCGTTTTGAGACCATGAAAAATCCATCTTTGAGGTCATAAATGGAAATGTTGGTGCCACTGACTATCAACTGTTTGACATGCATAAGTCGTTGTTGCCATGGAATGATTTGCTGGTGCATGCGAACGTTGCGAGAGGTACGTGGTGTTTGTGATGGTGGGGGATCCACCCGGAAGAGTGGGAGGATGTGTGTGTTTTGGGGGGGGATGTAGGTGGTGGCCTCCCCCCCCCCCCCTCGGGGAAAAGTTTGAAATTTTGTCACGCTTTGACTGCTTTCCTGACCACTTTTTGGGCAGCGCAAGCTTACTAGACATTCAAAAATTTTCGCTGTTTGCGTGCTGATCTGACTGATATCATCATTGCACACAAGCTCTAGAATCAAAGCCAATAGAAATTATAGTTGCCCTGCATACAAGCAGCAGGTGTCTCAATCGTTGCTTTGCAGTCTCCAAATCCCAATATCAAACATTTGCCCTTAGATTCCAGCAAAGACCATCAGCCTCGGGAATTCTGATTGACATGTCGTCCTGATATGTTGTCACTGCCACTGGGTGAGTATTGTGCTAACTGCTGTACGACATAGGAAGTTCTTCAGACATGATTTCCAAGGTGTCTTTATCTTCTTTGCGCACTCTGCATCTGATAAGCCTCCTCGAATCAAGGCCGAAAAAAGGCAGGTCTTGAAGGGTCTCCTGACAAGCAAACGCTATTAGGAATAATGTTCAATTGTCATGCGAAATAACGGCAGTTGGACCTCTGGCGTACAAAAAAGGGGGGTTTTTGGCAGCGACTGAGTCAAATCGCGGCGACAAATGCTGCTACTGAAATAGAGATTGGCTATAAAGTTTAGGCAACTGTGCTCAATGGCACAAAAAACTATAGATACGTACATAAGCACTGGACTTGTACAGTCCAATCAAATGATAGCATCAGCTGGCGAATAAATGGAACCTTTTTCCACCACTTCAATCCTTTCTCTTCCCCTACCCACCCTTGTTTGTCAGTGTTGAGCCTCCCAGACTGAATCCTCCCCTCTTCACACACAGTGAGAATCCAATCTAACCGCCCGGGCTATTAAATTCCACGCTGTTGAAGCGTCTTAAATGAGAGACCAACTGTGTTATTTACACATTAGCATTCAGTCCATGGACGCCGCGAGAGCCTCCAAAAAGTTGTCGTATACCGCCCCAAAAAAACCCCATGTCCGATATGGTGCAAAACCACGGTGTTCGGGGCAAACTTGGGTGAATTACGGGACATCCACGGGAACACAACTGAGCTGGTTCGGTCGTGCACCAATGAGGATAAGGAGAAAACCCCCAGTCAATAGTGTCGGCCTCTGCAGTGCAGACAGCGTCGTTGATCTCATCCTGCAAATGCACCAAACAAGACCAAACAGCGAGTAAAAATGCTGGCGCACAACTTTTGTTGCTGTTCCCGGTGACGTTTTCGACCATTTTGCTCTGCCATCCCTGAGTCTCTGTACGAACTTGGACCATTCTTCTTTTCTTCCTCCTCCAACCTGCTGTTGTTGGTGGTGCTGGGGCTGTTGTTGGTGCTGGGGCTGCTCCTGCGGCTGCTGCCGCCGCTGCTGCTGCCGCTGGTGCAGCTGGTGCAACTAACGGCGGCAGCAGCTGTCCTTTTAGCCGCCACCAACGGGCGATTGCGCCGCGAAACGCCCATGAAGAGAGTTGGGACAAGAGTGCGCGCGCGCGCGTGCACGCACGTACACACACACGCGCGTTCTCGGGCGCTCGGGCAGACAATTTTTTCTCGCTCCTGCTACCGCTAGCGAGCGACCAGAAAGAATCAGTCAGTGTCAAGTGAGAGAGTGAACAGACAAGCTGTGGATTGTAGATTTTTCAGTCAAGTTGTTTACTCCAATGTCGATATTCCACCGTATCTCCAACCTCCGTGGATGAAGAGATAAAGTGATAACAGCAACCAAGATTTTCTTTGCCTCCCGTGTGGGTGCGGGAAAAGTGGTGCGACATCAGAAAAACGTGGTCGAAGAGAATGACTTTTAGCAGACTCCACCCTGCTCTAAAGTGATATCATCCGAAGAATGTTTCTCTGAGGGTGGAGTCCTGGAAAAGGGGGTCTTGAAATTTGGTTTCCTACGCGAGCCTCTTTTTTTGTGCGTGTGTGTCCTCCCAGACCTTTTTCTTCTTTGAAAGCCCACACGCACAGCAGCTAAATCGTGTCCGACACGCGAAGGCAAGAGAAAAACGCCGAATAACACGAGTGATCGGAAGGAGGAAGAAAAAAAAAAACTAAGCTTTGGAGATTCACGCAGGTCATATTTTAAAGTTGGATCTTCCACCCATAAAAAAGTGACCAAGAGAAAGATGCCTACTTAGTCAATGCCTTGACTTGGGTGGTCTCAGCAGCCACCTTCATCGAGGGAGGGGGAAAAATTAATGTGAATCATTGTGATGAGATAGGAAAGTTTCCTTCAAGATGGTGTATGGAGGCTGCTGCAAGATCCTCTTGTTTTTCGCATATTTTTTCGTCGCCTCCCGAGCCGGAGGAGAGCTGGGAGAGGTCGGTGATGGCTCCTGGCTGTTCTCCTCCTCCCCAGGCCAGGACCCCTCCTCCTCCTTCCCGCCAATGTTCCCTCAAGGTAAGAAAAAAAACAGGAAAAACAAAAACAAAAACCTCGTCGGCGATTAAAAATCAGAGTTGAAAGGTTACACTAACATGGTAGAAAGGGTTAAAGCAGCCCCCAAGGAGGGTTGTAAAACAATAGAGATTAATTGTTTCATGGAGTTCTTTACCATCCAAGGTTAAAAACACGAAAACCGATATCAGACTAAGGCTTTCCGCCAGTCAGCGCAACGACATTCGATGAATAATAGATGGGGACACTTGCGCGAACGCCTATTTTGGAGGCTATCAGAAAAAGGAAATGCCCAAAAGTGGCGGCCGCCCATTGTCAAAACAACCATTTGGTGGTCTTCTTTGCCTCAGTGTATTATTATGACCGATGCCACTCCGAATTCGGTAAAATCTGTCAGAACTGATGGAGGCTGGACTCGTAATCTTGCTCACCATTGGCGGTGTCACATGTTAATGCAGCTGTTATCAGGACTCAATCCCGGCCAAGGCCCGGTGGAAATTCGCCCACGGACTTCTCAGCCACTAAATGACCGGTTGACTTTTGAGCCAGAGCAACAATTTGTGATTTTCTTGTCAGCTGAGAGCTCTCGGGCACGTCGCGGGAGGTCAATTAGAGGGACTTAGCATTCATTGAGGACGGAGTCGACGTCGACGACGACTCGAGAGTCGTCAGACAGAAGGATTCTGATTGATTGCCTCCTTCTTCCTCGAAAATAACCATTTGCATTCTCTGACAAACTCCCGGTCAGGTGCTTGGTCCGGCCAAGTCCGGCGGAGTCCAGGGACTCCGAGGGCGTCTCCGCGAGGTCCGGAGTCCACTTGACAGTGGCCGCTGTGACTGTGGCCTCTGCGGCGTCATCTTTGCTCGAAGAAGCTCTTTGTCTTCTCGCCTCTTTTGGCTCCCTCACGAGCGGTTTCATTTTCCCCTCTTATGCCTCGCTGTTTGAAGAAATCAAGCGAGCATCATGCTAAACAATCGACCAACCTCGAAAACAAAAACTCGGCAAAACAAAGGGTTGAACTTTTTATACCCGCTCTGTCTGTCTCCCGAACACACACACGAACACCCCATTGTCTGGCCTCCACAAGAATATCGCCGGTGCATCTCTTCTTCTTCTCTTTCAACTGTCAATGCAGACGGTTGAGAGGGCAAAAATGGGCCGGGGTGTCGCCGGGTCTCCGGTATCAGGTGCAACGTCCGGGAGCCTCCGTCATCATACTTTTGTCCGCCACTGGCGGTGGTGGCGTCGGGGGGGTAAGTCTCCCTTGGCTCCCCCCTCCCTCTCTTCACGCAAGTCGTCAGGTACGTGAAAGACTCCTTTTATTACTCTCCGTCAGACTGCGGCATTCAAAGCTCGCAGAAAAAAAAGGCACGCGGAGAGACCCGGAGAGGCTTTGATATCCAGGTCTTGGCTACTGCAAAATGCATTCTTTTTTTTCCTATGAAGTCTCTGCGTGCGTGCGATAGAGAGTGGATGACACGGAGTCCTTCGAGTGAAAGACAAAGGACCGTCCGCGACGTGTCCGAGTGCGCTGGTCATCCGACGACCAACATGCGCGGACAGAAAGTTCATGACACCGACCACCATTACACACACGCGGCTGTCCATAAATAAGATATCAGCGAAAAAGGGTTAGTCACTTTTCTCCTAATATCTGCGCGCGCAAATCATTCCTTCCGCGAGTCATTACATGTCTATTCACCTCACTTTTGAGGCTGCCCATTATTTTGTTCCCTTTTGAGGGCTACTTTGTGTCCTGCTGCAGAGATATTTTTGCCTGTCCAGCAAAGAATAAGATTAGGGTTAACCCGTGACCTTGCCAACTCCACCAGACTCAGGGGGGACGAAAGCGCAGCTCCAGCGCGATTTACAAGTACTTCCAGCAGGCTGAGGCCAGGGCAAAAAAGCCCCAGTGCTTTAACCCAGCACGTTCTCCTCTCTCTGAGACTTTGTCTGGCGGAATGGGTGACCGGTGGGTTCCTGATGGTCACAGTAGGAGAGAAAGAGATAAAGAAAATGCCATCCTTCACCCTCTGCGTGCGTTCGTGTGTGCGTGCATGCGTGAGCGCGCGCGCGCGCGCCGAGCGCTAAATGCCATCATTACAGACAGAGAGAAAAGCTTTTTCAGCTCTCACACGCGTTTAGGGTGCGGTTAACGTTGGAAAAGACATTGACTGCGCTCAGGTCGAGGAGAAATCCTCACCGAGTCTGCGTACGAGTGTGCAGTCATTTGCCAGTGCGAACGCACCCTTAAGGAGTGAGACGTAACAAAGAGAAGCCCCCTGCCAGCAGCATGTCTTGGAATGCCTGGAAAAAGAAGAGTCATTGGTCTCAAAAAAGGTTATTCAGGGGATGACGGTAGTGGCTTCTATAATGAGACATCAGGGATGCAAAAAATGACACAATCATCTTTTGCCCTGCGGAACTGAGGGAAAAAAGGGAGATATTTAAGTTGTACGATTAGCATATGAAGGCAAGATTACAGGTCGTTAAACAACAATGTTTGGGGCACCCCTAATGCTATGGGTGTCCACTTTGGGGAGGGGGGCACCTCATACACACACACACACACACACACACAGGTCGCTTTGTACACAATATCGGAAAGATGAAACGCTTTTGCCATTTTCCTCCTGTCCCGAAATGTATGCAATTTATGGGCCAACGTTCGAACGCAACCCATTAAACGTCGGCACCAGTGAAAGACGAGAGAAGGTGTTAAATCTCGGCAGAAAGAAACCCCAAAACTTGGGCTTTTGGAGAGAGTAAAAATGCCCATTTTGCGACTTTTGAGAGAGAGGCTTTGTTCTCCATGTTTTCTGTCTGTCTGTCTGTTTGCGCGCGCGTGTGTGTGGGGGGGAGCTTTTTTCTGCACGAAAAGTTCTTGAGGGCACCAATTAAGGATAGACACGATGCAGCTGTTATTAGCTAAAGTTGGGAACTTGAGAATGAAACTTTCTCGACATTTCTCTCTCTCTCTGACTTCGTGTTTGAAATATCTTCCGAGAAATTGTTTCTGACACACTCACGCACAAATAAGGGTTCACATACATTCCTCCCCCCTGAATTTTTGCACCTGAATCCTCTTGAAGCTACATTTTATGCTTCCTCACGTCTCCTCTTCTCTTTTGGGTGTCTCTTCTTCCATCCGAATGAGATTTAAAGTGGAGGCTTCTTCTCTCCAAAATTTTTGGATTTGGGTGCGGCCTCTCGTGTATAAATTTTACCTTCCGGGGAAAAAAATCCAGATGTAATTGGGGTCATTAAAGACAGAGACTTGCATCATTTACCTGAGCCCTGCAATTATCCGCCTTCTGGCCTGAACTTTCGTCATCACGCTGCGTGTCTTCTTTGTTGGGGTCTGCAGAATGTGGGAACGCACAGGGTGAGTCAAAAGAAACTCGTGCGCGTTCTCCAGTGTTTTTGCATTGACTTCGTCACGCCTGACCTAAACGATTCAAAAGCGTTAATAACCAATCGTTACTTTTGACTCACCTCCTTCAAAACAGCAAACTCAATCATTGTATAGCTAGTCTGCATTGTGTTGGGGAGACGTACTTACTTCTGTACTTGAGGAACAAAGAAGCGACTTATACAAAAAGTAGCTTTCTAGCCTGAAGGAGCAAAAAAGAGAGAGAGAGAGAAGAGAAGTGGAGCAAGAGCGATATAAAAGAGTCTCATCAAAATGGAAACTGGATTTTCGGAAATCGATAGTTATATATGCAAAAATCCGACTCCTCCTTAGTCGGACAAATGTCAACTTAATATTTCATGCTCAGCAGAGAAACCTGGTTTCATTGAGCTACTTAGTAGATTCCAATTGCTCTCGCTCGGCCCCTCTCTCTCTGTCAGGTCAAGAATCCACGTAATCCAGACTTGTTTTGATCCTTTGGAATTCCAGCCGTCATCAACGGAGAGAAAATTGTGGAAACGTTTTATGATGGATGAGGAAGGACTCGGTGGGGTGGATTCAAGGAGCGGCGGAGGTCAAACAGAGCTTTGTGACACGATCGACTTGAGGTCCTTGGGTCGGTTCCAGGGTGTTCCAGTCCCCGTGAAGGACTTCCCAAGTTGGTATCGCAGAATGAGCATTGATTGGAAGAGGGAGGAAAAATTTACAACTCTCTCCTGGATATAAACTCAGCTGGTGCAGATGGGCAGCAAAACGCTGAGTTTTTCCACTCTTCCAGAGGAAAAAATTGAGCCAGCGATTAAATCAATCAGAGGGTGTCAATTTAATCTGGGCGTGGCTTTTTGGCACCACCAAAACACCAACAATCACCAGATTTATTTTTACATTCTCTGCTCGTGCTTCCTGTGTCTGCAGAAGAAGAGCAACGTTTTGCCCGCCGGACACAGGTTGACTCCAACCCCCTCTGGGTGGACCCGGCCCAGGGAGTTGGGAGCCGCACTGCAGCTCAATAAATAGCGTCAGTGCCATTGTTGTTGTTGTTGTTCTCCTTCCTCCCGATGCAGTTGCACTGCTCCTCCTCAAACATGTGTTTCTTGCGCAAACAGAACGTGCTCGGCTCACTTTTGCCCTCCTCTGATGCAAGCTGGAAAGTGTAACAAAGCACCAAACTTTGATATCTCGGAGCTGAAGAGGAGGGAAAAATGCTGCTATCTCGCCCTAAAGGGTTATTGCGCAGCCGTGCATCGTCCTAACCTCTTTTTTTCTCCTTAATTACGTTAGACAGGTGTCTGCGTGAGACTCTGCCTCTTCCATCAGTCGTATAATGAAGCCAGACAGCCTTTCCTTCTCCCCCATCTTTTACAACGCCCCTTAAAATGATTAAATCGACGCTCTTCATCAGGGAGGCTGAACTGTGCGGAAAACCCATGGGAGAAAAGGTGGCAAATTTTGAGAGGTCTGAACTCGGTTTGAGCATTTTGGTTTTTTTTTTTTTTTACATTTCTGCATGGAGGGGATCGGATAGACCGAGAACAATTGGACACTGTGTTTATTCCCCCGTAAAAACAAAAATGGGCAGTGGGGAATGGGGCGAAATGGGGGCCCTCACCATTAATGATCCTCACTAGAGATAAAGAGAGATGGAGAAGAGAATTAAATGCTGCTCGACCTGACAGATCGAGAGGCGTCACTGGGGAAAAAAAAATTATGCACCACACTCGCCCCATCCACCTGCAGCTATATCTTGTGGTCGCACATGTGTAACACCCTTTTTTTGTTGGTGCAGCTGTTATTTGCCACCATAGCACTGTATGGGGCAGATGCCCTGTCTGCTCGGAAGGTTTCAACTCTTCCGGCCCCACTTATTGTTCTGTCCTGCGGGAGCTTTTGTCTGGCGGAGTCATAGGGAAATCCTCCCCAACTCTTTTTCCGCTTCAGATATGACTTTCCCAAGAGTCAAAAGTTGTTATCAGAGCTGTTAAAACTCTCTTCATGAGATTAAATGTCTGTGTACCGCGTCAAGCACTCAAAGTCGCAATTTCGAGGCCCAAAAAGATGGGCGTGCGTGCCAAAGAAAGAGCTTTTACAGCATGTTGCCCTCACCCCCTTCATAATAAAAAGTTTCTGTCCTTCCGCCAACACAGAAGTGGGAGACATGCGAAAGCGCTGCTATTTCCCCCTGGCATCTGGGTACAAGGTGGACAAGAGCGTCTGCCCCAAGTTCACTGGGCTTTATTGGACATTGTCTTTGAGGAAAATGCCTTTGAAGCACGCCAGGTTGATGGTTAGGAGGCCTCAATGATGTGAGATCTTGGTCAATTTCTCCTCCCCACTCCAACGCCACGGACGACTTCCCGGCCTCCAAGATGTGAGTGCGTGATGCGTGTCAATACCGAACTGAAGCCTGGTCCAAACCCTTTGACTTGGACACAACTCTTCGGTCACCCTGTGTGTGCACAAGTCACACACGTAGTCGTAGTAGAGTTGTTGAATATTCTTCCGCATTCCTGACATCAGGGCCATGTTTTTCCTTGGCCCATATCGCGAATCCAATCTAGTAGTCGTAGGGGAAAAAAGGAGAACTTGGGGAGGGGGAAGCAGTTTTTTTTCCAAGTTGGCTTTTGTGGACATTAAAATAGAAAGCTAAGAAAGTGCGTATGTTTGTTCACCTCCCATGATTACATGCGTGCAGTAGTGGAACAAGGGACTTTACTGCAGCAAGTTCCTGCGCCAAACAGTGTTGTGATGATGATACCGAGTTTAAATAATTTATCAGCGTGATACTGCGCGGTCGAGACTTGTCATGTCAGGGTAGAAAAACTCTTATTCATCTTGTGCGCCGCCCCATAAGTTACACCCCCTCCTGCTAATAACACACCCGTTCAAGATTCTCCCTCCTTTTCTCTCCTTCCCCCTTAAAAACGCCGCCCACATGATGAATATTTATTATGGAGTGTGGAAAAAAAAGGAATAAAAGAAGGCACGAGCCTTCCCTGGCTTTCTGTCCGCCTGTCTGGGAAATGGTAGCCTCGGCCAGACAAGGAAGGGGACATTTTGGAACGTCACATTGTGTCTGTGACACACACAAAGCACACCTGGACGATTAAATTGCATTGCTTGTGCAGAGAGCGCGTACGAGGGAGACAAGTTGACTCCGATGCTGCTCGACCGCATGTCTGAGACAGGGCATAAGCGACGGTGAAACCTCCTCTGAAATATGCATGGAGGCAGACTTGCAGCTACCCGAGCAGGAGGAATGGGCAGGAACCCCGCAAGAATGGGAAAACAAACTGCCTCCCCCCCCCCCCCAAAAAAAATGGGCTGGGTCCTACAGAGCAAGGATGACTTTTCCCTGGTCTCATCTATCTGTGCATATCCTGCCTGTGAAGTCATCTTGTTGTGGGGAACGAGAAGTTGGGCGCGTCACACCTGCTGCAAATGTCTTCCCAAATATAGCATGATGCGTTAATTCTTGACGCCTGAGGCCCCCTCCAGGGCAAGGCTGGCTGACTCAAGAATTATGAAGTCACCAGAGATGGAAGAGTTAAAAGAGATTCTCCTCTCTGCTGCCCACGCTACTTAAGATAAAAAGCTCACCACCCCTGTTATTAAATGGAAACAAAATGAAAGGGTTGCTCTAAGAAGGGACGAGTGCGTGGGCTTCTAATGGAGATTAATGAGTCACCCTGTGGGCAAGAGTCAAAAATTGCGTTGCTCTTGAATCATCTTTTTGCGTGCTAAGTCTATCAAAGTTCTACTTTTTGCGCCTCTTCTCTCTGGATTTGATGAAGTCTATTAAGACTCATCCGCGGAGCAAAAACTCTATTAGATTGGACGGTTAATTTTTATTCAAAAAAACAAAGGTAGCGCCAGACGACGTTAGTGAGTTTTCTGAGCTGCTCGGGTCCCTACTCTACATAGCACGTGTGTGAGGCCTTGTGAGACATTAAAGATCCTCTCCTTAGGAACGGTTTTTATGGCCCAGGGAAAAGGGATCAAATTTACATTTGCATTCTGGATGGTGGCTTAGTACGAGGGATTTTTCCCCCTTCCCAGCCCACTCAAGGCCTTGCGATTAAGCAACGTCTCTGGCAGTCGTTAGGGAATCCCTATTTACTGCTAAAATTGTCATTTCCCCCCCAGTTTCCGCACGTTCAGGGCTTCTCCCAGCCCGGAGACGGAAGACGCCAATAAAAAGTGGCGGGTGGGTGACAAAAAAAGGTCATCCCCACCAAGATGATCAGGAACTGCTGAGCGCCCAGACGGAAATGATGGATTGTTTGCATCTAATGGGCAAAGAGATACTAAACGTCGGGTCTGGCAGCAAAAATATTTTGGGTAAGGACAACAAAGGGACGCACGTATTTATGAGCACTTAATGGGGTTATTTTTCTCGTCTTCCTCCTACTGCAAGATCTGCCGTGAGAAAAAGTTCCCCCTAATGATGGATGGGCAGAGAGGCAAGGCTTTTTGGGGTGGGGTGGATGAGATTTGGGGAGAGTGATTTGATTGAAAGGGTTCCCCTCACTGTCCTGTAATTTGCTCTTCTCCAGGCTGCCTCAGACACATCCTGTCCCTGGCGCTGTCTTCTTCGTCACGTTTGTCTGGCAGAGTTTCCTTAAGTAGCGTTAAGGACGTCCGCCATAGGAGCAGTTTCGAGCTATGAACAGTGTACCTATAATGCTACACACACGCACACACGGGAGGGGGATTTGTGAGGGGCTCTCGAAACCTTTCAGGGAAGTGTAAACTTGAAAGAAAAAAAAATGAAATTGAGAACTTGGGTGTGTGTTTGCCATCCTCTCAAGTGTACCTTTCTCAAGCACTGATTGAGCCTGCAGGTCAACAACATGACGCTCAAATGGGGGAAAATCCAGAGTTGTACGGCAACAGTCAAGGTTGGTCTTTATGCTCCCAGGTAAACGCAATTTTTCCATCCAATGGTAAATTGCTGGCAATAAAGTCAGAAACCTTGGGAGGGGTTGTTTTGTTTCCTGCTCGGATCCCCTAAGTCAAGACTTTTCGTTTAATATGGCAGCTCCCCAGTCCATTTCTATGCAACAACAACAATATGGAGTGTCACGCCATATAATTTCACGTTTGAGCAGCCCATTTTGGTCCGCCTACACTCAAATTAGAGGTGAAATATAGGACAATTTTGGCAGCACTTTTTTTGCAGCTCAATCTACCTCAACAACTACATAGGTTCGTTTATGCTGCATGGCAGAGATACAAATCTGATTTATGCTAGCTGGGCCAGATCTGGAAATATCAGAAGTTTTGTGGCGCCTGCCAGCAGTCCCTGCACAGTGGACGCCGCGTGTGCAGCGCGCGCTGTCCCTCTCCGCTGCTTTGGGCAGGGCCATGATGCGGCGGTTGCTGCAGTCGCTGTGCACGTACACGTTTCTACTCTCCACCCCAGCTGCAAACGTTTTGTGAAAACATCTCTCTGAGGAGGAGGTGTAAACCGTGCAATTACACCACACCAGCTGTTCCCTCTTATCACATATCCAAATCGCCAAATAGATGGAAGGAAGGCAAGAGAGGGTTGGGTTTAAAAAATAGAAAAAAAAAGAACTTTAGGCACTTGAAAATGCGCAGCACGGAAAAAATGCTTACTTGGGAAGAAAAAAAATCCGTCTCCTTACGCAGTAAAGGTACGAATTCCTCATATTCCTGCCAGGCGTGAAGAATCTCCATGCCCTTTTTCGGTGCAGACTTCTAGGAAAAATCTCTGACCAACTGTGCGGGATTTTTTTCTGCTTTCTGCTTAGCAATGCAAGATTCTTCTGTTCTCGAAAAGAAGATAGGCCAATTCTGGCGCTGCTCCCACTATTGTTCCTCCTAAACTTTGACAAAAATATAATTTTCCAGGTGTTGCCCCCGACGGCACCCGCTACAAAACTGCCTACCGCTGCGAGGGCCAGAACATGACCCTGTCGTGCCTGGCTGAGACGATCGAGGTGGTCAGAGGAAACTTTGGCAGATTTTCCATCGCCATCTGCAACCGCCACGGACAGACCGACTGGAGCGTCAACTGCTACGCGCCGGACACCACCAGGGTGCTGAAGGACAGGTAAGTCGCGCTAAACAGACTTGTCACACTTGACTGTGCCCTCACCGGGTGAGTCAACTTTTTTCTTTTCTTTAGCGGTTGCCTCACTTGTGGAGGAAAATCCGCTGTTTCATTTAATATAAGGACTTTATTGGCTGAACAATTTGCATGCGCTGAGTGACGATACCTCGTACCTTAATTTCCCTCCTGCTGACTTCCAACTCGCTGCCTCCGTCGTCATTGTTTTTGGTGTTGAACTCTTTCTCGTTGTTGTCGGGTCCCACTGCCCTGACAGCGTCCTCACAGCGTCCTCACAGCGTCCTCGTGCCACGACAAAGCGTCCTCACAGCGCCCTCGATGCCTCCTTATCGTTCTGCATCATCGCAGCACCAGTGGGTCCACGTACTTGCATGCAGCGGATGTCTGACAGAGTTCTCAGGCTGTCGACCAGTGCAACAACATGAAATTTTCTTGTTTGCCTGCTTGTGAAACGGCGCACAGGAATTACACCCTGGCGTATCAATTTAACAGACTTATGGATTGAACAAAAGGACGTCAGAGATGGCATGATTACAGCCAACGAGCCCTGAGGGGGTCGGGACGAGCTGCACCTGCGAGTAATAAAACCTTTTTCTCTCTGCTACTTTCAATTGGACACGCTTCTCTCTGTTCTACTGAACATGCGTGATATTACGTACATACGGACAGACAGACTGGAATCTCCCTCGCTTCTCTCCTTAACTGATGTTGTCAGGAGATGAGTGAGTTTTAAAGAACAACTTCTTGACATTTTGTTATTTTGTTCAGCTCAGAGATCCCAGGTCCAATTGGCTGGAAAAATCCTGTCCCCGATGATCGGAAGAATTTTTCTCCTTCACACAATTTGAAGAAGCGCCAGCAGACGCAGCCATTCGAAAATAATGAGAAAAGACAGTTGCGCCCAGAGCCAATTTTTCTTGCTTTGTTCGAGAGACTTTTTTTCTTCTTTTGTGTCGCTTCCCCGATTTCCTGGCAAGCTGTAGCAGCTACTTATATGTCTTGATTTCACGCCGAAATATTGGCAAAACACCGACCTGTTGTTATGTGGGAAGCCCGGGCTGTTTTCAAGCCAAACACACGTGCGAACACGAAAAGCTCCATCCTTGTCGTACAAGTCTTTGCTTTCTCTTCCATCCCCCAATTAAGACTGTGCATGTAATGTAAGCCTTTTGCCAGGGTGGGAGGGGGGTTCACGTCGGACCCTATTCTCACAGGTGAAACCTGTAATTCTTATTTATTGCTCCTCTGGCAGGTAACGTGCTTGGAGGGGGGGAGGAGGCAAACACAGCCAGAAGGAGCTTATTCAAGCACTGCAATGAGCAAACACAATTTGTGTAAAATGTCTTAACGTTCAACTTGGCCCAAGTGTTGCAGAGGGGGAGAAGAAAGTTGCCCTACTTTTCTCAATGCAACCTTTTTCTTTCCTCCACTGCAGGAGAAACAGCAGGTTCTTTCACTCTTTTCTGGGAAAACTGAAACGCTCATTTTCCTGATGTTTCTGCCTCTCGTGATAAATTGTCATAAAGTGTCATTTAGCAGACAGTCCCAGCTCCTTTTGGGGGAAGCGATTCATCATATTCGAGAGAAACCTGCTGTACTTTCGGAGAACGCAGGGGTTTTTGAGCACACCCAAAACTATTCGATATCTGGCAGAAGAAGCCACTTCCTGGGCTTCACGTTTGAACCCTCCCCCCTCACTATTTTGCGTGTATTCCCAAGTGTCTCATGCAAAACTCGGATTTCAACCCTTCCCTTTATGTGGCCCTCGCACAATAACTCTAAAATTACGACGACAGAGTAGAAGACGACGAATTTCTAGGTCCAAATGCTCATTGCAATCGCGTCAACTTGAGTCGGGTTACGTAAAGATGGCCTTTTTTTGAGGAAAAGGGGGGGGGGGGAAGCGGAGGACGAAAAATCCCCCCTTTTCCCTCACGAACTCTCCCACTCTTCTAGTGGCAAAAAAGTCGCCCAACGTTGCGGTTTTTATTTCCCTTGGCTTCTCCTGAATTGTTAAAAGCCAATATCCAAAAAGGGGGTCCACTTCCCCCCCCCCCCCCCTTTTCAGCAATGTTATTCTTTCTGACAATTTCTTTCCTTTCCCATATCTTGACCGGGAAATATTGCCGCAGCGAAATTCGAATCCTCTCCACGGGATAGCACGCACACACGCACTCACGCACGCACTCACGCACGCACGCACGCACCCGGAGAGAGAGAGATTCGTTTTTATCCCGCTGAGACCCTTCCACGTCTTGTGTTACCGACACTTTTTTGCGGACGCGCGCGCATCACACACGTGCTCGCGCGCACACAGAAATGACAAGGAAGGAAATAAGATTTGTCCACACATATTTTACCCTTTTTATTTTGTATTTTCTTCTTCTTTTTTGCGCTTAAATGATGCAAAGAACAGATGTTTGTAAACTCTCACTCGTGCGCACGAACAAGACGGGATGAAATTTACGGTCGTGCTTAACCTTTGGGAGAGATTTTCTTCCTAAGCCGCGCATTGTGGGGGATTCCAAAGGCACAAAACAACATCAGCAGTCAAAACTTCTTATGCTGAGTCCCCGCGTACCTGCCTGCATATTAATTGCCCCGGCCTCGCTCACCCGGAGCCCCGGTCAATGAGAGAGGCAGATTTGCCCCTTTCTGCCCCGGTTCTTTGCTGTCCTCTCCTCTTGAGTGACGCCCATTTTTTGCGGCTCACACGCGTTGGTCCGTTCTGAGGTGTCGCCTTTCAGGATCAGCCAGGGTTATTGGGCAGGACGGGGAGGGCGATTAGGGGGAACCCAAAACCCGCGCGTTTCTCCTGGAGACGTTTCCCTGGGAGACGACGTGCGCGGACATGTTTGTGGGCGTTAGGACGATGGACACCGAGGAAATCCTGCGCTGCATTCACTTCTCGTGCACTTGGAAGAGAAGGAAAACAGCTCCACTCCACTGACGAGGTGAAGCAACATGGAGACGTCGACCGAGTATAATTATGCCCCACGCAAGCTGGATTATCTAAGCACTCATTATCCATATTAGCCCCTTGGTCCACAGTCATGCATTACGGGCGGGACAGGTCCTAATTAATCGAGGCCGAGCGGCCACGAGGAGACCTCTTTAATTGGCGCAATTTGCAATATATCTTGGCATTGCGTGTTTTGTGGTCGCATTCACGCTTACACTGTATTGGGGGGAGGTCAACGAACGAAGGCGTCATTGCTACTTCCTTTCTATCTAAAACGCATTAGTTCCTCTTCGTCCAATTTGCCACAACATCATTAACCCGTTCGTGCATTCGTGCAGAAGTATAAAAAATAATCGATCTCTCCCAGGCAGGCGGGCAGACGGGCAGAAGGGCAGGAGGGCAGAAAGTAGGGGCACAAGAAAGGCTCTCCTTGGTCATTAATTAAAAGTCTGGGCTAATTAATGGCGTCACGCGTTTTTGCCACACACACCCTACGTGAAAAATTGAAAGGCAGAAATGATGACAGGGTTCTCCACTCCATTGTGTGTACTCGCGACGCCATAATAACGAACACACATGTATTCGTGTACAGTTGCGCTCCAAATTGTGGGATCCACTGGCCAAAATCTTGCAGTTCTACGCGCCTTTGGGAAATTCCAGTCCGGGGGCAAGTGACCTCTGGTGCGTGAGCTGGTTGTAGGCCACCTGCTTCAGCTCCACGGAGATCTGGGGCTGCCTGCCCTTGCCCTGGACGTTGCCCACAATGTGGTGCTCCTTGATCCTTCTTCAGAATGTTCTTGACCTTTGGGACAGAGGCCTAAAGGGTCTGGGAGGGGGTCTGGCAGCCTTGACTAGAGTCTGGGTCATGTCCATGCTGGGTGCTCTCTGGGCTTCACCATGGTGGCTGAGGTGACGATGAACACTATCCGCCCTCTCGTCAGTGCATGGGTCAGACTCCATGGAATGTTTCTCCAGCATTGAATTGCCATCTCTGACTGGACACTGAGAAAATACGTTGGAACCACCTGTTATCAAGCATGTGTATATGTCCCATCTTTCCCAATAATTTAGAACAGGTAAAATTTCTACTTAACCTTCTTGAGCTCTCCAAGAAATGCTATACAGGCATAAATGAGAAGGTGTATTTCTCATTCATGTCATCCTAACCACAACTATGTAAGGTCATATTCTCAGAGTCATGCGTACAAATGGAGAATTTCTAGTGGCACGCAACTGTACTTATTGATATACTGTATGCTTAGAATGTGTTTTTTTTCTATTCATTGATGCACCTAAGTGATGCGTGCACGTGCTAAAAAGGAGGGGGGGGGAGAGAAAGACAATGACATAAACGAGTTAAACAATTGCTATCACTATTCATTAGGATCCAGTTTCCCCTACTACATCGCTATGCATGTGCGCACACATGTACATGAGCAGCACTGCAGCCTGCAGTCCAGTTATTCAATTTGCGTGGTGCGTGCGCGCGCGCGGTCGATTTTCATAAATCATGCAATTTTGCATGCGGAAGCCCCGATCGATACACGGATAACTTGGCGAAGATGCCATTTCTCATGCATGTGGGCTGAAAAATTCATGCGTGCGTGCCTGCATTCGTGTGTGGCACGTGCTCATGTGTGTATGTTGTTCTCTGGCGCACCGATTTTAAGGCAAATCCACTCAGCTCCTCGAATATCTCACATATATGGATGTCTCCTGTTGTTGCAGGTGCGACGGCAAGTCCGAGTGCGTCGTGCCCGTGCTGCCGTCGCTGCTTCCAGACGCATGTCCGGGCACCAAGAAGTACCTGGAGGTTCACTACGCGTGCAGGAAGACCTCGATCCCGCCGTGGCTGAGGAAAAACCTGTCCAATGACGTCGGCAGCGAGATAGTCGAGTCGGCCACGGTGGCGAACAGCGGCAGCACCTCGCCCAGGCCCAGAAAGCCCATCCTGGTCACCGACAAGGTACAGAGTGACTTGTAAATTTGAATGCGTTAGTAGATGTTTCCCAACACCGCGTTGTTGTTGTTGTTGCAGAATGAGGCTAAAGACGGCGTCAACCGCGTGCCCATCACCACTCCCACGCCTGCTTTTCCTTCCTCGTCGTCGTCGTCCTCCTCGTCGTCATCGTCGTCGTCGCCCTCCTCGTCGTCTGCCGCAGCCGCGGCCGAGACCACGACGACCGTGCCGTCGACGACAACGACAAAGCATTTCAACTCTGCCTCTCACACCTCGGGAAGCGTCGATCGGAAGGAGAAGCGGTGGAAGGAGATCTCGGTGCCCAAGGAAATCTCAGCAGGAAAAGGTTGAAATCTTTTTGCTCCTTGAAATGTGTTTTTCGGATGCGAATATTTTGTCTACTGGTTGAAGCCAGTCCAAGAAAGAGGAAATGAGCGATTGCGAGGAAGCTTCCAGACGCAGGAAAAAGTGTATTTGATGAAGAGGCTTCAGTGCTTTCTCCTCTTTTTCTTTTTTTGCTCAATTACCCTTAGGCCACTTCTTTTCTCTCTCTCTTCTGCTCTGCCAGACCTTAAGCATCAAGAAGCAGACGAGGTCTTCACCAATGTAGCACTTGCACAAGTCAGAGTTAGCTGTGTAAACACATTGCGTGTTTGGATGAGTTTCTCAGCTCTTTCCATCCGTTTTATCTGATGAACTTTTGTTTTTCGTAGAGCTTCTCTGTCTCAACACTTTCTTGTAGCGGAATTTAGATTTTGTCACTCAGGAGATTAGACTTCTACGTGCGCTGAACTTTTCTACTTAAAGTAAGCCTTAAGAGGGGAGAAAAGCAAAGATTTTTGTGTGTTGCTTCGTGCCGGATTAATGTAAAGTACTGTAACAGTTTGAATGAAAGTTAATTCTGCCCCTGAACTCAGTTTTGTGCTAATTTGTGCTTTCTTTTATCGCTTTGCAGATGGTTCCACTTCCGGAAATGCAGTGCGCAGAGGAGGAGGAATTGGTTCCATTTCCGCTTCCCCCAAGCCCCCTTTCAGGTCTTCTGAGGCCTTCTGCGCCCCGACCACTGCAAGGTACGTCAATAAAAAGCAGGGAAACAACGCACTGCGGAGATCTTAGGGAAAAAAATGGACAAGAGCAAGTAAAAACGGGCCAATTGATGGGTGTTGTTGTTGTTGCTACTGCCGCTACTACGGCGAGAGCTCCGACAATCACTTAAGCTCCTTGCAAATCCACATCCTGTGCTGATGACAAAGTGCAACGTCACTTCTATCCTCGAGTAATTTGACGTTGTCATTTCGTGGGTCAAGTGAAAACGTGAAAGTACAGCACAACGCAGAAGCCAAGACAAGACTTGCACTGGCAATGACGTAACTCTTCTTTGACAGAAACAAATCTGACACAACGTTGATACTCAGCTTTTGTTCCTCTTCCCATCAGACAATTGCAGTGGGACTGGACTCCGACTGGAGAGGAAGTTGTTCAGCCTTGTCCCATCGGGGCCACCGGTCAAGCCAGGTGGAGATGCTCAAACGTCTCCTCCTGGTCGGAGAGGCAGCCGGACATGAGCGACTGCAAATCAGTGGCTATGACCAACCTGGAGGCCCAGGTTCTGAAGGAGGACCCTGAGAACGTCCTGGTTTCATCACTCGCTTACCTAACGCGCACGAAGTCCCTGTTCGGCGGGGACTTGGACACTGCAGTCCTGACCATCAGAACTGTGGCGGACAGGCTTAGGTTCAAGCTCCAGGAGGACTCCTTCTTCCACAACAAGCAGAGTCACGTCAGACAAGTTCTGCAAAACGTATTCAGGTGAGGAATTGGCACGAGTGACTGATGACATAGACGGACATGACGACATCGACGGCTATTTGCAGATCTGCCAATAACATTCTCGACGTGTCGAACCGGGCGGCCTGGCAGGACTTGTCTGCGCCAGCCAGGGCCAACGTGGCCACCAAGCTCATGATCGCCGTCGAGGAAAACGCGTTCCTGCTAGCTGAGGAGCTGGAGCAGCCTGACCTCATCCTGGAGTCCTCAGAAGTGCTAAGTAAGTCCAAAAGATGAGTCAACATCCAATTCAGGTCACGAGTGAAGCAGTTGCTGGCGCTGCTTCCATCATAACTCTGAATAAATGACATAGGAGAGCAAACAAATGACTCGCAAACGCCGTCTCATCATCATTTTTTTTCTTTTTTTTTCATTACATGACGCGGACAATATTGCAGGGGTAAAAAGGGTCCCCAGAGTAAAAAGATGAATCATGAAAATCTTATCAAAAAATTGTCATTCCTTTCTCTCATAAGTCTTTTCAAGTATATCGAGAACTGAAAATTTTGTTCACGTCGTCGTAGCTTGAGGCTTCTATTGTTGGAGCTAAAACTTCGCCAAAAAAAAGCAACCCAAGAATTCCTTTGAAACAATTTTCCTTGGTTATTCGCAAAGAACTGAGAAGGCATTGGGTACGCGTACATGCAATAACTTTGCTTCAATCTCCGCTCCTTGTTCACTGAGAGCATTAGCAAATATCGGATGGAGTATCGAGAAAAGTTTGCCGCTGAGCTCATACACACACGCGTACAACATGCGTATGATATGTGCAGTATAATTAGGGACCTGCATTTTCGGTATCATTTCATGAGAAATTACCGAGAGTTTTTTCGGGATTTATGTTCTATCCCTGAGATCAAAGTGAAATTCGATTCTCTCTCTCTCAGAAAAAGAGCAAAACATGAGTAAACAAAACTGCGTCTGGAAATAGAGTAAAAAGACAGCTGATATTAGCGACAATCCACAGGGCCTAGTCAGAAAAATCGGTAAAAAATCGGTAAAAACCGAGAATGCAGAAGCCTAACAAGTATAATATATGTACGCATTCCAGAGAACAGTCGAAGACTGAACAGCACATTTTGTGCGTGCTTTTCTTGCCGCTTTTTCATAAAAAGAGCGCATGGAAAGATAGAATTGAGCCAAAATCTGCGACCCATTTACCCATTTATGATCCATTACCCAATTCTTACGATCTCGTTGGGTCAGCAAGCGAAAGGCTATTTTTCTGACTTAGAGACTTTCCAGTCATTGAGAAAATCTTTCCAGAGTGATGAAGAACAACTTTCTCCTCTGTTGCAGCCATGTGCATATCCGTGATGGACGTCGAGGGTAACCCCGACCCGTCTCTGACCTTCCCCGCCCCGGAGTCCGGCAACCTCCTGTACGTGGACGACTCCATCTCCATAGGGGGGAAAAACATCCTGCAGAACGCTCCCAAGTCGGACCAGTTCTCGCGCGCCGTCTTCTTTTCTTACGCTTCCATGCACGAAGTCTTGTCGGAGGCTCCCATTCAGGTGTCCTCGGAGGTCCCAATGGAGCGACTGAGGATTAATTCCAGGGTCTTGTCGGTCTCCCTGGGCAGGGCGGGCAAGCACCTGGCCCTGACCCTCCCGGCAGTGGTCACCTTGAGGCATCTCGACCTAAACGTCACTGCCGGTGGTCAAGTGTGGTGTGTCTACTGGGATCTGGCGTCGCGTCACTGGTCCGACACAGGCTGCAGCGTGAAGATGTCGAACGTGAGCACGACGGTCTGCCAGTGCGACCACCTGACGGCCTTCGCAGTCGTCGTCAGGCCCGAGGAAGGCGTGGCCGTCTTCTTCGGAGGAGTGGCTGACAGGTAAAGTTCCAATTTCAGGCAAATGACGTTTTATCGACCTTTTTTTTCCCTCTCCTCCGAACAGATTGGACATTGTGGGCTCAGTGGTTGCAGCTATTCTGGTCTTTGCACTTCTCCTCGTCGCACTCAAGGTGAGATCAAAGAATTTCCCCCTCTTTTCATACATCCACGACAGGGCCCTAAAGGGGAAGTTACCCCCTTCTCACAGCCTCGGTTACCAAATGTGCATACGTAGAGGCAAAGAACAACGATACCTCCCACGTGGGGATATTCGCTTTCTCCGCCACAGGGTGTTCAAGAATAGGGAGCACCCGACTGAAAATTTCGATAGATGGCGCTAGTTGCTGAAGAGCTGTCTGGAGATTGTGAATCCCAAGTTTCATCCAGGTGTCAAGATGCCACCGTTTAGCCCCTGTCACATTTAGCATTTAGCCCCACCCTGTGGTGAGTCCGCCTACATTGAAGTTTGACCCATTAGTCTCTTTTTTTCATCCACCCTGTACAGGGGCTTCACCTTGGCCAATTGTGGCTCGTTTGATGGACAACACACGTGTATTTCTGCGTAGCTTTTAAGTATACCAATGTGGCAGCGACTAAAAACGTCTCTTTTCACCAGTAAAAATCTACCACTTTTTTGAGCAATGTTTAAGACCGCACACGTTGCTAGTTGGTAGTTTGTTTCAATAACTGCACAAAGTGGCAACCCTCATTTTCTTGCGCGCTGGCACCGAAAATTGGCTAGAAACTCCCGAGAAATGATGAGAGGAAAATCATCAGAAAACTACAAGTTCTTGTCTTCCAAACGATCGAACCCAGGCAGACCGAAGGAGCCTTTACAAGGTGGATAAGAAACGCTTTCTCATGAACACCCCATATCTCTCTCCCTCAGTTCCTTCTCCCTTGTCTTACCCCCCTTTCACCTACGATGCTGTTTCGTACGATCTTCTTTTTCCTTTCTCCTTTATAAAGAAGCTCTCCCCAGAGAGGTGAAGAGACCTTGCAGAGGCCTTGGCTTTTACCCTTTGATCTTCTGGATTTCATCTCTTATACGATCTCCCAGAACTGCAGTTATTATTAGCAGAGCATCTGTCGAAATTGGGATGATCAAAAGGAATTATGTGACTTTTCCTTCTCATAAATACTTTCTTTCTGGAGGCAACATCCGGATGCTTAATAAGACGACGGGGGGAGGGAGGAAAATCCTCATGAGTTTAGCCAGAAGCAGGCAGAAAAAATGTTTCCCCCATGCAAGCTCCCTTTCCGCTTCTGTGACCAAAGTCTCATTTTTTTTCAGTGCCGCCATAAAATCTCTGCCCCATCATCATCCTCGACCTGCTTCTGCTGCTGCCCCAAATCCAATGACATCCGAAAAAGCCAGAGCTTCTACGCCGGCCTGTCCCAGCAACAGGGAGGAGCAGGACCAGGAGCGGGAGGAGCAGGAGGGTCTTCCGCCGGAGGTCTCTTGGGGGTTCCGGCCTCAGGGACCCTCATTTCAGGGACTGCCTTCAAAGGGGGTCAGCCGCATGCTGCCAACAATGGGACGCTGTTCAGCATGAACACTTCGATGAGAGTAAGTCTATACCTGGTTACACTCATGCACTCTGTGCCTGCTTCAGTCATTGCCCACGACCATTGCTGTATTACAATAGACAAGTGTACGTGGATAGAATTGGTTCAAAGTGGGTCGTAATCTTTATTTTATTTCTTCTTGTTCGAATTGAGTTCTATACTAGTCTTTTTTTTTGCCCTTGCCTCCCCCATTCCCATTTATTGCCCTTGATGTGGGAAAGAGCTGGACTCGAGGAGCGCGTGAAAAATGGCCTTCCAAGTCCTACTTTTACGCAAGAAAAATCGAATCGGTTATTGCTTTCTACTCGCAGTTCCCTCAAAATCCCACCGCAATCGAAGGAGAACTTTTTCTGCCCTAAAGGGCTCAAGTCAGGAGAGTTCTTATTCTGAAAGCGAACTTTTCAGCTCAACTTTTAACTGGGTTTTCGTTAGCTCACGTTCCAGTGAATCGCGGGAAAGCTCATGGCGATTTCGGGATCACGATTCTTACATATGAGTCAATTTCACTTCCCAGTAACATCGCTGACGTTCGACTTCCTTGCAGGAAAATTCTCAGTACGTCCTGTCCACGCAGCACTTATCGTCCTCGTCCTCTCAGCGCATGGTGACCAACACTGCCGGCTTGGTGTCCAAGGGCTCGTCTTCAACCCCTGCTCCTCATCACAGGGCCACACACATCACCCTCAACCCATACAGCACTCAGTTGGTGGACAACTTGAACCTCATGATGAAGGGTGCCAACTTCAACAGCAACAGTAGCAGGCAGAACAGCAGTGGCAGCGGGAGCTGCGGCAGCAGTAGTGGAGTCACCGAGGAGCAGCTTTTACCGCTCACGCAGACGTTGAGGAGACAACAGCAGCAACGCAACGATGAGCAACAACAAGAGCAAGAGTTGGTCTACGGCCGCCGTGCGGTTTCCCCTCATGGCCACGTCTATTGGGAGATCAACCCGGCCGCCGCAGCCGCCACACCAGCTGCAACCGCTGCAAATTTCTACCTCATCCAGCAACAGCAACAACAACAACAGCAGCCGCTGACTGCGGCTGCTGTTGCTGCCTTGGAGCAACAACAACCCCTGTTGGACCATAGGGTGCCGAACAGGCAGCAGTTGTCCCCACTGCCTCAGGAGTCTGCGCCGCTGTTGCCCCAGGCAAACGGAATCGGCGCCTTTGTCAGGACTGGCGCTGGCAGGTGAGTGATCATGCAATTTACAATAACCCAAATGTATGAAACTTCTACGTCTTGTGTCCGCACAGGTATAATCGTGGCAGGACCACGATAGAGCGCAAGCAGCAGCAGCAGCAGCAGCAACAACAACAACAACAGCAGCAGCAGCAACAAGTCCCTGAGAGCCTCCAGACTCAGGTCCAGATCCGTGACATCAGACCGATCCAGGTGTCGGTCAAGAGCAGCGAGTACATCGAGGCAAAAATCAGGACTCTCAGAAAGGAAAACAACAAAGCATAGGAAAAAATGTGAGAAGGCTTTAGGGCTGTGATTATACTATGATTCTGTACGATTTTTTATGTTGTCACCAAAGCAAGCATATCACTGACTGTTTCGTGTACGCGTACTTCTACGTCCGTACTACCTGTCAGACTAACAATACAGTCGTTGCGAAATAAAGGAGGCTATGGGTGGAAGAAAACCATGGATAGTATTAGCTTATTGGTGTGCGAATGCAAGTACATCTTTCAGTTATGTTCACCGATCAATGACAGCCGCCAGCAACACTCAAATCACATGCAGATGTACATACGGCCCTAGCACTTCGTATAACAGATTGCACCGCAGTCAGTCAGGGTCAGGGCCTATTTGTCGTTGTTTACCGTTAGTCTCAGGAAGACCAATAGGGTAAATTGAAGAAACTAGCGAAAGTTATTAGTCTCTCATCAAGAAGGATTAGTAATCACCCCACCCTGTGTCTTCCTGCAATTAGGTAAACAGTAGTGTTTTATCGGCTCACCAAAAAATGACTAACTCAAATACAGATTCTCTGGCCACGACTCTAACTCATCTTGGTAATGTAGGAAGGAAGTTTGACTTAAGTTGACTCAGATAGATGTGTCAAATGGTTCGACTTGACTCCTCTATACACGTTGACAAATTTAGCACTTTATAGGCCTTTACTGCATCACAGTGCAAAGACGTGAAATGAAAAAATCCAACATCAAAATTATTTGGCAGCACCGAATCAGTCAAGCCTGCCAGTTTTGAGCACAGCTTTCAGCTGAAACGTTGCTGTACCTGTGTATACTCACCCACACGTGTGTGTGTGTGGGGGGGTGACTCTAATTCAGACTATGAACAATTGAACATGTATGTAACTCATTCCTGAATTGCAAAAATGATACCCGAATGATGACAGAATCACCAAAGCCCTAACTCAAGTCATTCCTCGTCCGGCTTAGGTATGAGTCAAATTCAACACTACCATACAGGATCAATTGTGGAACAATTATAAGCGAAGTAAAAAGTTGCTTCTCCACCGTCTACGCGATGCGGAATTAGGACCATGGCATAGGTGAACAAGCACCATCAAGAATAAGCCGTTGGACGTGATAAAACGAAATTTATTGCCGGAAATGATTAAAGTAGGTCCTTGGGTCTTTTTTTCTTGACACCGTTGTACTATGACTCCCAGCACTCTGGCCTTGGTGATGAATTCCTTCGACAAATTTGACCATTCCTGATCAGTTGCAGTCATCAGGATCGCTATGCTCTTGCTTGAAGTGGCGACGGCCCTGGCTCTCCAAGATGCACCAAAAACCCCATGATCCAAAGAGGCGAATCAAAAAATAAAAAAAACATTGTAATATTCTAATAATGCATTTAACACTTCACATGTTCACTTTATGTTGACTTATTCAGTGAATGCGTTGTGGTTGTCCAAGTGTTGGAATAGTCAAGTTTTGTAATCCATAGAAGTTTGAGTAGTCAAGTCGAGTACGATGAAGAACCTCATCTTCAACTTGAACTAGTCGTTTGGGCTCTAATTTTTTATTTGTTTTGTTTTTGTCTTTGACGTTTCAAACAGCTCCCTTATCCTTTTGGTCCTCCCCACATCTGGTGCGATGAAGATGCTGCTGGACTCTCTTGGACCATCTTGTGCCGTACCAGATTTTGGGCCTCGCGAAGCCAGGAAGCGGGCCCTATGACCGTGGCGACCCTGAAGGTGCCCAACACAACTGTTTACATTGGGAATTAAGACACTAAGACTCAAACGGCAGCTTGGTTGCCAAGGAGGACTCCGACAGGAAGGCGTTGTTGGCGACAAAGAGGATGGCTCAGTTTGTCCGCAAGAAAGCCAAGAGACACCCATTTGATATAGAACATGGTGAAGGAGAGCAATGTGCAACCACGATCAACACGAAGGTGGTCAAGATGGCGAGTCCAAGCTTACCTACCGTAGCATCATACCAGGCCAACAGACGAGATGCAAAGAGAGGGCTGCCAGGTTCCTCGAGGGGCCTGTCAACACCAAGAAGATCATCCAAGTCCAACAGCACTGCAACCAAGGGAACCAAAGGGTTCTCGTCCCCTTGGTGGTTGCTTGCAGGTGAGGATCATCAGGCATCACAAGGAATATGCCAGTCTGACCAGGAGCTGGTGTTGTCGAAGGTGGCTGCAGGGACCAGGGTAATGAAGACACCACGGCCAGTCATTAGCGTAAACATCAAGGTCCACCCAGGATTGGTTGACAAGGGAGTTCAGGGAGGAGATATTCTGGGGCAACGAAATGTGGATCCTCTCCTCCCTTGACCGTAACTCCATTTGATTATTGTGTTCTGTCAAAGTTGGTGGCCCTCGACTGCGCGAAGGAGCCCGAGTCTCCGGGAGCCCATTAGATCGAGGGGACTTGGCACAATATCTCAGTTATGGACTACCCCGTGAACCCATGTTCTGCTGCCTGCCACAGATTCCTTCTGGTCGTGGGTGCCAAAGCAACTGCACTAGAGGCGTTGTAACCGAAGACAGTGCGGAGGAGACCACAAAGATGCAGAAAATGGACAGGAAAAATTTGAGACCCTCCCACAACATCCATGTTCAACTTGACCTCGCATGAGGTGATGACGTCAAACAGAACGACTATGTTCAGAGCACCAATGAGGAGGAGAACGACAACATACAGACCAGCAACGACGTCAATGGCTTGAAGGACTGTACCTCAACTCTTCTGACCAGTTTCGGACAGAAACCGATCCCTTGAAGTTTTCATTTTCTCCCATGACCAGCATGCTCAGGAGTCAGCTCTAAAAAGTACTCTGAGAAGTACTGTTTTTTGTTGGCTGTTACTTTTTCTTCAAGCCGAGCCGAGCTGAAAAATAAAAGTTCAATAAGGAACGAACTGGCTCAAATGTTTGCTCGAAAAGAGTTCAACTGACAGTCTGAAATAAAGTAGAGAAGAATCTTATTATATCTTTGGTCGCCTGGAAAGTGACTGTTACATTGCGTAATGTTGTTACACTCTTTCCTGCACAAAATTTTCGTTCTCTAGGATTGCTATGATGATAAGTATCATCATGTCAAAATTATTTTAAAGAAGCTGCACTGTGAATTCAAATGTAAAGAACTATGATATCGGAAATCTTAGACAAATGATCACTGTGTTTCGAAGGTTCTTACATAATAAATTAGCGGATGTACCTGGCCTTGCTCCGGTTCTTTCAAGACCCAACTAAACTTCCATCGCTGGACCGATCGGTCCCAAACTTGGTCAGGGGTCACAATCTGCGCGCTCTGCACCGTCTGCACCTTGTGCTGAACTTGCGAGAAGTTCTGCTTTCAAGTTATAACTTCAGTAGAAAGCACTTTTAAAAGAATCACCTGAAGCTGAATTGGAACCTGCTGTTCTGCCTTCCAGTCTTTGCCACTGGCTCTTTGAATAGTAAGGAAATGGCAACCACTGATGCAATTTTTTCACACATTTTCTTTCCCTGGTCCGCGTTTAACTGGGCCGCTGTCTTTTCACCACAAGTGGTCAGTGATGATGCAGCTCAGAAATTCTAACAGAATCTGCTAAACATTAAGCGAGATTCATTTTCCGGACACCCTACGGAGCTCGTCGAGACTTACATTTTTGCATCCTTTAAAAACTGTGAACACAGAAGAACAGCAATCATAACAGTGAATATTGGTTCAAACTGGTGATCACCTTGAGCCATGCAATGCTGGGGCCTTTTCTGAACAATAAGTGGCCATCGTGGTCGCCAGACTGAAAGTGTGCTTGACTACTCATTCCGGGCCTGGCCTGGATGACGAGAAACTCCGCCTTGAAGAAAATACTTCCTTTCATCCTTTGCCAAGCATGACCTTTGCTTCCCCTCCCTCAGTTACCATACGGGGTTTCCCCATGTAAGAGTTCGACGACAAAAAAAGACCCAGGAAGGAAACCATGAACCGACCCAGTTATTTGGCAGACAGCCTTGAAATCAAGGGCAGCGGTAAAGTTGTTTCTCCTTCACCGCCAGCTGCTGCTATTAATGTGAGCTACTATGGAGGCTTCCGCCAAGACACGTCTAATTGTCCTCTAATTACAAGCATCTTTCTTCGACTTCCTTCTGATGTGCTGCTTGGGCGACTTCACAATGATCATTGCCCTCGTCACTTCTTGTCCTAGTCCTGGTGATGGCGAAAAACAACAGAATTGTGAAGACAATGAGAGGAAAAGTAAGTCCAGCTGCACGAATAGCACAATAGCACGTAGTAGACGTACTAGGATTGGGTAGACCTGCGAGGGCACACGAGTGAAACCACGGCCGAGAAGAGTGAGGAGGCAGTGGAGGGAGAGGGAGAGGGGACCATGGGGGGAGAGGAGAGGGTATGCGGCTATGACTGGGTAGGGCAGATCTATCTATCCCTTGTCTTCACGTATGTGCATCTATCAAGGTGGGCCCAGGCCTGAGGAAAACATGCCCGGAGTTAAGTTGAAGGCGGGAGCTAAAGACCTCCATAAAAAGGTTCCAGCCCCGACGATTTTGGGTCAAACGCTTCAGAAGAGTTAAGGAGAGATCTACAACGAACCACAAGCATGAAGGTAACCACGGAATCTTATGAGGATCTGACCTCAGATTGAAACTCAGTTCTTTTTTATTTTCCAAGGTGCTTCTGCTCCTATGTGTGATGCTTGCGGTGGCCGTGGCCATGCCGTTGGCCGAAGAGGTGGAGAAGACGGCCGTGCAAGCAGAAGGTAAGCATCCATCAAATGTTGAGTCAAGGATTCCATAACATTAGATCTTGGTGCTGCAAAGATCTAATGGAAAAACGAACACACGTTTCTTCACGATAGCAGGCAAGCGCCAGGGAAGACAAACTCTGATCATCGACTTGGGAAACAATTACGGAGGACGAGGCAGCGGCCGAGGCGGTGGTCGAGGCGGCGGCCGAGGTGGCGGCCGAGGTGGCGGCCGCGGGGGTGGCCGCGGTAGGGGTGGTGGCAGGCGCGGCAACAATAACTACAACAGCGATCGTCGCATCGTTCGCCAAGTAGTTAAGCAGGTCGTCAAGGAAGTCCTCAGGAACAACAATAACAACTACGGCAATTACGGCAACTACGGCAATTACGGCAACTACGGCAACTACGGCAACTACGGCAGGGGAAGATACAGATACCAGTACTATTAATTAAGTGAGAAAGAGGATTCAGACTGTCATTTCTTAGTAGGTTAGGATGATCGCACAATGTTTCAACAAAAACAGCTACCTGATTATACAGTTACGGACACGACTTTTATTCCACTCACCTGTCAATCTGTTCACACATTAGATAAGGAGAACGGCTGAAGTTGCAAACAAAGCTAATTCTCTGATCTTTCGTTTATGTGTACGGTATGTAGTACTTGTACCACATGCATATGTAAACAATATAATCCTATACCACATCAGTTATTAAATCAACTTAGTGTTCGCGCCCTCAATAAGTTTTCTACGAATTCTGCCAGAGAATCAAAGACGAAATCGGGCCTCCCTTCAAATCTGCTCTCATCACCTTGCAAATACTTTCCTGTCCTCACAAGGCAACCCTTAAACCCTGCGTTTTGGGCGCCCAGGACGTCGTCCTTTACGTCGTCGCCGACCATGACGGTCTCTGATAAAACAGAACATTAGGTTCAAGCTCAAAGTTGTTGCAGAAGCAAATGCACTTACTTTACGGTATGCACCATGATGTCTTGGACACTTTCATTGCACCACAGCACCACGCCATTTGAATTTAGCATCATGCAACATTCAGAAAGCAAGCTTTAGACCTCTTGCGACCGTCTTGCAAGCTAAAAAGTTGCATTACACCGGAGGTGGACAACCATGGTGACATGCCTACGCCAGGAAAAAGACCATCGAGCAGCAAAGGGTTGAGCAAAAAAGCACTCTGATGTGGCACAGCGCTTTTGCGTGGCACAGAGATGATTCACGACGCATTTGCCTTGATGCCTCTGGAAGATTCATGGTGTCTTTAACTCATCATTGTGCCATACCCTATTTGACTGATAGTCAATATCACTGCACGCAGGGTCCTGCTTTGTACTTACCTACTCCAGGAGTACCCCAAGTTTCAGATCAATTGCGCCACTGTATCAGGAAGCGGCACAATTCGAATCTGGCCGCATCAAATCTTTATGTTCAGTGCTGTTGTGCCAATGCTATTGCATCAGAGATGAGTACTGTCTAAAAGCTTAGATCCAGTGTCAAGTCCTCACCAAGTTTGGTCCCGCTGGTCCATGACATTGTGGCGCAACAGCGTCTTGCACAAAGTGTCCGAGACATTTTGGTGTACACCCACAAGTGTGAAAATTCAGGGCTCATCCAATAGAGGGCAAACTTATCCTTGCCATCTTTGGCCAATTTCTCTCCTCTCTCCTTCTCAAGTGAGTGAAAGGCTTCTTTGAAAAAGGCCTCCTCGGGCTTGCCCACCACGGTCGCTGGCCGGCCAGTGGAAAACTCCAACCCGGTGACAAAGCAGCCCGGACCCAAGAACAAACCTTTCGACGTTTTGAGGTATCTGTGGTATGCATGCACATTATTTGGTGATCTTAGGAGCGGCGATGGTCGATCGTCCTTACCTTGCTTTATGGATCGCTATCAGCTTTGCGTTCTTCTCTGCAATGAGCCTAAAGGCCATGGAGAGGTCCTCGTAATTAAATCTGGATGGAGCCAAGCCCACCAAGACAGCGTTGGGATCTGAAGATGGATTAAAATTAAGCTGGAGTAACTCGAGCTGTGCACTGCGTACTCGACGTGTCAATGTCAAGGAAGTCTTCTAGGGCCTCTTCCTCCAGCATCAGCATTGGTCTCAAGGAGTGGGCCAAGACGTGGCATCTGGCGGCCGTCAAGGAGGAGAAAATCTCGTTTTCAGAAACCTGCGCAAGTCATCAGCTGTCTGACTTCTTCCGGACGGATCAAAAAATTCACAAGGGAGTTACCTTAAATCCCATCTTGACGAGTCTTTGGAAGAGCCTCCGGGAGGACTCCTTTGTGGTGTTGGTGACGAACTTAAAGGGGATTTTTGCATTCCTCAGCTTGATGACAGCTTCCACGGCCCCTTCGATAGCCTCGGCGTCGACGTGAACAGTGCCGCTCAGGTCGATCAGGAGTGCGCGAATGCGGGACAGCGACGAAGACATGATCTAGAATTGTTGCTACTGAGCTGATAGATTTGTTGACAACGAGGTTTCGTGACAATGTTTCTGCTCTTCCCACGGAGGAGAAAGAAACCAGAGCTGAAACTGAGTCAGCTAGGGCGGCCTCGCGCTCGAAGGGCGGGCCATGCCGAAGAGTGGGAAATAAGAAAACCAAGAAGCTTGAGGCTTACAGGGTGTATCTGAATGACGATAGTTTTACAGCCCATTTAACAGAAGTCATCGCATATTGGAGCAACTTTGGGCCAAGTGGTTTTTGCTGCTTTCAGGTGTTGCTACAAAAGCAAACAATGTTATGTTAACAAGTGATAACTGTATTTAACATTCTATGTAGCACAGCCGCCAAGTTTTGATGACATTGCTTGGAATGTCCCCCTCGCTCTTCGTCTATTTTGAGCTGGTGAGCAAGGAGTGCATCAAGGTCCTGTCTCCCATGGGTCACGATCCCTCAAAGCCACAAAACGGTAGTAGAGGTCTTAAAACATCCTGCATTTTTGGAGCGCCCTTGTTGCGCCTCTTCAGGAGTTTGCTGGATCTTTTGCTACTAGTTCACGCCTGTCTTGTTGTTTTTTCGATATACTCGAATGAGACATTAGGGAACGAATTGTTGTTTTATACGAGTACCAGTTAGTTTCTTGCGTTTCCCCAGAGCGGCCAAGCAGCGCAGCAGCACTGTCAAGTCAGTACAGGGTCCGACAGCAAAGCGTTTACATGTGCTTTGGCGGCAACTCTTCACTCGTCACAGATGGGCTGCTGGCGAGTCTGCTAAATGTGAATTCATTTACGTTAAAAGCCGCCTGGGACCTTAAATTTGAATTTCCCCCCAAACCACATTTAAACGCTTTGCTGTCGGACCCAAGATGAAAGTCTTGGCGGTGCCACCTTGATAAATCAACTTAGTTGTGCTTCCCCGAAGCAAC
>JAAUXU010111394.1_pt1 | contig 43758 bp, 42 predicted proteins | sample 7278151 | NCBI WGS metagenome assembly JAAUXU01 (sample SAMN14350113, study PRJNA611818) | marine sediment metagenome | isolation source: surface marine sediment (1.8m) | place: French Polynesia: Moorea | collected 2018-08
CCCCCCCCCCCCCCTCCCCCCCCCCCCCGCCCCCCCGCCCCCCCCGAAACGAGCGCCAGTGTAAGCGGGGCCTTAAGGAGGGGAGGGTTGAATCAAGTTTCCCCCGTCACTCCCCTCCATTTACATATGGGCTCTGCTGAATGGGTCGAACTTGTCTTCATCGATACACGAGCTCTTGTTTCTAGCGCAGGTCGTGATGACGTCTAAATGAAGCCTAACCCACGCCACAGGGAGATTTATGACGACTTCAGACACTCTCTTTCATCGTAAAACGACTTCCAGCTTTTACCTTGGTCGTATTCCAAACGACCGTATGCGTCGGCTGAGCCAAAAAGAAACTTGCCTGTTGACTTGCGCGCGCGCACATTTCGCTCCTCATCGGTCACGCGCAGAGGGAGGGGATGGCTTTTTTTTGCGCCTCACACTGCAGTCGGCTTCGCAACGAGGTAGGTCGGCAGTTCTAAGATCAGCAGCGAAAGAACAAAGGGAAAACGTTGATCGTGATAAGGAAAATTTAAATCTTTCTCTTCGTGGCCGAGCAAAGCAGCACAGACTTGCGTATACAGATGTACGTACAAGAGTCACAAAAAACAGAAATGATCTCTGCTCTCTCTGGAGGTCGCTTGCTTGGAATGCTCTGGATGTCGCTACTGAAAGTCTGGCCAATTTAAAAGCTGGGAGAAACGTTGCTTTTGTTTATGGCCGCTGTCCCAAGCCTTGGGATTTTTTGTGCCTTTCCTGCTGCCTCCACCATCTTTCTTCCCAAACCCCAGGAACGTTTGACCAAACTGCCGATATGGGGGATTCTTCGGTCCAAAGCGAAGAAACTCAAGGAATTTCCATCAAGTATGACTTCATCAGGGTGCGGACGTTTTTTCAATTTTTTTACCTCACATTTTTGTTCCTTTTCTTTGAATTTGTAGTGGGAAACAACTTTCGGCGTCGTCCTCATGAAGGATTGACCCTTCTGAGCTGTTTAAAAGGAATGTCTTTAACTGTGGACGACGAAGCTCCAGTCAGCAAGGAAGTAGAGGGTGGAACAGCAACAATATCAATGAACTGAATAAGGTATATATTCAGCGAGCCTCTTCGGGATGGACTGCATCAATCGCTTGGATGGCTCCTTGTCCTGGTCGATCTCTCACCACACCTTGGTGGTGACTCTGTTGAGGAGCAAGAAGGACCAGGACCTTCTAGTCGTTTGACATGAAAATCTGCCTAATAAAAGTCAGTTTCATTCATTTACAGTTTTGTTGTTACAATCTTTACAGGCGCAGAGCCCGACGATCGACACGAACCAGAACAACAAAGTTTTTCGGTCGTCGTCATCCAGCCCCGTGTCGTTAGAGGCCTTCTCTGACTTCTACTCCCAGGCAGCTCAGAAGAAGTAATCTAGTTTTCCAGACTGTGCAGAACATACGTAAGCAAACGCTCTGCTGAACCGTACAATCTTGTGCAAACATTGTTAGGTCCCTAGAAATTGTAGTGGTGCGCACTGCCAGAAGACATGCACTCATTCACTGCGAAACTTCTCCTTACAATGTGGGTCGCAAAAAAGTGTCCGGCCAGGGCAGGGGAGACCAATTTAGCCCCGGCCACGAGGACGGCCGACCAGGGGCTGCCGTTGCTGTCCTCGCTCACTTTTTGCTCGTCTCCCTGTACAAGTGCACGTCCGTTTATGTCGAGAGAACACGAAACGGTAAAGACTCCACCAAGTTCTCATCTACTTTTTATGTGAACATCATCAGAAACGAAAGCACCTCGTGCGCGCGCGCGTGTGTGCGCGTGTACGTATGTGTGTATCGAGACGATATGAGGAGATCGTGCAGCCTCCAAAGAACAAGGATCCTTCTCGTATTTTTTTATGCTCACATGTCCGCTAAGCTCATGTGGGTAGATGGCAGACATAAATATGACTAAGGAACGTGATATTGGCAAGACAATTACCGCGTATTTTTTTTCGCAGGCAGGTTTTCTCCAATCCGCAATTTATGGGAATTTGATAGCGGTGCCCGCGCATGCAAAAAGCCCACACATTGATGATGTGGGCCTTTTTTTTTCTCTCTCTCTCTTTCTCTTCGTTACTCCAGTATAAGAAGAGGAAGGTGTACTGGCTCATGAACACTCTCACGCACACACAGGGCTACTTTTCTTGTACTTTTCTTACCTTGGGCCTTTCCAGCCACTGCCAGAAGTGAGATGATGGAAAGTGTGACGAATCTCGGGCGATTTCGCCCGACTTCTCGTAAGCGAACTAACATTATGGCGAGCTTCAACACAGAACAGCTTCAACGAGGCTCTTGCAGGCCCAGCGAATTTTCTCTTTGAGTCTCGATAGACTCAGACATGCCGACACCAAGTTTTTTCCCCCACCCCTTCTATCGCCTCGACGTTGATTGAGATGCTAATAAAAGATGCGTCGTCAACTTCTCTCTCTCAATCGGCCACCAAGACGAAATAATCTGGCTGCGCTGAAGAGAGGAAAAAAATATCCTTCGACAATCACTGATACAACTTGGAATCAACGTTGTCGTCGTCGCACTTCTTTTCTCCGGCAGATTCTAACACACACTGAGGACTGAATTTGAGGACTTCGCTCCCTCCCTCACTCGCTCGCTCGCTCGCTCGCTGGCTGCCTCAGATTGTCTCAACGGGCGGCCGCGCCGCAGACGCCCGCAAGCTTCTTCTGACGCACACGCACGCACGCACGCACGCACCCACACACGCACACACACACACACGGACGACGCGCGCGCTTTGGAGCTCACACACACTAATGTGCGCGAGGACGGGGGGGAAGGGGAGAGCGGAGCCCACGTTCGTGCGGGCGCAGAAGGAGGAAGGAGCAGAGCGGTAGCGGCATTTTGCGCCCCGGCCGCGCCGGCATCGATGATGGTTTGGCACCATTCGAGCAGCCAACGCCATCTACGAGGTGGAATTGGAAGCTGCTCTCTTCAACCAAAAAGAGGGGAGGGGGGACAGTCGTCAAACGCTTATGCATGTGTGGGTGGCAGAGTTGAATGGCTGGGTGCCCGATCCTCCGGGTCAGTCCTCCGGAACTCATTTTCTTCCTCTTCGTCAGTCCTTGCGGGCTCGCCAAATTTGGTCGCGATCGGTCCAGTGGTATCACCCGACCATAGACGGACGCTCCTCCTGTTATGTAACTTTATGTGTGCCTTCGCATAGGATGTGTTTAGCTGAGTCTCTTGAAATTCTCTCCTTGTTCCACGACATCTATTATTGCAACCTAACCTCAAGAAGGAAAAGAACAATGTTTCTTTCAATAATAAGGTCAGATAAGGCTTCTCTTTTATCTAATCCCGAATTCCTTTTTTCCTTCCTTCCTTCCTTCCGCTTGAAGAACTAAAAGAAGGCCTCTTCCACGTACGCAAAGTTGTTCACGCCTGAGCAAGACGAACAACACCGACAGCTCTCAGGCCTGCGTCCGTCGGCGAGCGCCGCAGGCAGAAGGTCCACCACAACTGGTGTTCAGTAGACAAAAACCTCATGATTCATGAAAGACAAGGGGTTACAAAGTTGTGGTACGTGCACCAGAAGAAGAAGAGTTGCTTCTCTCTTTCCACGTACATTGAGCGCAAGTCCAAAAAGAGAGCAATGGAAAGATAGGTGGGCGAGCCCCGCATGTTGAGTCGTGCTCTGGGAGTAATTATGCTGCCATAATGGCGCAGAGGAGACGAAAAGGGGGAATATTTCTGTAAAAGAAGCCTTTTTTTGCCTCTTTTCCCAAATGGTTTTACCTGGTTGAGTGTAATTAGCGTGGCAGCGGATGTGTTATAAAGATTCTTCGACACGACAAGAGCAGCCGTTTTACAGGAAGTGTCATAAGTTTTTTCTCTCCTTTTCTATCAGGTCCACGATAGCTCAGATACCGCTTTATACTTCGTACTTTCTCACTAACTGGATTCTGCTAAGTAGAATCAGATAGGTGACACCTGAGTCCCGTCGTCGCCGTCAAAAAGACGAACCGTAAAGTATTACAATGTGTTCGACAGCGTCGCCACTGAGTCAGGGCGCAACCCAAAGGGTAACAACAGTGGTCTGACGGAAGTCCTTAGAAAAGCTTGAAACAAAAGAGACAAGTAGTGAAGCTCACGCAGCGCGTGATTCCCCTCACGCTCACGTTCTGGGCCGACGTTTTACGCTTCATTGTTCTTCAATTTCTCTACACTATGCACAGAACATGGAGGGGAACACGGATGTGCAGCGTAGCACAGGTTGTGCTGCTCAGCACAGCTCGGCACAGTTTAGTTGTAGATTTTGAGGTCTCATATCTGATCCATTGTTTTTTGCCATTTCTTTCTTCTTTCCGGATATAACGTAAAACAAGAAGTGACATTTATCAGACATTAAAATCAACATTATTGCCGATCTACAAACAGCTGAGCGTAATGACTGAGCAGCACCCATGATTATCCTGGGTGTCTCCAGGGCTTATTTAGTGGACACGACTTTTTTGATTGAAATGAGCTTAATGACTCATATTGACAAAAGTAGCCTCCACTTGTAGGAAATTATCAACTCAGCTGATGCCAACTTCCGCCCACCCTGTACAGTACGCAGTGTGCCAACCAAAGGAATGTCCGATGCAGTCTTTTTCCTGACAGCTCTTTCATGTCATTGCCATCGGACACTTTTTTCTGACCACACTGTACTCGCTCAACAATAAGCCAACTTTCGGAATTCAATGGTCTCTTCGTACCAACAGGCAGGGGAGGGGATAAGAAAAAAATTGCTGCCGGGGCAGAAATCATGTCTCCTACATCGAAATTGAGGCACTTTTGATGTGGTCGAGTCGAGCGAGTCATCGGGGGCTTATTAAAAGGCGAAAGAAGGGTCCGGGAGCGCTTTGTCTGAGGGAGGGGACAAAAGGGGTGGAAAAAGTGGGTAACTAAAGCCAGAAATGCCCACGGGGGCTTTTGCTGCCCCCTTTTCCCGATACCCCCTGCTAAGATTGGTTCCTTGTCCTTCATTAACTGTGCTATTGCAGCAATCTTTTTTTTCCACCCAGTGAAAATCGCCTTCAGATAGGTCAGAATCCCGCCTTCGGTCGATTCATCAAATTCTCTTTGCGGCGGCAGCGACCAAGAAAATGCCATGACTGAAGTCCGGGTCACACTGTCAAGTCGTTGTCGCACGTGTCGTGGTCCAAGCCTCTGGCGACGTCGCGCCCAACTGTGCCAAGATGAGCGCGCACTAAGCGAAGAAGAAAGTAAAGCCTCGTCGTCGTGGCTGAGACAAAAAGGAGAAATCTCGACGTCTCAATTAACCTCAGGACCAAAGATTAATATCTCCTTCCTTGCATTTTTCTTCGTTCCTCCCCCCTCTTCTTCAAAGCACTCAAATACTTACTTTGCTATATCCTGAGATACCCATTTTTTTCAATAGACCCCCATCAGCTCGCTTTATTAAGTCTCGGTCATCCCTGGCAAATGCTTTAGTGCGCTGTTACGATCCGCATCGATCTCAATCCAAGCTCTTTGTGGGCACATGAGCAGGCTACATGCAAATACTGATTGAGTCAAAGAAAAAGAAAAGAAGAAAAACCCGAAAACTCCAATTTTCTTCCAACTTTTGCCGTGTGATTCATTCTTCCTGCACTGTCAGGTGGGCCAATTTTGAGCCTCAGACTGTAGAGCTGTCAGATGGGACAAGTTTTGAGTCTCACACTGTGCGACTATATAGAGCTGTCAGATGGCAAGGACGTGTTATTGTCAGACGATGCTCCTATTTTTGGGTGACTGATGATTGTTTCAGAGTTATGCATGCGCTCAGAAAATCGTGACTGCACCATTCCAAGAGAGGAGAATGTTGCTCTAAAGAGTCGTCGGGCCCACCCTCAAAGGCCTTTTTTTTATTCTTCTCTCGCGTGTGCGTTCCAAAAAAAAGTCCTTCCGGAATTGCAAAAAACTGGTCCAATCTCTCTCCTTTGCTGCACGATGAACAGCGAGAGAAATTATCTCTGGTGGGAAGAAGGTCAAGACTTGCTTGCCAATGACGTCCTTGTCAAAAGAGCCTCATTTTGTCCCTGGCACAACAAGAAAGTTTTGCTCCCCTTCCTCCTCGGGGCGACAGGAGCGGTCTGACAATAGGCACGATGATTGCACAATGTGACTGTGTATTAAAAGGTAACCGGGTTGAGCAGCAAATCTTGTCCAATTTTGCGCCATTTCCGGCCCGTCGCCCCTCCGCACTGGATTCTCAGAGATCTCTTTATCTGCAGTGCATACAAGCCTGGGCCTGGGTTAACTTTCACATTGTGACTCCACGGATGAGACGCTCGGTGGGTGCCTGTCCAATGCGTGCATCTGGGTGTCGGTCTCCAGTCAGGATAAGAAGAGACGAGCTTCGAAGGCCTGCGGCTCCGACTCCGGACGCGTCCAAGGACTCTGTGACCAAGGAACAACTTGAACAGCATGAGGTCTTTCAGTCCATGCAGGAAGGAAGGCCGGAGGTGACCTCGTCTGCATGACCACTTTCGAGAGAGAGAGAGAGAGAGAAAATGCTTGGCCTCGAGTCAAAAGTTAGATACACGCGAGTACAAAGCTGCGTCTCTTCTCGACGTCGTCCGCGCTTCACTGCAGCAACAACGAGGACGACAAGAACGTTGACCAGTGTCAGGCGCCGCGCGCCGCCGGACTAAGCAGATATGCACATTCTGGCGAATGTTCTTAACGCATAATTCGCGAATCCCACGCCTGAGAGGATCCCGCCCGCCCAAATTGGCGACGACGTGTGCTATATCTTAAAAGGCAGCAAATTCGGCTGCTATCTCTTCCTCTCAATCCCACACTGCTGCTGCGCTATGCAAATACTTCCGCAAACAGTGCTGGGGCAAAAATAAATGCCCACCGCATGCATACATTTGCCATTAAATGTCCGAGGTAATTAGAGAGAGACGGAGGAGAGGACGGGGAGGAGGGAGGGCAGCAGATTGGCGCAGTGCCACTTTAGCGTGAAGGCCAAGCTCGGCCAGTACCAAAAATGGCAATGAGAGAGAAAAGGAGTTCTTTTTATCGTACCCACGCACATCCAAGCAAGCAGCTGCTCGTTTCTCTTGCGCCAAAGAAAGGTTAAGCCAGCCGAGCGAGCAATGTAATAATAAGGCTAAATGCGGGTGGAAGCTTTTTTTTTGTTTCGACCTTTTCTAAATGCATTGAATTGGACGCCATCTCTGCCCGACAGACAGACAAACAGACAGACACGCACGTTGGCAGCAATGAGTGTGACTGCCAACACCCTTGACACTCGCTCCCCCGGGGATGTGGTCCGCATGTGGAAAGGGGTGTTCGGGGCCGCCAGTGCTGCGAGTCGGGGCGCATCCAGAGCGTTTCTACTTACCCAACTTGCGCATAACTTGTCCGCAGTCCAGTTTCGTTTGAATGATGCTTGCAAGGTATTATCTTGGTTGCGTCATTCCCGGCTCGGCGTGCAGGCACCCAAAATGCAGAGGAAGACATGGAATAGGGCACTGCAAATGAATTATGTTCGCCTTTATGGCCACACGTGACCGTTTACGTGGTTAGGGCATTTCCTCTCCCCACCCACCCAAATTACGTGCAATCTGTTGTTACAGAGAGTTCTTTTCAGTTTGAGCAAGACGCAGGGTGAGTCTACGGCAAGGAACACCCCGGCTGACTCAAAGTCTTTCTTCTGCGACACCCTGTCGAGGGAAGTGATGCAACGCATGGAAATGTGGCTGATTTCCTTCTCTCACCGTTGCAGGAAGGAAAATGGCTTCGACGTACGATGTATGCTGTGTTAGGGATGTGCCATCATTCGAGTTCCATGGATCTCCGGCTTTCAGTTGGGTTTCCGGATCACGCTCTCCGGGACAGAGGAGCAGCAGCTGTCTTGTCCATCTCCGTGGTCACCCGGCCAATTCCTGGCCGTGACGAGAATACATTGCCAAGCCCGGTCGACCTGCAGAAACAAGGTCCGCAGCCACTCCAGCCAGATCAACTCCATTTGAGAGTACGCGAATGCAAAAGATACCAATGGTTAGAGGAATCAGCCGGTGTCAGCTCACCTCACAGCCTTAAGACTTGTAGGCAATTTTCTAGCTCGCACCCTGTCTGTGGCAGCGAGGAAGCATGTGCAAAAAAGAGTGTCTATAAACTGCTTGTATCAGCGAGAACTTTTATATTTTTTTTCTCGTAGCCGTAAAATTTGAGGCCGACAAACGTATTAACGCCCCTCTCCATCCATTGGGCAGGCAGAAACTTTTTCAATAGCCCAATTTGGCTGGTGTCGCTCTAAGCTGCGATGAAGACGTCTTGGCACGAAAAAACGATGGAAGCTCTGACGTGATGGTAGCAACGAGCTCAGTCAGAGGCAGTGGTTTTTGCTCCAATTACGTACACTCATAAAGTGGAATAGAACAGGAGCTGTGCTTAAAGCGTTGCACGGCGCAGGATATGGGGGAACAAATTGGGTGTAGCGTGTCAGACAAAAAAGCGCAGCGTGGAAGATCCTAAAAGCCTTTTTTTGCCTCTTGTTGCAATGACACTTGTAAAATGGCCTCTGTCAATGAGAGGTTTCTTCCGTACGGGCTGAGGGCAACAACTTTTGCTTCGTGGCCTCTCAATGTACAGGGTGAGGAGGGTTAAACGCGGAGTTTCACTTGGCCTTCCCCACACTGTGTGGGGGGTCAGGGCTGACTGTCACTGGGTGAATCAGGACGCCACAGACATGAGTAACTTGCGTTGGCAGAAGTGGCCACCTTAGATCCTCCAACAGAGACAAACGAGCTTGAGGACGTTGCTGACGCCAATTTAGACTGAATACGTACGGAGGACTTGCAGCGCACCCTCCCTCAGTGTCACTGATGCCAGACGCTCTCATTCAGACAGAAACTCCGACATGGTAAAAGACACACGATCATTTTTCTCTTAATAAAGATGTTTCTGTGACTCACACAAGAGGCACGACGATTGTCCAATTCTTACGTCAAACACATTGATCCGGAAGATTCTGTGGTGGAGCAGGCAATTCAAAGGGGTTTACTGGAGGATTAGATACATAGATTACACATGTACTACACAAAGCACCGGGATCCTGAAGGGCGGCTTCTGGTGAGCCTCGTACGAGCCAGCCGAGGCTGTAGCAGGGCAAATGATTCTCATGGCATCTGTGTGTGTACATTAGGCCAAACATTAACCCAGAAAACTCACAATCTCATTCGTCACTAGACAAGAAATGCGAGCTCTGGTTGTTATTATCTGTTAGCAGCTCTCAATGCCCAAAAATCTGGCGATTGGAGCAGTGACTTCAGTTCTCGTGAAAAATTCCGTGTTCTTTGAAATCTTGTTGACATTCTGAGTCATTACAGAAGACATTAATAGCCCAAGACAGATCGCAGTGAGGAGAGATCAGACGTCCTTTGACGCAGCAGCTGGGTGGTCCAGTCCACCCCGTGCACTTCTCGAGTAAACAAATGCATGCAGAAGCTGTAGCCACGTTTCCACACTTCGGTCTAGTCGTGACTTTTAAGTGTTCATGACAGACAACAGTCTGGACTTACACGACTTCAGCTGCTCGGCAGAATACAGGGGTCACTTCGAAGTAGGGCGAAACTAGCAGAAAATGACGCTGGAAGGGTAGTGTGTCGACTGTCATTTAGCAGTGCGCTTCAGCGTGAAGATTCGCAACGAAAACTTACTCGAAAACGCCAACTCCACTCACGTATTATTTTTGGCTGCCATTTGTCAACGAGCCTGTGTGCGTGGATTTGCTACCGCAAGTCGTTTAATCCACTGTGATCCTGACAGTTTAACAGTTACTGCTTAAAATATGGCTCAAAATGTAGTGCGTCGCAATGACTAATACGCGAAATCTTGGGCGCAACTGTGAAGTTTCTGCACGGCACAGCAACCTTGGTGGCCCCCCTGAAGAACAGAAGAGCCGCACCAGGGCACCGATCCAATCGACTTGACAATCCAGAAGGCAGGAGAAGGATGTGTCTGTGCCGGCTCAGACTGACCAAGCTCATCATCAGTCTACAGGTGGGTTTTCACTCACATTCCTGGATGGCAACAGCGACAATCGACAGGGAGGAGCAAGCAATAAGACGAATGATTTGATTCGGCTCCTCTGGGAGATTAAAGAATTTCAATCTTGCTGTCTACTCCATTGATTTGCGGATGTCCTTTGTAATTCCAGAGAGAGGCTGCCGACGGCGTTGACAACGTTGACCTCAGTGGGCCTTAGACTTTGCAAGTTTTCTCCTTGGCCCTCTGCAGGAGCCATGGAATAACTTTTTAAAGAACACGTTACTTCCGTTGAACCGACCATCCAATAGTGACTGGTGACATGTTAAAAATTGAGTTAAGTGAGGCAGATTCTGGGTGTTGTTGAATTACATTGTTGATTGACAGTTAAGACCATATGGTCAAGGTGCTGCTGTTTCAGTCCACTCTTCATTGAGGATCTTGGCGATGCTTCGAGAGCCGTAATATTCTTCTGGATAGTTGGTCCGAGGAGCAGTTGTGCTCCCCATGACATCACCTGAACACTCCCGACGACAATCTAGAGCTGTAGCGCGTCGATGAAGGACATAGCGCCAAAGGTTGGTGAAAAGCGTGGTTTTGTCCACCTCTCTTATTTTTCCCCTTTACCTCATTTTCCCCACGTTATACTGCACAAATTGAGCTTTCCCAAACCGTCTTATAGACTCTCTGTGACCCTCGTCAGTGCTGAGAAGTCCCCACCTCAATAAAACTGGCAGTTCAAGAACTAGAATGGTCTACACCGGCCACACGAGGGTTGGTTGAAATTTTTTTTAAAGCTTTAGAAGCTGAAACATAGAAATATGCCGTACATGCAGTTCACAAACTGTCTGTCAGTCATATTGCACAGGTGGTCCTAATGAAAACTCTTTCCCAAACGCACGTTAGATGGAGTTGCGTCTTGCTACCTTATCTTGGACAGGTAGCAATGATCCCAGTGTAAAACCACCTGTAGAGAAATGCTGCCCTCTTGTGGCCGACGGTTGAAATAGGACACACAGGTGAGTGTACACGAGTAGCCTAATGCGATTCCTACGATTTAGGCATGGACGTATTCAAATGAGTAGAAATGATTAGGACAGACTTGTTGTAACAGACAAGTTTCGATCGCTACATCCTGCAACACAGTAATAACACGTTACAACCGCAACACGTGTACTATATGTAGAGCATATCATATTATGTACGTATAACCTGCCTGACGATGTAGCACGGTAATAAAACTCTTCGTAGCTCTGAGTCTTTCTGTGTGCAACAGCAATATTCTGTCACTCGAGGTAAGATTCCGGCACAACAAACTCCTCTAGATCGTGAAGCGACCCAATCAGAAGCGACTGCTGGAGCAAGAGGACTGCGGTTGACCAATTCCTCGCTCCAGTCCAGGCTCCCGCGAATGGCATCAATACATACAGATCATACAGTATGAACAAAAGTGTAAGCTGAAAGTCGTCATTTGCAGCAGAAATCCAGGCGCAGGGAAGAGACAAACAGAAGAGTTCTCCACATTTTCAGTTAACCGTGCTCGTGTTCTCAATTATCTGACCGCTGCATCAAACGAAGATCGACGCTGCTGCTGGAGCTGTTGCTGCCGTTCATGCCGCGGCCGCCGCAGCCGCCGCAGCCGCCGCTGCCACCGCTGCCGCTGCTTCACATCGAGAGAGCGTCCGCGTCCGCTCACCTGTCCACGGCGATGACATGGAGCAGACTGAGAAGCTCCAGCAGCAGAAGCTGCTACATAGGGTACAACATTGAGCAAAATGGCCCACAGGCATCAACGCAGCAAGAAAGCCTAGAGCGATCAAATGGGCGAAGAGGGTCTATGGCCTCTCTGCTCTACGGGGCAAATTGTGTCACAAGTCGTTGCTTTTGAAGCTGTGCAGTACAAAAAGAATAAACAGAATAAGATATAAAAAGTGCGAGTATCTTTGTGCTAAGTCTCGCAGTTAAACAAGGATGTTCTCTACGTTCCAATTCTTACGTGCGACGCTATTAACCTTCGTACAGTAGTTTCCCTCTGTCACTTCTTCTTCCCCATCTCGCCCTTCCTCACGCTCTTCCGGTCCTCGACCATTCCCCATTTGCACTCCCCCTCCTGTTCACGTCTCCCAACACCCCCTTTTGAACGAATTCCCCCACCCCCCTCCCATTTTAATGCCTCACACTGTGCAGATGTGTTTAAGTCACATTTGCTGCCTCAACATGCCATTCTCCGCTCATACGTCCATGGAAATATTTCGATCACAGCGAGTGAGAGTATGCATTATTTAGTGCTGGTGGAACCAATGTCTCCAAAACAATGGGGTCTCTTTGCCCCCCTCCGACAATAATGTGTAATCCGGTGCGCCGGGAGAGAGAGAAGGAGAGAGAGCACTGACATTAAAATTCCTGCGTCTCTACTTTGGCCGGCGGCTACGGGCGGACTCTGTCCGCGAGAGCGATCCACAAGCTGCTGCTGGTGGTGCTGCTGTGGGTGCTGCAGCTGGTGCTCCCGCTCCCGCTCTCGCTCTCGCCGCTGCTGCTGCTCCTGCTGCTGGAGGGACCAAAAAGAAGGAAGAAGGTGGGCAATGGAGGGATTGCCAACTTTATAACACCCGGTTGGACGCTATGTTAAGAGTCGAGAAAGCGGAGCAGTCACGCATTTAGCATCGAAGGCATCCTGATTGACAGCCAGTTGAAGTTCCTTCCGTGCAATTTCGAGCTCGTCCGGACAGTCATACGACACTCATAGAGTTGGCGTTAAAACTCTCTTCAAGGGCTATGGACCTGACGGCATTGTCAAAACTCTCCGGGTCTATTGAAGGAGACTCAAAAAAGAACAGGTCTCTCCCTACTAGAACATGCGCAAAACTGACTCTCGGTCTCAGTGCTATGAGGCTCACAGTCAGCCTTTTCTTCGTCAAGACCAGCCCAACAGTGACACGTCGTCCTCGCCTTCCTCCTCATCCACATGTGTCGTGGCAATATTCTTTGCCTTCGTTCCCCATAAGTCGTGTGTAACTCTTATCTTGCCCAATGTTTGCTATGATTGAGCGCCCATTTCTCGCCCCCTGTCTGTGGCAAACCTTTTGTGGCGCTCATCGGTCGACCGTCGGTCGTGTGTCGGCTCACCTCTCTCTCGCACTCGCTCTCTCTCCTCACCTCAGCTCAGTCTGCTACAAGTGGTTGCAAGGGGCAGGACGAAGACGAGTACGGTGACGACGGCGGCGACGACGACGACGACGACGACGACGACGAGCGCTTGGCCACAAGAGCAAGAGGAACAAGAAGGTGACTGCTGGCGCTCGCTCGGTCGCTCGCTCGCCGGTTGTTTATAGACACTTTTAGCCACCCCTGCCCAAAAATTTCTAGCCTCTAATATTCATCCTGCAACAAGAGCAACTCCTTCATCTATCAGCGTGATTGGAACTCTCCTGGAAGTGGTTGCAAAGTGGCAAAAAAATGAGGAGATGACGCGGGGCTTTCTTGGCAGCATCCAGCAGTGGTGGTAGCAGTCAGCGGTGAACAACAGACCTTAGAAAATTTCTTCTGCATGAAGTGAAAGAAGAAAGAGATGATGATAAAGTGAGTCTGATGACGACGTGACGTGTGGAAACGAAGGTAAGGAGACTTGATCATGTGGATGTGCTCGTGGAATGATGAATTCTTTTCTCATCACACAACTGCCCAGGAGGATAACCCCTCCACACGTACTGGGCGGACGTGCAGAATGACTGGCAGCAAAGTGCCACAGACAACCTTGCAGGCAACTGCAAATGTAGACGCTGCTGGAACAATTCAGACACTTATTCGAGTCAAAACTTGGACTGGTGTTCCTAGTGCCAGACGGGCAGCAACAGTTGACAAAGTTACTGGACTGTGACCCTTTGTAAATAGGACCTCAGAGCACAAAAAATGGTGGGGACTAATCGAGGTTCGCCGTACTACAATGTCAGTCGGTCCAAGATTGGTCCGAATCCCCCCCTCTGTATGATGAGACTTCATTCTAATGCAACAATGGGTTTGTTCGCGCTGGAAATGTTTCAGGAAAACCTTCCAACCTTCTGAAAAGGCATTTTTTTTGGGGGGGGGGGGGGGAGGCACTTAAACCCCCCGTTGGGAAGCTTGGTCAAGCACAACCGACGGCGAGCGCCCATAGACTCCGAAATCATCACTCCCTTCGAAAATGAACCTCTTTCCTCCTGCTGCTGCAGTCGCTGCTCTCTTTCTATGAAAACCAATGACGAAGCTTAAAAATGTTCTGAGTCCAGAGTCTCTTCGACCGCTTCGTTCCCCGAAAAGGCAAGGGGTAAAAGTTTGGAAAGAACTTGCAGAAAAAAGAAACTCTTTCCCATCTTCACTTTGTCTGCCCGCTCAATTTCAATTTGATCTTCTCAAAGGAAGATTCATTTCCCGTCTATAAGAACCTTTCTGTGCAAGTTTTTACCCCAGCTGAAATGGCAAAAGTACAAAGTTTTTGATGGGAACGACCTCTCCACTCTGTGCGCATAAGAATACGGGCAAAAAAAACCCCACGAACTACGTCTCAATGTCCGACGGGTGGAGGACGTATAAGAACCCCGAGGGCTGCCTCAGGTCGGTGGTGTCGGGATCAGAAAGTCCAGGGGCAGCAGAGACATTTCTGGCTGGCACGAGAATGGACGTCCTGGCTTCCTTGAAGTGGTCATTTCAAAGCTAAGAATCCTCCATAAGGATCGTTGGTTGATTTGATCCCATCATGCGATCTGCGGGAGAAGCAATTATGCGTTTTTTGCACCATTAATGTATGCAGGTATAATGATGTGCGTCGGCATACAAAAAAAGGACGCTGGAAGCCCAAACATCATTCTCTTCTTCTCTGCGCAGGCAGCATAGATATGGGATATACACAGTGCTGGCAGGATCAGGGAATAACTTTGTTTTCCGGCAAAAAAGCTTCAAGAGAAGCTACCTATAAATCCCCAAGGGGAACCACTGAATCTTTCTCCTCGGCTGATAAAGGCACGCAAGAAACCACCACATTTCTCCGATCCCCAAAAGGAGGCCAGAAGAAAACTTTTGTAAACAGAAAAGGTACTTTTGTTGTGTAGCTTTCTACTTTTTTCTTTCTCCAATCTCTCTGTCAGAGAGTCTTGATTCAATTGTGGAATTCTTTTGTCACGTGAATGAATTTATCACGTAAAAACATCATTGAGACTTGGCGGAAAAAGAGGAGGGAGGAACGAGAAATCATTCTTCATTATTTCCCCCACTCCTCAGACACTTTGCGTCTTCTTCTACTTCTTCCAATGGTTAACGGTCTTTGCACAATCGCTCATTTTCTCGCCGCTCAACCTGGTCCAGTTTTTCCTTTGAAAAATCTCCCTCGGTGAAGTCCGTCCAGACTCAAAACCTCTCTCAAATGGAGACGAATGCACAACCCAAAACACGCCATCATTTGAGGGCAGACGGGACCAGGGAGGAGGTCACTACTTACTGCGGACTCAGTCTATTTCTGGATGCGCTTCACCCAAAAGAAAAACAACGTGGATATTACAAAAAAACATTTTATGTATTGAGCAGATTTTCCTTTTTTCAGCTCTCCATTGAAGACTTTCTTGGTAGAACGAAATGTTGTTCGCAGAGGAGTTGGAGAGGGGGGAGAGATGAAAAAAAAAGTCGTGTATGTACCTCCTGTGCTTCGTGGTGTGTAGGACGACATCCCCAGGCTGGAGGAGGAAGATTGATCCCGAAAAATCTTAGTTCTCTCTGCTTGATCAAAAGTTGGCAGCAGTTGGAAAGTCGTCGTCACCTTTCCAGCGTCTTCGGCTTGGAAGTTCTCGCTGAAATTGCCAGACCTTCAACAGTTGGTTCCTGGCAGAGTCAGAGGAGAGAGTAATTTACCGGGGGGAAGCCTTCAATGGGCCATGAAACAGTACTGAGTGACGCGTAGAGCTTTTTCAAGGCGATCTTCCAATCTCCTGGACTAAGGACGTGCATGCATGTGCATGCGCAAAAAGTTATCTCTGGTCGAGATCCCCCTGCACGTCGAGGGGTTGACATCCCATAAAGCTAAAAAAAGGCCTTTGACAGAGAGAGCTCAGTAATGTGATTTCAGCTTCAAAGCTGCAACATAATCACATGTTGCGTGCAGCTCAACCCTTTTTCTGCCTGCTCAATGTTGACCTACAATAAGTAACGGCGGACGCAGGCACAGCACGACAGGTTAGCTGAGGTCTGCACTGCACATACTGTACAAAAAAAGAAAAATGGGTCCGAAAAAAGTGCTTGGTGAGGGAGAAAATGGGAGCGTCAGCTGAGCTGGACTTGCCTTTGCTCTTGTCTTGGCCGAGTCCAGGAGACGACGGCTAATTAGAGATTAGGTGGCCAAAGTAAATGCAAGTCAAAGAGCTTGCACTAAGCGAGGGATTCACTCGACTGAGGGCCCGGCTACGCTGGGACGAATTGCTGCCGCAGCGACCGCTGTCGGACTTGACCAGGGTGAACGCGCCCTTAAGACCTGAGCACACTTCCAGGCTTCTCTCTTCCAAGTGGGCCGAGACCGTTTTCCTTCCCCTCGAGGGACAGCCAGTGGAGGAAAAAATCGTGCATTTTTTTGTCTCTCCTGACGACGAAGGAGTGACCACAGCATTAATGCGAAAAACAAGCTTTCCTCGCAGCGGTGGGGTTGACCTTCAATTTGGGTTGGACGGGAGGTGCGCGACTTATCATTGTTGACTGCTGCCTCCCTCGCCCCCTCCCTCGCCCCCCTCCGCGGGGTTGACGCCTTACCTATCAGCAATATTTTTCGGACCTTCTTACTCCACCCAAGTCGACCCCTTTCCTTTTCAGCAGACTTTTTAATTATCCGGGGAGTTGTTTGCGTTCTGCAGACGATACTGACCGATTTTTTTTCTCTTCTCGGGGAGGGAGTGCGACTCTGAACAAATAGCGGCCGTCGGGGAGCAATCTGCAAGATGGTAGGAGTCACTGTGCAAAAAGGTAGAGCTTTTGCACTGGGCCCATCAGGCCTGGAAGAGGATTGAACTTTTCTTTGGCGAGGCGCGCTTCAACACCTGACACAGCGACCAAGAGAGAGGAGATACCATTGTACACATGCTCCTGACTCACCCTGTATGGTAACATCTTGACAACAATTGGACGACATGAGCTGGTTGAAGACATGACTGCTCCCTCGTCGCGCCCTGCCCAAGTTGTTCCACTCGCTCTTGGCCCTCAAGGCCCCCCCGTTGACTCCCCTGTCTATATTGTCCTTGTCGGACATTTCTCTATGACTCGCGCCGCGGAGAGACCAATGAATTATGGAAACTCCTGGGCTGCGTCGACCCGACCGATCCTGAGGTGACGATTGGATAAAAAAGAGAAAGAAAAGAGTCGCTGAGCTGAGAAAAGACAGACAGTGGCTGGCTGGCGGTTGCTTCTCTGTGGTTGGTGACAAGGAGCGACCGCCGACATCTCCCAAATTTAGTCGGCGTCACCGCGGGTTTCCGCCGAAAATGAAAGGAGCGCGTAATTATACTATTTGCTCGCGCAGAGATCGTTTTCCAAGACAGAAAATGAGCAGAAACCTCTGGCCTTCTAAGAGATTGGACACGGACGAATTAGAACAACGCTCAGCATTTTTTTTTCTTTCCCCGCTGAGCAGTCATGCAAGGTCCCCAGAAACACGGTGCAGGAACAGGGCGGCGAAGGAGCGGGATCTTGCGGTCTCGTTGCAGCACATACGGTGCTGTCTGCACGTTGCAGTGCGTGCCTGGCACCAGCTGGGCAGTGGAGTCCGCCGTCGCGCACGTGGGCCCCGCCCAACACGTGCTCACACTTGCTGTTGAGCCTCACCGGTGGGCACGCACCAAGAAACTTCTTCGGTACAAAGAGTGCCACAGCTACTTGTCCAAGCTCGTGTTCAGTTTCTTTCTTCTCTGTCCCATGACATTTACTGCGACATTTTGACATGCCCAAGCTGGAGACGCAGGTGATGTCATCAAGCACACGTTTCCCTCCCTCCCACTTTGCATTGCATTTTTTCTTCTGAGTCACCCAGTAGCAATGAACAAAACTCCCTCTCTCTCTCTCGGCGTAGACAAAGAGGAACGTGTGTCAGGATATGCACCTCGCGTCCATGTGCAACGTCCTCCCGTACGTGACCAGGTTTACTCGTACTGTGCGTTTACGTTATGGACGTACTTCAAGAAATGAGGAGCTTGTTGTTAAATGTCTGACGGCACGTGATCTACCCTTGGTTGTTGGCGACCACGCCTGGAGAGTTCTTCTTCGCCTCCCTCATGGGAAAGAGGGGAGTGAATTAAAGGGGGGAGCCAGAGAGAGAAAAAAAGGGGTTGTTGCTGTTTACAGAACCCCTCCTGACCAGTCATGAAAATCATCCTGGGTCTTCCCACAGCAGAGGAGCAAAAGCATAAGATATAAGAGGAGGGTTCAAAGATGACAGACAGGCATCCAACTCCAGACACGAAATGGATCGCGCTCCTCCACAGAATGGGGAACGAGCGGATTTCTTTCTTTCTTTAGGGGGAGCAGGAAGCTTCCATAATGGGCAGTTTCAAACTTGGACGAAGGGGGGGGGGGAGGGGAGGGGGGAGGGGGCGGCAAAAACCGGCTTTCACGGCGAACAAAATGTTGTCCATCCATTAGAGACACTGAATCTTTTCATGTTAGGTTGTGCTGAAAATGATCACTTTCGTACACCACATTTAACACGGTACCATGTTTGACTCCAAAGCAAAGTGTTGTTGGCTCTGATATTACTTCTCCTCCGTCCAAAGAAGTAGCAGGTGAGGACTCGGTGTCGTTGTCCTATGCATACTACTGTAGGCGAGAAATCCTTGTCAATGACCGTCAGAACTGATTGCACTGTCATAATAGCTCTGGTATCGGGGTAACTTTGTGAGTACAGGTTTCTTCGAGCTCCCTGCAGCAAGCACTCAGTTTCTGTCCGGGTCACCCTGTGCCAGTGTTGTTTGTGCCGCTGTTTTTCGGCCTTTTTCTCTCCCATGTTTTAGCTTTTAGCATGTCGTTTGACTAGTGCAGGCGTGATAAACTTTGATTACGACGCCGAGTTGTGAAAGACCATCAACGTCTCCAACCTTCCTGGCGGCGGCGACTGGAGCAGCAGCAGCAGCAGCAGCAGCAGCAGCATCTTGATGATGTCAAGCTTTCGGCGGAGTTTTCGTAGTCGACGCACACACAAGTTTGCTCCCCTTGTTTTTCTGTTTGATGGATACTGACGAAGTTTCGCTCTCTTCCCTCTGGTAGTTTAACTGTGCTTCCATCCCCCTGAGGAATCGGTTAATCGCCCCGGAGAGCGAACAAAACGATCGAGCAGAAAAACATACGCAGATTGATGCAGTCAGGAAGGGGGGGGGGGAACAATCCACCGTTTTGTTGCCATTTGGTCTAAATTGTGAAATAATTCTCAGGTAGGAACGAACCTCCCAGCTTCTGCCCACGTCCTGCACATGTACGCAAAGGTGGCTCTCAACGCACCTTACACGGTAGTCCGAGATCCTTGCACTGTAGGTGTAAAGTGTTAGGGGGTGTTTGTGGCCCCTGACGCACTTTACACTTCATGGAAGGATCCTTGTGGTTGTAAAGTAGAATGGCTCTTTGGAGACGCTCTGTGCATGGATCGTCAAGTCGAATTCGCGACATATTCCGAGATTTACGTACTGTGTGAGTCACAACAAACATGAAAATGCAATCCTGAGTGGGGGACAGGCAAGTGTGATAGTCACAACCAAATCTTCCTTCATATGCATGTACAGCTCGATCCTTAGTTTTACTCTGTGTGTGTCCCTCCTCCGGTCTCCGTGACGACCAGCTGTTGACCTCCCTTGGATCCCTCTGATGTTTATATTTTACGTCCAGATGACGTCTCCTAGCGTGTATATCACAGTTGTTTGTAAATGTCACTGTAAACAAAAGGCTCGACAATGGATTTTAGACATTTCTACCGTGTTGAAGGTATGTCTGACTCACCAAATGCAGGTAACATAGTGCATAGTACGTACATTTGGTGGAGTAAAACGGCCACAGGCTGTGTGTTTGTATACAAAGGAAGACCAGAGATCGATGGAGTCACAAGATTTGTTTGATCCTGTGATGAGCGTTGTTGGTCTTCAGCTAATGAAGGGGGACTGGAGGAAAGGAAAGATTGGTCGTTGGATGGATCCAATTGAGGTCTACCAAAGGAAGTTTGGGTGTCTACATACGAAGGAACACATAACATGTTCCAAGCCACGGTGCAACAGGGTGTTTTGAAGCAAAGTGACCTTCTTGGGGGCCTCTATCAAGTCTCCTCAGTCAGTCACAGAATGTCTTTTTTTTCTTTCCCCATCCCAAACCACTTGAAACTATTACAAAAGCGTCGTCGTCTTATTGAAGAAGCCGAGAGCTCCACCCCATTGTCGTCCATCTAATGAGCTCCGTCTGGGCCAAGAAGCCCAGGTACAGCAACAGCCACGAGATCGATAGTCCCAGAGCAGTCATAATTGCTTTGGGCATTATTTAGGATCTTCCTGCCATGCGTTGCATAATGATGCCTACTCCGTGCCCTTGGGCCACCTTGATTCGTTATATAGCCAGCTGGCAGCTCCTTCCCCACTCAATCTTTTCTTGGTCTCCCACAATGATTAGAGCTGCAAGAACTATTGAAGAAGCTCTTTCTGTCCTTGCCACTGATTCCAGAAGCAGAAATCCTGACAGAACATAAAATGTAGTGAGAAAGAACAGAAGAATAGGGGCATGCAACAGAAGCAGAGAGAGAGAGAGAGAGAGAGAGAGAGAGAGAGAGAGAGAGAGAGAGAGAGAGAGAGAGAGAGAGAGAGAGAGGGAGAGAGAAAGATCGTTGCTTAATTTGCTCAATGACCCCAGGGATCAAAGTTCATCCGTGGGTACAAATTCCTAATGGTCATGGTCTGTCTCGCCCGTCCTGGCGCTGCTGCCGCCGGATGAGATCACGGTGCCGACCACACTGAGAGCTTCTTGTCACATTCTTGCGTAGACAATCTCTACTGTATGTACTGCGTCTACACACAAAAAAATAACATCACTGACTCCTTGGACCACCTCTCCCCAATGCACTGTCACCAATAGTGCATGCATCATGTTGTCCCTCATTTTTCATGACTCACACTGCAGGTACACCCACTTCCATACTACGAAGTGTCCATTCGGGGAGGTGGCGGCGGTCAAGGTTTATCGGGGTGCATCCACACGCTGATGTGGCTAAAATCTTTGGTAGTCCTGAGAAGTGAGCACCTACGTACAAATACTTAAACCACGCACAGATTTGCGTGTGAGAAACATTCCAAGCCCCTTACAAAACCTTATTGGTGGCTTGCTATGAATGACCCGACAAAGCTGAAAAAGAAGAATAAGAAGAAATAGTCTTTAGTGGTGCTGCAGCAAAGGGAGCCGCTTTCTGTATGCTGAAAAGCGAGAAAGAAAAATGTTCACGCAACACGTATTTTTGTCGTTCAACGGGGTGATTCAAGCTCGTTGATTGAACTCACCTCAAGCTCACCCACCCATGCGCAATTTGCTGCAGCACTGAGAGGCAGTGCGAACGATCTCATAAGGATCGACCCGGACCAGATCCTGGCTTCTTCTGGGTGTTGACTGCCGCGAGGAATAACATTTCAATCGTCTTTTGTCATGTGGCAGCGAGATTTCCACCCTGTTTGTTTGGCAAAGGGGCCATTGACCAGACTGTTGCTGCTCTTGATAAGCACGGGGTATACGTAGATAAATCAACAGCATTCGCTCGCTCAGGAGCAAAAATGTTGAGTGATTGGGCAAAAAATTGAAGGCAGGACCGCCCGTATCTGTGAACATTTTAGTCTCCTCGCCCGAGAGATCTTTTTTCTTCGTACTCGCTCGCTTGCCGGAGATCGAGGGAGGAAAATGGGTATTGATTCTGTCGTCCTCTCTCCACTGGCACCCCCATGGTGGCGGTGACGTGTAAATACAGAATGAAGTCACTTTGTCTCGCTCTCCGGTGAAATCTTTGCTCTGTGCCGCAATGATGCAGACCCATGACTGGGCCGAGTTCTTGTGCTCCTCCTGTGTCCACGTCCTCCTGGTCATGGAGAGGGGGTTGAGCGCAAACGTGAGCTTCTCTCTGAGGGCCAATTGTTGTGAAGCCACAGGTCTTGGACCATCGGGGGCCGCTCCTATTTTTCTACCCTGTGGTGCAACCCAACATCATCTCTCTGTGTCTCCCTGCTCTCAGTCTGGGCTTGGCTCTCCAGGGGTGAACGTTTCTGGTGAGCAAACAAGGTGGAAACGACGTAATCCAACCCCTGAGCCGATATTTGCCATCGAGCAAAGGGCAAATTTTCCTCCTTCTTCTGTGTGTACAAAGCTCATCTCACGCTTAAGTGCGCGCCGGCGCTGGCGCTACTGGCGTAGGGCGCTGGGCAGCCTTTTCGAGTGTTGAAAGCGATATGAGACTTACTGTCGTTGCACTCGGGGCTTTGGAAGCTGAAAAAATAATGTTTTGCTCTACGGACACGAATGAACGAGGAGAGATTGATGCCTCTGTTGGAAAGAACACATGTGAGGACAGACCGACAGTCTGTTTATAAACAAGAGGCAGCGCCCCAAAGCATAATTTTTCTTGTACACACATATCGGACATGGCTGAATGATGCAAGTGCAGGGAAACTTGGCACCTGACAAGAAGAACTTCTCAGGTGTCTACTGCTCAACGTTGAGCAGTTCTGTGGAGCTGGAGCAGGACTTTTCGTCCTTCGCCACCGCAATCATAATTTGCTCTCTTCTTACTCTTTTCAAGAATGTCGAGCATCCTAAGAAGTTCAGAGGACATTTTCGAGTCATCTCTGGTCCTATCAGTCCTTGCCAAGAATCGGGGTAAATTCCACCAGTCATCCGTGTCCTCACAAGAAATATTGCAGAAATCAGTCTCTCGCTGATACCTATGTAGATGGGACAATGGAACACCTATTACCGTACTATGCACGAGGTGCATCTATTCTCTCTATCTCTTTGTGTGTTGAAGAAGGGGAAGAAGGAAAAAAAAGGAGAGCTGGAAGGTATTTACGATGTACAACAAAAATGAATGGACCATAATTTCCATTGTTGTAAGATCCCCTTTCGATTTTCACCTTTCTCCTAATAACAGTTCTTCCGTACATCATAATAATAATGTACTGAGAGTCCCTACCAGACTCTGCTTTCCGCTTAATCTTAGGAATAAAATGCTCTCTCACTTCTTTTTATCTCTCCTTGTCTTCCAGCAGAAGCAAAAATCTCGACTAAGAAAAAAAGAAGAAGCCTCGAAAACTGCCCATAACAGACTGATTGGCTATCTTTTTTTAACGCCCGTGTTGTCCCTGGAGGTGACCATATACAGGTTACGGTCTGGTCTGCTGCTGTAGCTGTTAGCAGCAGACAGGTAGTGGCTGGTCGTCCATTGTCCATTTACTAGTAGCTACTGGGCATACGTCTTGGCAGACGACGTTTTAGTGTAAATTGGTCGTCAAGCTACAAGAAGCTCTCCCGATTTGGTCTCTGCTCAGAAATTACAGTGGCTACTTTTGCGAAGTTCTCACAGAGCGTTCAGCTGAAATAATGGACATGAGCTTATTGAACAAAGCGTCAGAGTTCCGAATCTCTCTACATGCAAAGACAGGCTGAGGGCAGAATGGTGTAACTTTCCACTGCGGTTCTGGCGGCATCTTGACTGTTCGACCACGAAAGTGTCTTCCGACAATGAAGCTTTCGCAGCGCTCCTTTTCTTTTCTTTTTTTTTTTGAAGTAAGGTAGAGCAATCAGAAGTGGTCTTTTTGGGTCGCCCGCTCAAAAGCTACGTATGTACTTCCTTTTCGGCTTTGTCTCCTCCCTGCCCAATGCGTGTGTGTGCTCATTCTTCGTCGATCCGACTCGATTTTGGGAAGGAATGTTGTTTATGAGCGCCGCCACCGCATTCTTGCACGAAATTTGGAGTTTGTCGCAGAGGCAGAGAAGGGACTTTGCCTTGCAGAGCAATAGGCAAAACTGTTGTGGAGGCCAATTTAAGCCGGCACAAGGAGAAGCTGCAAATGGAAGAAAACTTGTGTCTTGGCCACGAATTTTCTGGCCTATTTCTGCTTCTTCTGCCGACCTCCCGATGAGCACATGCGTGAATTTCCGCCACTTCCCAAACCTCCTCCTACCTGAAACGCTCCGAGCTGGAGAAATCCTGGACACAGACTTGAGCGAGCTAATTGATAAATTGACTAACTCGCATTGTGTGAGACCCCAGAAGAGAAAGGGAGCTTTTATCAGAGGAATTTCCGCCCATCCATCATACCAATACCCAGGAGCTCAGTACATTTGCGGCGCTTCTCCCAGTTTCAGGGAGGGTCGACTTAAGGGGGGAGATTGGAGCAGGATAACCCAATGAGCCATCCCCCCTCAGACGAGGAATAGATTAATCTGTACAGCGTTTCTTTTCCAGGCAAGTGCCATAACGACGTGAGGGGAGACCCTGGATCGCAAAGAAACCCCAAATATGAAGCGAAACATAGATGGAGTGCTTGGATTCGTCTTTCTCTTCTTCATCCTTTGCACCGCAGAGGACAGAAAAGAGTGGAAGCAAGGTAAGAGCTCAGGTTTTGGTGTTGTGTTTCTGTCTATGTGTCAATAGCGCTACGTTAAGCTCCTTATTCAGGCCTCGCGCGTCTGTCCCTGGTTTGACAAAGCCTGTATCTTCTTTCACGAGGACTCGAACGATCGCGGTCGAATTTCATGTTGCTCTGTCTGGTTCCCAATTCTGCCAGAGAATGAAGAGACATTCTTCAAAGGCCTGCGGCCCTGACGTGTTGAGACGTGGGCTCTGAACATAATAAATGGCTTACTTCCAATCCTCAATGAGTGGGACGTACTGAACAATGCCTAATTTTGCTGTACACCAACACAATGGTGCATCTTGAATGTGCCGGGATCTGACCGGTCGGTCGTGGCTCCACAGCTGTCACTTCGAGGCTCACACGTTGGTTTTGTCCTCGAGGCCACCGGACGAACGACCTCGCATTTTGAACTCTTCCGACGACGACAACAACAACAACTCGAAGCATTGTTCGACGCTCTCGTCTGTCGCCGCCGACAAAAAGGCAAAAAAGTCTCTCGCTCGCTCTCTCCCCATTTGGGTACCCCCGTGGAGAGGCCGAACTCTGATCGAGTGACAAACAGGAGACCCATATGGAGAGCTAAAAGGCTTATGTGGAACAAGTGTTAGGTGTGCATACGAAGCTCAAATTGCTCGCCTAAAAGGGTAATGGGAAATGATAATAACTCCGCGCTCGCACCCCTGCGCACCACGTTGTACGCGCAGCCAAATGGCACAAGCTACGTCGCAGCTACCGTCCGGAGGTACGTTATTAACTCCTTTGAGACAGGAAGTTCTCACAGAGGGGGTGCGTTTTATTTTGATAGGTGCTCAAAGCTTATCTTTCTCCCATACCATACGTCCAGATCTTGATCATGTCACTAAAGTCTTTTTTCCTTCAACTCGATCGTCTCAAGCCTGTCCAAAAGATTGCCGGTTCAACAGCTATTATTCAGTCAGATCAACTTCTGGCTTGAGACTATCGCTGATCTGACTGTTTTTTTTTCGCGCCACCAAGTTTCTATTTTCCCCACACTGCGTCGTCGTCTTGTTGCTCATCAGACTCTTCTTACAGCAAAGAAGGCTTCTTTTGTTACTGCTCTAGAAGAGAAATCGATTAATTTCTGTCCCCGGATAAAGTGGCTCATATCCTGAAGCTAGCATAAATAAGTCTGCACTCCGCATGATAAATCGTCCAGAGATGGAGTAGGAGACAGGAACTAATGTCTGACTTTTTGCTCTCCTGCGACTTTAGGGAGAAGACCAATTACGAGACACATTGGAGAAAGTTGCATTCTGCAGGCATTTCAATGCCAAAGTCTTCTTTTGGAGAGAGAATTAGCTACACTCTCGTATACAGACAGACAGAAATGTAGGGCAGGATAGCAGAAATGCTCGTTGTTGCTGCCGTCATCGTTGGGCATGCAGGGAGGAGAAAGAGAGTTCGCATAGGAACACATTTTCCCAACCAATTTGGTACAGGCTGCCTATTCAGCAAGGTCCCTTCCAATCTCCTTTCCCTCTTATACTCTCCAAGATTTATATGCGAACATAACTCTCTCCCTTTCTAACCAGACGCTCTTATATTTGTGAGCAATATGGAAAACAATTTTCTTGAGAGGAGCAGACGAGAAAAAAAAACAATGTTCCTCCATTTTGGTAACGACTAGAGAGCAAAATGTCCGAGAATTACCCGCTACACTCACCATAATCGTCGACATCACTAAAGAAACTGCCCCACTTTTTATTTTTTTTTTAGACGAGGACCCACAACAGCAGCCTCGTTCAAAACGCAAGAGCGACTACCTGACAGAGTACGCGTGCGAGGGCTCGAGGTTGCACATCAACTGCACGGGCGAGGGAGAATTCATCGACGTCATCAGGGCCAACTACGGTAGATTTTCTATCTCGGTGTGCAACCAGAACGGAAACACCGACTGGAGCGTCAACTGCATGTCGCCCAGGACGCTCAGGGTCATCAAGGCCAGGTGAGACTGCATGTCAGTGCTGCAAAACTGTAAGGTTCCGTTGACGTTGGATGTGTCAGACAGGCTAGTTTGGGTTCATCAGCACTTACGTACGCTTAAGTGCACGAACGTACATAGGTCTATGTGACCTAAAAGTTAGTGTAAATATGGGGAGTGCTGAAGTTTTTTATGTTCGTACACTGCGTAAAAATTTGCGCGGTCCGACGATGGATCAAGATAAAAGAGTCCTGTTAATGGGTGAGGATCCGGTGTTGACGAGAAGTGTCAACAACCCATACTAGTGAGAGTTTTTGAGCTGAACAACAAAACCAAACAAACTCTTCTTCGGGCACATACTTAAAAGCTTTGCCTCGCTTTACTTCGCTTAAGGTCAGATGGTGTCAATGAATGTCGTAACTGCTGCTACAGAGCAAGTAGAAAGTCAACCCACGTAAAGCAAGCCAAAGTCCACGTAGGCGCGAATCCGGGTTCGGCTTGTACTTGAATCCATCAATAATCCACATGAATGCTTCATCTTTTGGTAGGTGCGGCAACCAACTTTCGTGTGATGTTCCCGTGGACAGCACCATCTTCGGCGACCCCTGCCCGGGGACCCACAAGTACGTGGAGGTCCACTACGCATGCAGAAACGGTAAGCAGCTATTTGCCGTGCAATTAGACTCGCTACGATGTGTATTTCATGATGTGTTGTTGGTCAACTGCAGAACCCGCCCTGCTGACACCTACGCCGAGACCTCGACCTCCGTGGTTTCCCTCGGATTCTTCGTCCGCCACCAATGCGTGGTCCTCCATAAGCAATCACCTCAACGGACTCAAGTCCAACAAATCTGCGGACTACGAAGACTCCACTGACGACCCGGAGGACTCGGAGGACGAGTCCATCCTCCCGGAAGAGGAGCAGAACAGGAAGTTGAGCGAAGGACTTGGAACGACGACGACGAGAGTCATAGAGGTGCGTAAGGTGGACGAGGTTCGTCGTTGAGCTGGACATTCTGCAACAGCGGCTCTTTTTTCCAGGTTCGCGTTCCTCGTCCCATTGACATCGGAGGCATTTCCCCTCGGCGCCCCAACAACCCGCACCTCCCAATTCAGTTACCGGCCACGACAACCACTGCCAAGGCCATTTTCAGACCAGGAACTTCCACCACCACGGTCTTTCCTCCCAACAGCGGCGACCGGACTAACCACGCGGCGTCGACGACGACCGAGAGGATGCAGGTTCTGGTCAACTTCACTCAATACTGTCCACCGGCCACGGCCAGGGGACTCTTCTGGAACTGGACGAAATCGGTAAGGACTTTGACTTGTCACCCATCGGCGAGCAACGGCGTCAATTCAGGGGTTACTTCTATTTGCAGGGTGACACAGCAGTTCTGCAATGTCCCTCGGGCAGTTCCGGTTTCGCCAAGTGGCACTGCAGCGACGAATCCCTCTGGGCGGCACAGTCACCAAGCCTGGCAGAATGCCGGAGCCTCTGGCTGGTGGATCTGGAGGCCAGGCTGAGAGAAGGCGTCCCAGTCACCAACGTCTCCAGATCACTGGCTTACTACTCTGGACTTTCAACAGCAGCTGGACTGTATGGCGGCGACGTCGCTGCCACGGCCAGGATGCTCAAGCACGTGGCTGAAAGGATGCATTACCAGATACAGGTAAGTTTCTTCAAGAAATCCCTCGTCACAGCTTACTGGACCTCTGTCAATCTCTACCGACTATAGCGGACTCCCAGCCACAAGACCCGCGAGTCCCTGGTGAAGGAGTTGGTCCAAAGTGTAGTCGCGACCGGAAGTCACCTGTTGGACAGGAAAAACCATCGCGGGTGGGCCGATCTCAGCGACGACGAAGTTGCGCAGGCGGCCACCGCTCTCATGATCGGACTGGAGGACAACGCGTTCTTGCTCGCAGAAGAAATCTCCAGCGAAAAGATTGCTATCAACCCTACAGAGAACATACGTGAGTATATGATTACATCTATGCCTGACTTTTTCAGGTTGAGGCTTATGCATATTTTCTTGGCCTTTTGTGTATCTCCATCAAGACAATGACCCTCAACGTTATCTTTTTTTTTTCAGTCCTGTCCATCCGTGTGATGCAGGCGCACAATGCTGCACACCAACGTTTCCCTTCCGGCGAAGCTACCATCGAGCCTTGGGGCAATGGCGAAGAAGACGGTAGCGGAGGCGACTCGATAGAATTGGCCATGCGCTCTTTGCTCAGTGCCGGTGCCTCCGATGGTGCCGTCCGCATCGTCTTCACCGCCTTTCACCAGCTCGACCGCTTACTCTCCCCGAAGAACCCGGGTGACGGCGGCTACTTCATCAACTCGAAGGTAGTGAGTGCATCGCTTGGAAGACATATGCAACGATTGGCTGAGCCTGCCAAAATCACCTTCCGCCACCTGCGCACCTTCAACGTGAGTTCTCCGAGGTGCGTCTACTGGGACCTGCTCTCTAGCGGCTGGGCCGCCGATGGGTGCCATGTGGAAGCCTCCAACCGCTCGCACACACGATGTCTGTGCTCGCATCTTACGAACTTCGCCCTCCTCATGAAGGAAGGTGGCAGTGATGACGAGGAAGGGGGCGGCGGCGGCGATGGAGGTTTTGATTCGCCAATAGCTGCCCTACCGTCCTCTCCGACCACTCGACTGGCGGCACACGTGAGCACGATTGTTGCCGGCGTCGCTGCCCTGATTTCTTTATCGGTGTTGGCGTTCTTCGCTGCAATGGCTTGGCGTAGGCTCAAGATGACCGGTCAGTGCAGGTCGGCGTTGGAGCGCTCCGGGCTGCCTTGTTTTCACAAAGGCAAGGACCTCGTGGACAAGGACAAGGGCAATAGAGGAAACTTCTATACTGTGACGCCAAAGTTAAATGGCGCTGGCAACGCAGCCGGCGCCAATGCCAATGCCAACGCTGGCGGCAACAGAGCTGAAACCGTTGAGGTGGCCGAGGCTCAGCAGTTCTTTGAGCACATGATCTCGCTGCAGAAGAATCAGGATACGCTGGTTCCGGGCAGCAAGCGTAGGAGCAGCGGTTTAGCACTGGCAAATGAACAACAGCAGCAACAAGAGGGCAACAACGTTACCGAAGATGCTGCGGCGAGACCAGAGCAATCAGAGCTGCAGCGTGCCCCGTCGGAGGGCGTCTATCCTCGGAGGAACTTTGTTCGCGCTCTTAGTCCGTACAACCACATCTACATGGAGATCGATCCCACCGACGAGCACCTCGGCAGCGGTGCCGTCTACGAGCCACTGACGCACAGCGAGACCTACATGATGTCCACCGTCTCGGACAGGAGCGAGGAGTGTTACAACGGCGGGCATCTCCACCAAGCAAGCAGCGATGTCAGCAGGCAAAGCTCCTCACGAGAGTCAAGACCATTGATCGGTCTTTCAAGCGGCAGACGCACACTAAATCCTAACCTGCAAGTAGAGCATGCGAATCTGCTGCAGACTATTAGTGGGGTGCTGCACAGCCAGAGCGTGAGGATCGCTCCCTCTGCTGCTTCGGCCACGCTCAATCCAGCCAGACGGTCTTCGGCCTTGATGAACCGAAACATCGGCGTCAGCGGTACCCAGACCATCGGCAGGCGGCACCCCCTAGGGGCCGGCATCCCAATGCAGCTGGTTACCACGACGCCGGGACAAGCCTTTCCAGAGAACTCCATATTGAGCAGACTAGCGCTTGAACAACAACGGTTAAATGAAGGCACTCTGGCCCCTACCTACGGTTCCTCTGCCTCAGACACTTACGTGCCGGTGTCGTCGCCCCACCACTCCACAAGAATGAGCTACCACAACCCTCCGTTGTCGTCGAGAGGAAGCAACATTGCTGCCAGGGCTCAGTTTGCTCAACCGCTCAAGGAAGTGGCGTCACCTTAAGTTAGGCCTTACCAATAACGATCTCAAAAGGAGTTGTAAAACCTGCGGTAGGTATGTCAGACCGTGACTCGAAGCCCATCACTGACAAATCGGGAGGACAAATCGAATTTGAGTGATTCCTTCCCGCTCAAAAAGACCGCTAGTCAAATTGTCACTTAGATTATTCAGTATTCGTTTAGTTACTATCGCTTCTCGGTATTCGTCTTCACGAGTGCGTGTACCTTGTGGAAGAATATTCATTGAATTAAATTGTTCCAGATATAACCATTGCATCCGATTCCTGCGTGAAGACGCCGTGTGCAACACAGAGTGTGTGTACATATATATATTTCTATATTTTCAACTCAAGTTTCAGTTTCTTTGAACTGTAGTCTGCACATTACACTTGGCTGAACAGTCTTAACATTGGTGGTGGCGGCATGTCCACTGTCGCACTGTCGAATTATGCTGATAAACTAGGTAACGTCTGTATAAATGCAAAAAGCAATAATCGAGGTTAGAGATCCGTTTCTATGGCGAGGGTGTTGCTCGTTGCGACAGTGGTGCCGTCATCTCAGCTAGAGGAGCAGCCGGACGTGCTGTTGTTGCACGAAGAGGAGGCCAGAACGCCAGTGTTCTCGGCGTGTTTTAGTAGGGCTGCAGACTCCTGCAGAATCGTAAGTCTATGTTTATGGTGACTAATAAAGGCCGGTCCGGTGACGGCAATGGCAGGAGCATCATGGAAAGGACACTGAACGAGGGTTAAGGAGTTGTACGGAAAAGGTCATATTCGATTCACTCAACCTCAATAAGAAGGGAAAGTCACATCTCGTCACTGCTCACCTGTCCGTCAGGCGGAATCCTGAGCGAGTCCGTCATCTGCTGTGAACTCCCGTCTGTGTAGACCCTGCTGACCCGCACACAGCCGTTAAGTTGGTAGGGCGGGTTGGCTCTCCAGGCGTCCAAGTCCACGGGCGAAGGGATCGTCGTACCGTTGTTTGTCACGTAAGCCTCGAGCGCGCAGTACATGAACAGATAGTCCTCCTGTCGAGAAGTGAGTTGTTCAATGCTGAACGACATTACTGTGAAAGAACCATATACCTGTTGCTTCCAGATCCCTGGCCGGGAGTAGTGATAAAGTTTGGCAGTCTGGAAGACGTCAACGCTGCCTTCGAAATGCAGTTGGTGCCATAGGGATTTTAGGCAACAGAAGGTTGCCGCTTGGCTGCCACCATACCTGCATAAGAGATCTCGTATGGGTACTTTTCATTGTGGACGCTGATCTCTTGCCAACCTGTCAATGGCTACAATTGGCCCTCCAAGAGTCTGGTGCTCCTCTTCAGCAGCCTTGACCAAGTCAAAGACAGTGGACAGTGGAGAACACTGCTGAGGCCAGCTGGGGCTGTGAAACAGCCACACCTGCCTGGATGCTGGTGGCGAAGAGTTGTTGGGAGAGCTCGGGTAATGCTAGAAAAAATAAGCAGATCTCCAGTCATGTTGCCGACGTTGCATACCCGAAAATTACCTCCAGAGACAGTCTGTAGGCCTTCCAAGTCGGCGTGTCCAGCTCGTCCAGCATGGCCACCTTTAGCTTGAGGCTGCCGTTCTCGAAGAAAATGGAAGAGCCGCTCATCTCGGGCCAGAATAGACGGCACTCCTAAGAAATGTGAGTTTGTTATGGTGGATATATTTGATATTTTACTAAGTGTGCACGGATTCTGCGTTACCTGAACGTCTATGGACGAGAAGAGGACCAGCAAGTGGACATCTTGCTCCCAGACCATTTGCCAGAATGAGGCCATGGTGTGGTCCAGCGGATGTTGGGCAATGAGGAATTCTCGACGATCGTGGAAACCTGGAAAACTCGAGGATTGAGGGATTCTACTGAACGTAGCCGAGTCATCGTCCTCTCACCCATCAACCAGGAAGCATTGATGTAGTCGGCGCCGTCCTGATCGTTGACGGGGTTTAGGTAGACCCTGGTGGTGTCGGTGGCCATCAGGTCAGGGCTGCGATTCTTGTGCTGGTTGCAGATCTTGAGCGCCGAGGAATATTGGGACTTTGGAGGGTGATACGATGTGAAGAGCTAAAAAGAAACCATGTCATATAAAGAATAAGAAAGGAAAGAAAGACGTGGTTTCGGTCACTGGTTGTACTATGTACGCATGCATGCCTCTTACTTATGGCGTTGCCAATGTTTTTGTCGATGCCAGCCAAGTCATACTTAACTGCATGCATATGAACAGCGAACACCCACAGCCTGTTAGTACAAGTTGTGTAAGAACACAACGTCCTCTGTTTCTGCTCTCTACTCGTGTGATGGAGCATCGTCTTTTTTATTCATGCTTACAGGACATACTACACACAGTATGTGTGTAAAAAATATCCTTCCCCAGTTTTCTTCTCATGCTATTTCATCACTGGGACATTTTTCATGACTCGCTTTGTAGTGCTTTCATAAATAACATGGTTATTTTTTGCCGTAAGACGTACCTGGACGGAGTGACTTTTTACTCACCTTGTATTGCTTCTCCAAGACCTTGGATGGGTGGTTGTTTTTGTCAGTGACATCGATGCACTGGAGGCTATGGATGTATCTAAAAAAAAAGAGAAAGACCGAAGGTATAACGTTGTCCGCTTTTATTTATACTCCTTCGTTTACCTTGGCAAACACCCCTTGCTGATATGTGTCTCTCCGCTCTCGATGACCTCGACTAATGCATCGTGGATGAAGATATATTGCTCTTCGGTCTGGACCTAACACAAGTTCTCGTCAGATGCACAACAGTGGCACAAAGTAGCATTGATGATTTAAGGCTTACTAAGTGATTCCTCTGTCTTCTGATGTGCTTGAGGAAAGAGAAAACACTGACGTCACCTCTGGCCTCAATCTGACGCATCATGGCATCCAGAGCGATGTAGCAACCAGTGCGACCGACGCCAGCGCTAGCAAAAAAAAAAAACACGGAAGCGTCAGAGAAGTTTTTCCTCATGAGTATCATACCAAGTACCCTAATGCCATATTGCCCGGGAAACTTTTGAAATACAGCCTGAGAAAAAGATGCGAGAGAGTCTGAGGAAGAAGCAACGAGAAAAAGATGGAGCCAAGGGCTCTCCAAGTTATCATAAAAGGGGAGGCTCGAGTGCTCCTCGACTTTCTTGTCGCAAAAGAATAGCGAAACAGGGACCGCGTCTCAAACTTTGTCATACTAGAGCTCATCATTTACATACAGGGTGTCCAAAAGGGAAGGTGCCGGACAGCCTGGAGCCCTGTTGCTTCACCACCTGTAAGCATCTGCACTGCTGTGGCTTGCTCGAGAGATTCAGCGTCTGCGTGCACGCATAATTTGTCGTCTTGCTACGTATGATGCAGTTTACAGTGCCGAAGGTGCTGGCACGTACAATAAAAGCTCCTTTTCTTTATTCATGTCTAGGCTGCTTTACTGTGTGTATCTTTAAATCCATGTGCTCACGCGTCCGCTCAAAGAAACTTAGAGACAGAAAAATGAATTTCGGCGTTATGGGACGGAACAACCAAGACCAGCGAAAATGAGAGGACTGCTCGAGCTTCTGTTTGGATCTGCATACCCCTGTTCACCCACGTAGGTTGGTTCGCTCATTGAGTCATGCTCCTATTACGTCAAGTCTCCCCCTTGTCTCTGTGCGGGGGGCTCTGGAATCCTGTCCCATTCTCCGCAACAGAAAATGCGGCAAGACACACACTTGAGAGCTATGAAATGGCGGGCGGGTGGAGCAGCAGAAAGACCCTCGAGCTGTTTACATAGGATCGAATTAGAGTGGGACGAGCTCAAAAGAGAAAAGGGTGAGAAAGAGAAAAGTTCAAAGGGAAGTGGGAGAGACTTTCCGAGTCCTTTGAACACGTCGATGATGATGAAGATGACTCTACGTATGATGAAGCTGCCACACGAGACGTGAACCCACCTGCAGTGAACGACGATGGGACCGCCCTCGGCGGGGTTCGCGTTTGCCGAGTGTCGGACGAAGGTGACCAGCGGCAGTGCGTGCAGGGGGACGCCGTGGTCGGGCCAGGCGGTGAAGTGATACTGGTAGACGGTGCGAGGCGGCGACGAGTCGCTGCTACTCTTGCTGCTGCTGCTGCTGTTGGTCATACGCAAGCTGAGCGTGCGTAGCGTGTACGACGCTAGGACGTCCTCCCGCACCAGGGTCACCACGATGTGGTCGCCGTACGTCTCTGAGCCGGCATCCGGCCAGTAGAGATCGCATTTGGGCTACAGGAAAGATGGCATTCACATGAGGGGGGCACTTGCGCAGAACCAACTTTTGTCTTAAGGATTCAGCTGCCATCTTTCAGCATCCGTCACTTTGGTGCGAACTTATGGAGTCTAGACTGAGTGCTCAGTGTGCTGACTTAAATGGACAGGAAAACCTTAAGGTGTTCCTTATACCTTAAGGTATTTGTCACTTCCTCAACTTCATTAAAACGGAATTTAAAGCTACGATTGCCTAACATTATGACCCTGCGTTCCTAGCATACTTCATTGTTGGGACTGAGGACTCGTCTGTTGCTTTAATACAGTAACTTCTTATACTTGTGGTGTGCGCATGGCAGAGCCATTGCAGAATTTCACTGCTACGCGTAGTCGAAAATTGCGGGTTCCTTAAGGCCCGTTGACACTGGCCGATCTTTAAGGCGGCTTCCTTAAGGCCCGTCGACCCAGTCGATCTTTGTCACACATGCAGTGAAAGCAGCCTGACCATAGATCATGTGCGACGGGCATCCATCATCGAACTCCCCTAGTGTACGTACGTACTAATGCACCCTGAGCAAAAATTTTGAACAAGAGGGACTCGCTGAGAAAGTCTTTACTTTGCCATTCTCGAAGAGGTGTGTGATCATGACGATGACGTGGACGTTTTGCTCGTAGATCATCCGCCAGAACGTCTCGATCGTCGACTGCATGGGACCCTAGAGGAGAGGAAAGTTCAGCTGTGTTCAGTTATCCTTTTAAACAGGGGTACGAGAGCCGTTCGGTTTTCGCACATGTCACATCGGCTCTCCAATTGTGCTAAAATCGAGGTTGCACCCAAAACTTTGCTTGTACAGTGCTTTATTTCACATCAATAGTAAAAATAGGGAAGAGTCAATGCAGTGGACGATGCTTATACCGGTCACTTTGGTGCAGAGAATTTTAGCAGTGACACCTGTCTGACCGCCATGAAGTAAAACAACCTATTGATTCGGAGCAGATGATTTTGACAGATGCATGCATCTGTGACCAGCACAAGCTTCATCCACTATTATGAAACTCTTTTTAGACATTTAGGAGGTTTCAGACACTGCAAATTACAGTGGAAAGCCGATTTGGGGAAGATGGATTTAATGAATATTGATGCATTTAGAGAAGTTTTCTCTGTTGACGGAACTTTGTTGGACACAGGAGATATCGCCAATTTAGTGAAGATGACGGAATGAGTAAAGTCAGAGCTGCTGACTGCCAACCTTCACTAAATTGGCGTTCCACTGCATGCCAATAATTGCACCAGTTACTCTGGCTCGCAGCTTCAAAGTGGCTGCCTCTGCTTTACTTTTCACTGGAAGAAAAGGGCGAAAAGTTGGTGCCAAAATCAAAAGCAGATTCTCATTACTCTGATCAAAGTGAAAGATTGGCGAGCAGAACATTTTTGCGAAAATCTAGTTTTTTGCCCAGATAGAATGTACGAAAATACCCTGTACTTTTTTCTCTTTTGCTTTTAGGCTTCGTACCTGGGTCGCGATGTAGGCCCTGGGCTTCCTGAAGCCATCGACGTAGTTTGCGTTGAGATACTCGTCTCCGCCGGAAGCGGAAGAGGAGGAAGAGACATGATGTCCCTTATGAGACCTTAAGCGCACTCTGGTATGGTCATCTACATAGAGCAGGCAGCGAAGATGAGTGTAAGAAAACAGAATTTCAACGTTAAACACACACGTATTAGAGTCTGAGGCGAATTCGTATTTGCACATGTGCTGCACTCGAGGTTCGAAGGAGCAATCAAGAAAAAACTTCAGTAGCATTTTGTCAGCCGAGTGACGTAAGTATTTTGTTGCTCTTTGTCATTTTTGTTCTCTGAGTGTCACCACGACCTATCCACCTTTGACAGTTAGTGTTTGGTTAAGCGATTTTTGACAGTTGCTCAACGCGCGAGCAACTAGAACGACAAGAAATGGTGTCAGCACTGAATAATGCAGTGCTGGACTGCAAACTATCGCGCTCTGCTTTTTATGAAGCCTCGAAAAGACCTTTGTTTCAGTTCTTGTGCTCCACACGAGTGGACGCGTTGATTGGATTTGTAACACACGCAGATGGCCTCTTGGTTTCCCCTCCCCCCCTGGAAAAAGCCCCACCCAAACATGCGAGTTCGATGAGGCTCAAGATGTCGTCCAACTTACATGCAACAATGTTGGGGTATCTGTTCTTCTCTTGGTTCTGCGGATGTTGTGCGTCCTGTGCCGCGTACTCGTCCAAGCAGCTGTCGGCGCGAATCTCCTCGTATTCCTTGGAGAATCCGACATCCTGGAGAGATGAGAAGTCGTAATTCAGCACTCATAACAGTGACCAAAATGGGTAAAGGCTCATGTCAAATTCATCTTTGTCACATCCATATCAAGCAACTTTGGTCACAGCTATGTCTGTGCGTTGATTTCAGCGGGCTATCTTTTACAAGTGAACGTTAGGACTTGCCACTGTCACAGTCTGCTAAAATGTGACATATTTGGTTGCAATTGCATCTTAGTGTGTGACCAAAAATACTATAGGGTCGAATTTTGCGTGCACCAGAATGACCAAAGTGGCTGCTCGTGCACCAGTGTATGTGCGACCAAACTAACCTACGTGCAGTCAGTCATTTTGGCGCACAAACACCTATTTTGGTGCTCTCTGGCGGGTAATTTTGGGGCCCACCAATTTAGTGTGCACATTCCTTAGATTTGGTGCACGAGCATATTATCCCCAATACTAATATTCCCCACACACAGCACGAGGCGGCCGAAAATTCGCAGTGTGAGCTGCAAAAAAGGAGTCCTTTGCCCTGCCCTAGAAAAATTTAATTCCTGGACACTGAAGGAGACAGACTTCACGTCGACTCACTCAGAACATAAGGCTGATGGTCAACTTCTTTACGGCACATTCGAAATGAATAACGCTGACTGCAAAGTCCCTTCCCAGTGCCCACGTTCTACTCTTACCCTAGCGATGACAGGTATCGAATGTGACGTGAAAGTTACCCTGTATTTTTTGCATAAAAGGAAATTCTCTTGTGGTAAATGGCCTCAAAGAAAAAGTTACGTCAGAAGTTTCCCCTCATGCTACAAGACGATCTCGGTTCATCTTTTTTCCCCCTCTTCCTGGTCAAAAATCAGGCACCGATTTCGTACTTTGGACTGCACCAACTACTACACCAAGTACTGCGTTCAGTGCTTGAACATTCTCAACGCTTACTCAGTCGCTACGCTAGATCCAGCTCGCCGCGGGTCTCTTGGCTGAGCTGACTTCTAAATTTAACCCTTCCCTTGTCTCCTCCATTCTTTTTTGCCCCCCACTTTATCAAGACAAGGTGAATTTGAGCTCACACGTTCCCACGAAAAAAATTATGACATGGAAATTTCCGCAGTCATTTTCCAGCTTTACCCTTCTCCTGCTACTTCTGGGCTGGCACACACGTCGTTGCCGAATGGCCGGGTATGAGAGAGGGGTGAAGGACTTCCTACCGAGTGGAGCAAAAAAATGGACCCCTGTGATTTGGTCCATTTTAAATAGGGTGTGCAACAAACAGCCAGTGCTCGTACTTTGCCTTTCAGGACACTGTCAATGCTTGCTTGTCCTGTAACTGTCTAGAGAAGTGTCTGCAGCTCAATCTTTCTGGGGGTCTCCTCTCTCTATAGTTTGTTTCTTTCAGCTGCCACAGGGAAAGCACTTATTTGACCCAAATCATTTTTTTCCCAGTGTACATCCAGGAGTACTTTCCACGACGTACGTACAGTTCGAGAAGAAACGAATAAGCCTTGCCTACTCGTCGGGGCTACAGGGTGTACGCAAGTAAAGTTTAAGGAAGGTGGAGGAAAACTCATCACGTTGAAGGAGCAGCAATTACTAATCTCTTTCCATGTTCTCATCAAATATTGACAAGATCCATTTTACCTCGGCCATCCCACCATCCATCTCACTCCCCAGGCAGCAGACGTTGCTCTCGACGACGTCAAAGGTCGTTATTCAAGGGGGGGGGGGGGAAGATGGAGGAATTTCACAGCCCTCCCTTAATAGTTTTCCTCACAGCAAAATTTCTTTATGAGCAGTTTCTCCCTGACAGGTCACGAGCTCCATCCGTGCAAGGTGACGGGGAAAGTTGCACTGCCGCCAGCCCAATCGAGCCGTAAGTCTTGACCGAACAATATTTAAGGCAAAACCTCTTGTATTGTTCGAAATCCCCTGAAGAAAACACACACACACACGTAGTCGTACAAATGTCTCCCTCCCCTGGTGTCTGCTGCTGCCCACATTCTCATTTCATCACCTTTTCTGTGGAGAGAAGACGCCCCTGGGAAAACGAGGCCATGTCTGAGAAAAAGAGCAATTTATTTGGCGGGGACCGCGCGTGTGCGCGCGCGCGTGCGAGGCCCACGACCATAACAAAAAAAAACATGAGATCAGATGGTTCCCTCGTTCTCCTGGGGGGGGGGGAGGCACGTACGGAAATGTCGTGCAAATGATGCTGAGCCCACAAAAACTATACAATTTACATGCTGACTTGGAGAGAGGCATAAAAAGCTACCTATTTGGGTGCAGTCAACCGTGGGATAAGACGACAAAAACTTTATGTATTAATCTTATGCGCCCAAAAATGTGAGGTTTCCGGACCGTATAAATCATTCGCCAGAAGTGAAGAGCTATTTTTGGGTATACTCTTCTTTTGCATCTGATACCCGGATCTTAACTGCTGTCTCCAGTGCATACGCGCTACCTACTGCTCGTGAGGGAGAGCATTGTGAGACAAGATCTGGCACTCCATGGACCACGTAACAACAGAAAGAGATTCCGAACAACGGGATGGTTTTGCGCCTGACTTGACTAACGCCAGGTGCTTTTTTTGCATCCAAGCATCTTCTGTTTCCCTATGCAAACAAGATAAATCTGCAGAAGCTCGATCACACGGAAAAGGAGAGCCAGGAAATGCCATAAATAAAGCTGTCAGGATTGGCAAACATAGGGAGAAAAAGCATCTTTTATCTCTGGATGACTCTGTCGTCAGAGAATGAATTACTCCTGCGAGGAAATTGATGTCTGCCTGGGGACCTCAGGCACTCCAACGCCCCTGAGCCATTGAAAAATGATCATTTCTCCTAGGGAGAGAAGAGGAGCAAGAGACAGAGACATGGAGATCGAGCAGAGGTGCAAAATGGGGGGGGGGGTCGGAAAAGGTGACTTGATTGCTCATGTAAACGCAGTCGTCCACATTTATTTTCTCTTCTTCCCCACTAAGAAAACATCAATGCTCCGTGAGTCCTTACGTACAAGTGGGATGATGTTATTATGGGGATCAGAAGCGCCGCAGACATCTGAGACCATCTGCCCATTTCGGGCGAATAAAGTACGCTATTTAGCAGCTAAATGTGTGTCAGTGAATGGAATTCTCAGCTTTATCAGACCATCGAGAGGGTGACTCATCGCTGAGTGATGTAGCTGGAGAAGACTTTTTAACTAGCCCAGCCAAATGTTGAGCTGGCGCTGCTGCTCATTCCATTGCTCGCGGAACATTATTGGACTGGACATTTGACTTTTTGGCTCCTCACAGTTCGTAGGCAAAAGGATCTGCTCTTTTGTCCTCTAAAAAATATTCGTTGTGCTGCGCTGCGTAAAGTTGGGGAAAAATGAAGCGAGAATTTGTTGCGACGCAAAGTGGTTTGATACCAGTCTGCTTCGGCTGCGTCGTCAGTGTCTGGTGTCGTCCGTACCTGGTCAAGGTGCAGTTCTGCCACGTGCTTCTGGAAGAGGTGGACTGGGATGGCGTCGCCCTCGACGCCGTCCCACCCGGGCAGTTCGGGGGTGGGTCCATGACCGTAGTACTTCTCAGAGCCGCCGCCGCTCGAATAGTAGGACTGATGGTCCTGACTGTAGCGCCTAAAAGAAAAGATAGGAATAGGCAAACTTCAGTACTGTCTCACCGAGGCAACAATGGCCTTCCCAAGTCTTTCCCTGGTCATGAGAAAAGGGTTCACTATTTCTCGTACATGAAACGAGGAAAGTTGAATGTCTACTGGAGCTTTCGGAAAGCTTAACATTTGTCAAATGTCTACTACACGTCTCTCCAGAGAGTATCTCCGTTCATAATTCCAGAAGCCCAATTTCTTCATGCGAACACTTGCACTTTATTCCTCCGGGTGCCGGCCCGCCTGGTAGCCCGGAGTACCGACCCGGAGAGGGAGGACTGCGAACGTAATGAACGGCGGGAAACTAAATCAGGGTCCGGGCATTTCTTCCCAAGTTATTCCATCTCGGCGAGCTCAATCGTGGCTTCTCATACAAACAGTGATCGTGCAATGTGTGTACCTCCCTATTTAATATTATATATATAACATGTATATACACTTATATATATTGTGTGTGAAAGTATCCGGATTTTGTGTGCAAAACATGTTTGATTGCTGCAAGCACGCAAGAAAATCAATAGGGCGGTTTTGATCCCATTGGCCTGTCCTAGTCTGTTAAGCCCGCCAAATGGTGCGTGAAATATTTGGATTAATTGAGAATCTATCGATCTGGACGAGGGAATGAGAGAGGAAAATTGCCGCCAATTATTGTACTGCGATGGGTGCAGTCCGAGAAATGGGTGGGGAGAGAGGAGCAAAGTTCGCAATGTGTCGAGCCTGACCCGACCTTGCAGCGAGTATCGGCGAGCAAGAGGGACTTTAATGTGGCGAGTATCGGGAGGGGGGGGCGAGAGTCATCATGGTCATGACGTTCGTGACCATGTGAGCGACGTCGACTGTGCAGGTCTTGGGCGTGTCACACGCGTACACGGAGAAAGACTTGGTGAAGTGCTGCTCAACCGTCAAGTCGTCTCAATTTGTACCCTAGACTTCCGCCAACTTTCAGACGCCTGCCTTTTAATTTAAGGAAGTGTCGCTACGAGGGAATGAAATAACCGGGTTTTTTTGCTTTTCAAGGGATGGAAACAAAGGGAGAGCAACAGAGAGAGAAAAAAGAAAGGCTCTCCGGGTCTCTTGGCCTTTGAAAACGCTGTAACGCAACGGAATTTCACTTTTTTTTCTCCGTTGAAGGGGGGAGAACGCAGATAATAGGAGGAGGAGGAGAAAAGGACAAAGCAAAGAGGGAAGAAAAAAAGGCTAGCAGAAAAAATTCAGAAAATTTCCTCCTTAAAATATTAATATCGCACACTTTACTCACGTCCTCTGTGTGTGTGCACAAAGAAAGAGAAAGGCGTGTGTGCTCCTCAAGAGCATTAATAATGCAAAAACGTCAAGGCACGGTTACCATATGAGCGTCAACAAGGTGGACGCTTCTTGCGTAGTGCCTTAACATTGTAGGTTACTTTACACTGAATCTAAATGCTCTGGTCTGATGTGGTTTGGTCTAAATACTGCTTTTATCACCCATTCATGTTTACCCCCTGTAAACATTGCTGTCATTTTAGCCTAAACTTTATTTTCCGCGGGCATCTCAAAACTTCTCAGAGCCTTTTTTTAGAGGCTGACTTCACGCAATAACACTGAGTCGCTCAACACAGCCGAGGACCTGAGGACAGAACAAGACCTCAGGCTGTGTGTACACAGACAGATTTTTTCTCGTGTCAAATGGCACAGGGAGGACTGAGGTGATTATTCGCTATGTTTCACCTGCGAAATGACTCGCAATCTCCTGTCCTGTGGCATGCAGCTTTTCTCAGGTGATATAACCGGTCCACAGTACTTGGACTGCGTCAAGAAGTACTTAAGGACAGATTCTGACCAGATGTCCTGAACGACATCATTGGCCGAAGATACTTGCTCGCGGAGAGGGGAAAAAAGTGAAAGCCTACATCAACCTCCTGACATACTCTAGGACACTCCTGAGTCATCTACTCACCTGAGTATGAGAAAGACGAAGACGGCCAGGAGGAGTCCCAGAGACCCGCACACCACTCCTGCGATTGTTCCGAAGTGCTCCTCTAGGTTGATGAGGATGGCGGAGCCCGTGACGCCGCCGCCTGGGCCGATCCTGCTGCCTCTGGGGGCAAAGGCCCTCATGGCCTCGCAACCGGGCTGCAACAACAGGCGACGTGTCTCTGAGAAGCTGCCAAAGTGCATGATGCGCTCGCCGATTTGAGATCGCGTGGCCGCCTGGATCTTCAGGTCGTACACCTTGTTCGAGGTCAGGTTGTTGAGGTACATCTGGAAGGACAACAAGAAGAGGCTCTCTATGTATTTGAATGACCTTCAACAACAAAATAGAGACAGAAAAAGCTCCATTTCCAGCTCGTGCCAGCATCTCCTGAACACGAGAGGGTCAAGGAGAAAAAGGGATTCACATAGTTTGATCTTCCCCCTCTAACTGGCAATGATGAAAGAACGAAATGGTGGAGCTTAACTGCACAAAGGGTGGAAAAATTCGACAAAAGAACAGAAGGAATGTCTTTCATGTCGTCCCGTCCATTACTAAATTGGACTACGCAGTCCTGAGCTTTGGAGGAGAGAGAAAGGGACGCACACACCCAAGTACAAGACAATCGATTTTCTTCTTCACCCTTTTTCCGCCATCGCTGTGGGATTAGACACTCCATTCGGTTGCAGCGTCGTGGATCAAGACGTCATATTCATACGACTCCACAAAAGTGGATGCTCGAGATACAGTTCGGTACCACGTCATTCCCTCCTCTGAACAGACGGCCACAGACTGGAGCTGGTGGCTGCAGCTGGTGGTGGCCATGTTGGAGGCCGACGTCATTCTGGCTAACAAGATACACTGCATTCACAAGCCCAATCTGTATGTTAAAACAAAGCTTTTCTTTTCTTGTACCAGTAGACATGAGTGACATACCAAACTGTGCAGCACAGGGTGCACAATATTTAGGTTCTTCTACAAAGTGACTCACAACTCCACTGTATGAGGATGTTGTGAAGCGATTTTACATCAATGGAAGGAGGATTATTATAACGTGTATGACTCAGAATGGACTGAAAAAGTACTGGCTCATCACAAGAAGCAGAGGATGGAAACGAGTCAACAGTCAAAGACTTCAATGAAGTGGAAATGCTTCCAAGATGAGAAGGTGAATCAC
>JAAUXU010075045.1_pt1 | contig 43719 bp, 47 predicted proteins | sample 7278151 | NCBI WGS metagenome assembly JAAUXU01 (sample SAMN14350113, study PRJNA611818) | marine sediment metagenome | isolation source: surface marine sediment (1.8m) | place: French Polynesia: Moorea | collected 2018-08
AAATGTGACCCTTCTGAGAGAAAAAGCATGTAGACCCTTTTTCCTAACTTAAAGTGATACAGCATCTTTAAAAAAGTATGTTGAAATTAAATTTCTGAAAAAGTACACTAGTGCTTTTATGCCCAGAAGCATCACATTTCATAATTAAATTTTCATATGGTGACAATAGCACTGACCCATAATTATAAGTAATAATTACCTGAATTAATGAAATCTGTCATGATGAGCTTCTGGAAATGCCATCAAGGGCTAAGACAGCCAGAGCTTTGCTGCTAAGGCCTGTCCATGGAGTTGCCTCAGCACGAAGACACGAGCAATGTAAGTGGCGACTCACGATTTCTCCTGAACTGTCTCAATACTCCCACCTTAATTGGAAGTTGAAGCATTGTCAAGAGCTGGAATTTCCTCAAAAAATTAGTCACAAGTTTGAAACTATGTTGTCATTTTGGGGTCAAAAAGTGAGAATGCCTATCAAATAAGAAAAAAAAGCTATTTTTATTTTCCCGAAATTTCCTCAAGTGCGGTTTAAGTTGGAATTTCTCGAGTACTTTAAAAATACCGTTTCACGTTAAGAGCTTTTATCCAGGTTGAGGTGACAAATGACTGTAAAAGCAATGCCCTTCTAAAGTCACCAGATCGCTGACTTGACCATCTGTAGCGGAGGAAACTTTAAAACGGTTCATACAGTGCGCGCTCGTGCTGAAGGCAAAATTGCGTAGACTGGAAAGATGACAGGTTTGACAAAAGCTAAGGAAAGTCGTCCTCACGGGCTCCTTTTGCTTATATTGTTATTATTTTCACGCATTGTCGAGTCAGCCGTGAACACTTTTTCTGACAAGCGAAAAAAAAAGAGACGGGGATCACGAAAGGATCAGAGTTAAGTTTGCGAGGAGAACTGATTATTTGTGTCAAGCATATTAGTTTCTTTCGCAAAGTGACAGCCTTGTAACAGGAATGACTAAATTGACCACTGCAGTGGAAAAAAGTGAAAAATGCTCAAGGAAATTTGTAAGGACGTGTGAAGCAACGATGTTAAATGAGCAAAATGCTTGAAAGAGATTACTTTTTTCACACATTTACTTTTTTTTACTTCTTCATGCATTTTACTTTTTTATGCATTTGACTCTTTTCATGCATTTGACTTTTTCCATGCATTTGACTTTTTTCATGCATTTTACTTTTTTCATGCATTTCCTGGGTTCCTCGCCGGCTAAGGCACGAATAACAATAAATGAGCATCAGGCTAGACCAGGATTTTTGGTCTCATGCGGCGTTGCTATCTTTGTTGCAAGACTTCGTTCGTTTGAAGACATTGCAGTCAAATGGAATGGAGAAATAGTCATTTTTGGGTCCCCTCTCGGTCTTTAAAGATTTGTAGACGCAGTGCATAGAGCTGTTGGAGCAGCATTGGAAATTACACCACCTTAGTCACTTTCGAGATGCTTAAACTGCGCAAGTGTGCTTCGCTTTGCTTCACAGCCTTCAAAATCTGATCATCTTGGTACAAACTAGACTCATGAAATAAATCTTTTTTGCGGGAGCAGGCGGGCCAATTTTTTTTAAAAAAAACAAAGAATCCCAACAATTTGACTACATCTTCACCTCACACCACCGAAGATGCACTCATCAAAATTCCAGCTTTCAATTTTTTTCTGTCCTAATGAGCATCCTAGGGCTGATTTCGTGAGAATTCTGTAATTGCTGTGTACTGTGCAATAAGGAATGGCTGCTCAAAATGTGGATTCACTCTAGCTGCGTTTTCGTTTTTTTCACAAACCAGCTTTGCTCCACAGTGAAAATCAGTGCGTGAAAAGAATAGATGATTTTTCTTGCCTCCCTCACCCGTGTTGCTGTTGCACAATACTGTGCAGCATTAAGAAAAGTATTTCACATCTGTCACGTAAAGAAAGTGCATGTATAGTCTTATACCAGCAGACTGGGAATTTTCCTTTGGCATATCAAGAAAGCAGAGAAGCCCCCGGAAGAAATGTTGAGGAAAGGGGTAATAAAGCGGCTGCACGCCTACGATTATACCCATTGGAAAATATTTAGACGTACAGTAGCAACTGTACTCTACTTAACATCGCATTTTTTGGTTTCCCGCTTGTTTTATTTACTACGAGCATGTGGCGTAATAAAGCTTTACGGCAGGCTTGCGACCGGAGCGAATGGTAAAGTGCCAAAAACGTGGATAAAGCACTTTACCACACGCTGCACTAACATCAGCTGACCCTGCTAGGCGAGATGGTTCAGTGCTGCCAGTGGTGCCTTCTATATCTAAACACATAAAACAAAAGTTGATATTCTGACCTCACTTGAAATGGCAACACAGGGTCCCCTAAGACCGTACATATTGCCTACCTTGACTTACAATGAGTAGGACAAGGAGCACATTTTGGGCCTCTTTTTGTTAGTTTGGGTCTGAGTCCAGGTTTGGGTGTGAAGTTAGGTTTAGCAACCAACAGGTTCGGGAAGTCTTGATTACAAAAAGCAAGCACAAGCAACAACTCTCTCTGGCCATTTTGGAAATGCAAACTTCGTCTCACTGCTAGTGGGGGCTAAGGAAGCAAAAAAGTCAGAAGTCAAACACCATCAGTTGTTTCATGGTATTTGTCAATTGTCAATTTCTTGGAAAAATCTGCACATAACCACTGACGGTCTGACCAGAGCATGAGAGAAGTGACAGGGTTGACAGATAACAAATCAAGCAGCTGAGCACAAAAGGGCAGTGCATGAACCAGAACACTAGATCTATGTCTGTCTCTCTGCAACTTGGCAACACTGACGAGGAGAGAGAAGAAAGGTGGGCGAGGAGTGCCTGGATCAATCAGCTTCAAAAGGAAAAAAAAACTTGACCAAAGCAGATCAGGGCGGAGAGTACATGGACGGTTCAGGGTGAAACACAGATTGACAGACAGACATTTCAGTTTCGTCCTAAGGTGACCCGCAACGGCGGGTACCTCCACTAGTAGGTACATGTTTATTAAGACTGTGCAATATATCGTATTGAAATCAGATATCGTGATATCTGCGAAATAATTCTCGATTTATTTCGGGCTATCGCACAGTCTTAATATTTATGTACTGCGTACACAGGTGCCGTAGGTTCGAATCCAGCTCCTTCTATATAGATAACTAGCGCTTGCGCGCTACCCACTTTGCTGGGTAGGAATAGTGGCAAAACTGTAAAGCGCTATGTGTGCGTTCGTCTGTCCGTGTCTCGCGCTTCGTGCTCACCACACGCTGGTAAAAGCCGGACAGACAGACACACACACACATCCAGATTGACAGACGTTCACATGACCCTAATTCATATTTTATAGTTTGAAAGCTTGTACACAAAATGCGACCCACAAATGTCAAAGAAACGCAATGTGCCTGATTTTGAATTTTACAGCTCTCGAGGCATGATGACTTTGATTTTTTAGTTGCTGCTGTAACTATTTCAATCCTTCCCCGCGTGCTCACTAAAGTTCAGGGCAGGGGATTCATTTGAGCAGTTCCAAGCAATTCGCGCCCACCATCACTGTCCATCCAGTACTGGAGGCCTGCACAATGCACGGTTGACATGACAAGCCAATGTCATGACGTCGTCAGTCATGCAGGTGCATAACTGCGCATGCAGCTCTTACCCCACTACGTGCGTACTCGGTCATCCACTCTACAGCGCTATGATACTCAACACACTTAAATTGGGCCTTAAGTGTAGAAAGCCTTAAGTGTGTGTGTAAATATGTAGGTTAGACGAGAAGGCTCTCCTTGCATTTACGATTCGAGATCCCGACCATCTCCTTTGCTTTACAACGTCAACTGCTACCCTCGTTGTTTCGTGACCACGGCCAACAACAGCATAATACTCGTAAACTGGCGAGAGTGCGACGACTGCACCATCAACACTACAGTCCAGTGAAGTCTCGATTTAACCACAATTTTTAAACAGACAAAACTGCTACAGAAATTAGTCTTGATTTGTTCAAAACGACATGCAAAAGTGTCAGCTTGACCGGAGCGATCACGCTGGCAATCAAGAATGTGCAGTGGAGCTCGCTGATATAGACCTCGGTCACGTCGGCAGGCTGGCTTTAACGGGAGAGCTGATTAAATGGTTGACAAATAGACTTGATTCTGCTATACCTGCGCCCCATCTCCAATTTCTTCTCGACCCAAGGGGGCTCTACTTAGAACGTAAAGAAAGTTAAGATGAGGATGACCTCAAGTCATCAATGCTAGCAGAAAAAAAGCGCAAGACTTCCCAAGTCAGGGTCGGAGAGGAGAGGTTGACACTTCCAGTCATTTCCCACTTGCACCTTGATTGATACCAAGCTTTTCTGGTTGACTGAGTCGGTCAAAGTAGCGCAAGGTAGCTAATTTTTTCTACAAGTCATGCCTCTCGACCTCTCATTGTAGAAACATCAGCACCATGACTCACCATATCTCAGCGCCAGCATGTACAGTAGAGAATTGCAAAGAAGCCTCTGCAGGAACATTTGGCGAAATGGAGACTTTACTGTCGGCTCTTTCGAAGGTGTTAAAAAGTCCCTGGGGAGATGTTTTTCATCGGAACAAAGTTTAATCTGTTCCTATGAGGATTCATTCCGAGGTGAGAATGCACCCTAAAAGGATTCACTGACGATCTTGTTTGTCCGTGTCCTGCACACTTACCTGAGATGACGCAAATTCCAGCTTTCCCAGCCCCATCTCGTATCTGGTTTTCAGACTGAGAATTTCTTCCCTCTTGGCCCTGAGCATCGTCTTGAAGGTGGTGATGACCGCGAGGTAGGACGTGGGGGTGACGTAGTTCACAGTTCGACGACGCTGTTCGCGCTGCAGCCGCGCTGACAAATCACCCACACTCTGGTGAAAATGCACACACATCTGTAGGTATGGGAGATGGAGAATATCTTCATGCGAGTGCACACTACTAGGTCGAGTTCAAGTTGAACCTGCACGCAGTTTCCTCTGGCTTCGTCATCCAGATCCAAGTCCTCCAGAAATTTGGTGGCTACTTTTTCCAAAGCGTCCCTCGGCCACTCCGTGAACCAGTCGACCGTGCAGCAGTTGATTAACGAGGGAAACATCCTAAAGAAGGAAGGCATTCATACCCGACTGCACTGGAGTTTTATTTGCCAGCAGGTACGAGAGTCACCTCCACAGTCAGCGCCAGCTCTACTGCCAGAAGATCCGTGCACTGGCACTCCTGCTCGGAGGTGGCCTCAGTCAGGGACAGGAGGAGGCATTACAAATACCAAATTGCACTAAAGCTTCTCCTCCTTCCAAAAAATCCCACTGCTCTTATTTTTCTCTTGCTTTTCTCATCAGAGAACGTTCTCCACAATGGGCATACCATGCTTCCTCGTCTCGAGGGAATGAGAGAGTGAGAGCGTAGCAAAAAATAAGAAAGAAACGCTGGAAACAGGGGGGGAAAAAGGTCTCTCGCTTGCACACAAAGCGAAAGAAACAAAGCAACTTCATTCCAATCACGTCCTTTCTTCCAAAGAGGAAGCAGACGACACGGGATCCGTATAATACAGTAATCAGGAAGAGAGAAAAATGAAGGTGGCGTCCAAGACGGTTACTGTGGGATGCACAGAGACGCGGCTATCACAGAGAGAGAACAGGAAGGATCTCAAACAGCCAAGAAAGAAGATGTTTTCCGCCAAAAGTGAGGGATCTAGGACCAATACTACTGGTACTGCATGATCAACTTTTTCCAGTGGTGGCGAAGGAGCTGGGACCACATGCCAAGTACTCATGTGGACCACTCAAGTGACCGGCCTCCAGCTCAGTGGTGAAGAATCTGGGTAACTTTTTTTTCTTAAATCGCCGGCGTTACCTTCAGTAATTTTGTCGAAAAATGGAGTATACTAAGCCCTTAAGCTCTCTGACGGTAAAGAGGGTCTTCAGCGTTAAGAAAAGTTGTGGTGCAATGGTGCAAGGAGAGCTTGTACACAATATTGAGACAGACTCACTTGTGTTTTTTGAATTTAGTCCTTTTTTAAAAGTTTATCCACGCACGCCACATGCATGCATGCATGAAGCATTTCAAAATGGTTTCAAAACACTAAAAAATTACTTCTAACCCTTTAACGCTCACTCCTACGAGACATTGCACATACACTATGGTGCGTAATTCGTGGCTGTTTTTATTGAGGTCGTGCGCATTTTTACAGTATAGTGAGGTTGCAAACTGCATGACCACATTGAGAATTACCTTGAAAATAAATATTTTGAATGAAAACAATCGCCCTTGGAACAATTTTTTGGAACCAACTTGGACCAACTTCTGTCAGGCTGAGAGAAGCCATGAGTTGGGCAGGCCAATTTGGATCTCCTCCGCCCAAAGATGACCAACAACTGGATGGATGAGATCCTCTTTGCCGCTGCCAACGTCAGGTCAATGTGCAGCAGGTTTGAGTGCACAATGGCCCCAGAACAGCAGATCCATTCACATGCTCGCTTGTAGAGCCATTTTTGCAGGCCTGACAGGCCCAATGGCCATATTGCATATTTAAGTTGTGATGGATTTTAGAGAAAGTCATCCTGTGTCTTTTCGGAATGAATTGTACTGCTCGAAAACCTTCCCTCGTATTCGTCTTTTGAACAGCCACGAATGATGCGCCATACTGTAAAAAGTCATGTCATGATCCCAAATCCAACATGAAGTAATTTTACCAGATGAATTTTACTTTATGATTCAATTTTTGATTTTACTAGAAAAAAAGTCACTTCTTTCACAAGAGGTGACTTCTTTCAGAGTCCGGTGTTCATTTTGAAACAGCTTCAGCTGTTCCTCCTTTTTCCCCAGTGGCGTTCCCACTCTCACTCAGCATTTTAGGTAGTACTGATAATGTGATTAATGAGAACTAAGGACATTTCAGGTGAGGAAAGTGTGGGCGACCTGAGAGACACCAGACGGGGATTTCGGATCAGCTGACTTGGAAAGTAATAGCAAGAAAGCTCTTGGTGAACTTTGAACTGAATGCTTCAAGTCCGGTGGAGTCAATTTTTGTCAGGATAATAAAAGAATTGATCCTACTCGGCTCTACGTGTGAACCACCACTGCAAGGCACAACAAAAGTTCTGGATGGATTCATTCCAAAGAAGTACTGCAGAAACTTCTACTATATGGTCAGTGAGGTTGCTGTGTTTGCTAGTTTCTCGGCCTGCTTTGCCCCTTTAGTATATTTCTGTGAATGAGAAGGTGCAGGAGTCCGCTTGCTTCAACGCGTAGACCTGCTACAGTGCCAGGGACGTCTAAACTGTCGGGGCGGATGTAGACATCGTTCATACCCACTAGGTTAGGCCAGAAAACAAAAAGGTACGAATGAGTCTGGGGTTCGTTACCCAATTTCAACTAGAGAAGACAGTTCAATGTGCATAGTTCAAAGAAATAATTCTTTACACCAATCCATCTATTTGCTCCAGCACTACATAACTGTATGGCCAAATAGGAGCTTTTGTGGTCAACGCAGCAGGACAAGAGGGGACTCAAAAACTGATCGTCCCTAGGATGGATTCAAATGAAGTCCGGCTACAAATAAAGCATGTAGAAGGAAGATTTAATAAATTAATGATCTAGTCAAATACTCATTATTGTTGCGAGTAACACTCCCCGCCTCTCCTTCTTCTTAGTTGAATAAGTCATTTTGAGTTAAAGTGATAATTGAACTAGCGCTTGAGCAAAGAAGTCAAATCCCCACCTAAGTCTGTTCCTGAAGGAATTTCCCACGGGCGACATGCACAATATGATGTGCAGATTTCTCTTGACATTTTGAAGAAAGAGGCTGTACAAGTTGGCGAAGGAGCCCTCCCCGCCGAGATCTCGGTTGTCTGCTGTGGCGGTCGTCTGCAAGTGCAAATGTACAAAATAAGATGTGCACCTGTAAACCCCAAATTGTACAGTAGGTTTTGGGGGTCTGATCGGGTACCTGCACCCTTTCTAAGATCTCGGCCTTTTCCTCCGCGGCGAAAAGGTTCGGGACCTCTCCGGTATTGAGAATCATCCCTATATCCTCCAAGAAGCCCTCGTCTTTGATTTGCATATCGTTGAATAAGAACACGACCTGGAGAGAGTAGTTGTCGACTGAGGGAGCCATGTCAACGTTACGTGCTCTTGTCTGGAAAACCTGCTTGGCGTCCGCGCCCGCCATTTTGAGAACTTTCTTCAAGTCTCCTCTCCAAGCGGCCATCCCATAGGCCGCACTGACCTCGATCTGCAACACCTTGTATCCCACCACGTGTGCCGCCAAGCGCGCCAGCGACTGCCTGCCACTGCCGCCAAGTCCGACGAGGAGTGCGTGGCCACCAGGCTGGCGCAGTATGCGACAAAGTCGGGAAGCGTGTTCGAGGGCGTAGCCGAACATCACCAGGGGCATCGGCGCCTGGGAACTCGAATTAAGCTCCTTCAAATAGTGCTCCATGGCCTGCCAAAGAGTTGTACGATTCTCATCGACGGGACAGCAGGTGGGTACTGCTACAACTTGTCCTTCACGTCAGAACACCATAGATGGTGCTCAGGCAGTGCCTACCTTTGTGAGCAGTGTAACATCAGGTATTTCGTCGTAGACCCTCTTCTCTACTTCTGGATGCATGTAGTCTCCGAAGCAGAGAGATCTCAGATGTTCATCTGTCACCACGGAAGAGCCGGCCATCACGTGAGGAAACATTACTCTGCCGAGATCAACCTGACGAGGGTAGAAAGTAAAAAGTTGCCGATTCACAGCATGTGAATGCTGTCTAATTTATGCAGTGAAAGCTATACCTTGAACTCGGACTGGCAGTGCTTCTTTATCACGCCGAAGAAGGTCTGTCGGTCGGATTCGTCAACAAGTCGGTCATAGAAGACCCTGTAGCACTCGTGACACCACAGGCGGATGAGCTTATTGGGGTCCTTGAGGTGAGAGGCAGGCACCAGTTTCACGCCGCCAATCACTTTGGCGAAGTCACGGAGGTTGAACGTATAATGACATTTGGAAGGCGTCGGCAGAAAAGTAGACAGGACAGACTGTAGAAGAGACATGCATGTCATCTCCCTGCAAGCTCGTGTACGAAGTCGTGCTCACCCGATACAGCCCCAAAGACGCCTGCACCAGGGCCGTCGCCATCTGTTGAATGGATACCTCAAAGCCCTGCTTGAAGTGGCAACGAATTTCTTCGCTAAAGATTCTCTTCAGTGTGTCGTCGGCGAACTGCTCTATGCTAAGGATATTCAAGTGCCGGAGGAACCTGCGTTATAGGCAAGTGGTACTTGTATCCAATGAGCACAAAGATATGGATGGAGATTGGGTTTTCACCTCGGCGAGATGTCATTTCGCCCGCAGCCGGGTGGCGAAATTGCCGTCAGAAGCAGCACGTCCAAGAGTTCCATCTTGGAGCCGTCCTTACGCTCATACCAGTAGCCGTGATCGATCCACTGAAAGTGAGGAAAGAAAATCGTCTGCTCCGACTAGTGCGTTAGCTTTCCACGGATTTTCAGCATTTCTCAAAGAAAAGCATCATTTCGACGTTAGTGGTTGCGATTTATGGCCAATAAAGCAACGGCGTACGTGTATATTTTATCCTGGCACTTTACAATGGGATGCGTGAAACCACGGAAACGTCCGTGAAAGCGTACAGCGGCATGCATGAATGGGCAATGCTTGTATGCATAGATGGCACGGGTAGAATGAAGCCAACAACGCCTCTTGCAAATGTCGATTCATTTCTCAACTGTCTCTTCGGGTTTTCGCAAAATGCTGTACGTACGTACACAGTAGGATCGTGCGTACTGTGCGCTCTCACCAGCACTCATGCATACATCCGGCCGTTACACGCACGCGCGTACACTACGTGCAGATGATGCAGAAACCCTGTCTGCGCGTCTGCCGCTCAATGTGTCTCTCTGATGCACTGTAGAGCAAATCACACTTGCTGCTCTCATCGCGCCCCAGAATCTTGACCAACAGAACTGTAGGAGCATCGTCCAAAGTGTAAAAATGGCTCGTAGACTTTGCGGCTTCCAGGAATTTGCTGCGCTACGTGCACGTTTGGACTTCGTACTATTCGTACATTACCGGCCAAACTGGACCCACAAAAACCGTCTCACAGATCCCTTGGACCGACGACCACGTCTTAATCCTAATGCAGGCGTATTGGGTAAGATTACTCTAGCGTACACACAGTGTCCTCATAAATAACGACCGCACTAAGGTAGCAGAGATTTCATGTAAGAGCAGCTCTTGGGTTAAATAAGAGCCGCACCAAAAGCTCTCGGGTTTAATAAGAGCAGCGATTCTTAATACAGAGATTGCGGTACGTACATAAAACGTGATTCGCCTAAATGAGGAACTTTGTAGCTGAGGAAGGTAATGAATTTTGATGCTGCCGCACAAGTCGTATTGCGACCAAGCCTTAAGAAGTTCCTCACCAGGATCAGAGGGCATCGCTGCAAAATATTTAGCGCCAGAACCTCGTGAGGTGCACATGAGTGCCTGAGTGTGATATCTTGGTACAATGGAGCACGCTTATATTGATCACTGGATATAACGGTCACACGAATATGCGGGGTCAAGAAGTCACGTCCCAATTCCAATGAGGTTTTTTTGTATTAAATGCCTTATGGATTAGTGATCAGTTAAGTCCTGCCAAATGGATATACTGATCACCTGAGTTGCGGAGAGCACTGCGTTCCCCCTGGATCGGTCTCATTCATCATGGGTTTGATCACCCTCTTGAATGAGTTTCAAAGCTGCAAGAGCAACTATGGGCAAAAAGTTGAGTCAGGCCAATATCAAGCGTTATTTTTCTGTGTCCAATTGAAATGATCATTATTCACCACTGTCTGCAGAGATCAATAGAATGTTTTTCATTGAGCTGTCAACTTTAATTCTGCCTTTCAAAGGAGGAAGCATGGGGCAAAGTCAGAAAGGCTGGGTGTTTCCGAGGGTGTCTGAAAATGTTTGTGATTTTGAACCCTTTTTACCCCTGTTTTGCTGCAATACGGTCAGAGCAGTCACGTGGATATAACAATCAAATCTCTAGTCCCAATGTCATAGTTACATCCGTATATGTATATCCGTGTTCCACTCTGCGCTATTCCTAAAGCGAGCACTGGTTAATTTTAGATAGAGTTGAACTTCAGCCGACTGTAAAAAATACTAGTACTAACTGGTTTTGTGCCTTTCGAGGTCGACCTTGCAAGTGTTAACAACTTAGTAATCTATGGCATTGCAAAGCCATTATCACCGAACGATGGGTGCTGCTTTCCGCGAATGGGTTGAAAGGCAATTTCTATCTTGCTGCCTTTTTTATGTTCCACACACCGCGTACTAAGAGTTTGCCACACTCACCGTATCCGTATGCTCAAGCGCTCGACTCCAAAAGCTTTGGAATGCATTGCGTATTACAGCTTCGGCTGCTCACACAGCCTCGGTCTGTCCACGCTCAGTAGTTTTATCTTATTATCTCCCTACCCTCTCCATTCTCTGCCCTGAAATGTTAATTTTGGCTGAAAGCTTGTTAGGGTCATTCATGACTAAACCTTTAGGTCCCATCAAATCCTTTGTTAGGCAAATCGTATGGCCCCGACCCTTTGCACGAGACGCGTCCGAGCAGCTGTGGTGACGTCAGTGGTGCTAATGCTTATGTCCTATGTTGGGGCACGATCTCGACCGTCATAGTAGCCTCTGCGTCTCTCCCTCACTCTCTGACAACTTTCTCGACTAGATGGATTCAATTCGAGCCCGCACTTCTTTGGATTGGGCACCAAGTTCGTCATGTCTACTGCTACTTTCTTGAATTCACTGCACTGCACAGTCAAGGGGATTCGTAATACCTGTCACAACTATTGAGTATCTCATTCTGACGACCACACACTTTCGGCGAGGGGAAAAAGTGGGTGCAAGAAAACTCGGTTTAATGATTCATGGGCCGAGAGAAGTCGGCCAGCATTGCGTTCACCAACTGGTGATTGCATAATACAAACAGCTACGACTGATCGTATGGCAAAGAACTTAAATTTTCGTTTCAGCTTTTTCAAGTGCGATGAGATTGGCAAAAGATGCCAATCTATACTGGGTTGTTAGGCCAAGGCTAACTCGGGTAGGCTAAATAAAATGAAGTGCTGGATGACCTAATTAGATTAAGCTTAGCTGAGCCTAATGTGACATTAATTTTACCTTGATATTACAAAAATTGACTGAGATATTGGGGGAGGCAATTTTTCCATCAATTCCTGTTGACCGTAATATGGACAATACAATTCTATGACTTTCAAACGATCTCTTATATAGCCTGCCAGAAGTATTTACATACTTTCAAAATCATGACTTTGTGATGGTCTTGTGAAGCTGCCACGATTTTCCTTAGTCACACTTCTTATGGTGGACCCTGAACGCAAGCCCAGATTTCCCACGAAAAACTCTGTGCCGTCGTAGCATTAAACGGAGTTTTTGCCTGCATCGATATAGCTTTCCCAGTACCCTCATATGCACCTGTCTGAGTAGCTCCACCGGCGGACTCGCTCCAGCGGCGTCAGTTTGTGGCAGGTTTAAATCGTCCACAAAGACCACGCACTTCTTCCCCATGGCAGGGCCAAACACGCCCTTTCTCCGTCGATCCAATCTGCGCCCAAAGGAATAGCTCGCAATGACCTGGGCGATGTCTATAACTAATAGATTGCAGTTTTACCTGCTCATAACAACATCTTGCGTGTAGGTGACGCTTGTGCGAGCTGAAAAGTTGACGACGTTGGTGACGAATCGCTCCTTGCTGAGTCTGCGAATGAAAGAGTTGGTGACAAAGCTCTTGCCAGTGCCGCTTGGACCAAGGATGCCTAAGGGACGAGGTGGCTGATGCTGCTGAGGTGACGCTGCCGCTGCGGAGGAGGACCCTCCAGAGCCAGCAGACGTTGAGGTGGCCGAAAGGGCCAACTCCAAAAAGAAAGCCTGTTTCACAGTCTCTGTGGTAGCCACCATGGGCAAGGAATCCCCGGCATCCTCGTCCATAAACTGTCCGGGGCTGGCCTATTTTTTTTAAAAAAAGACGAAGAAGCTCCAACAGTCTTAAAAGAAATGTGCCGGCGACCGTCGGACAGTACATACTAGCTTTCTTATTACCTGATCTCCCCACTTGACCCAGCATCCGGGCCTATCGACGTCGAGAGTATAGTCAAAGACACTCCCATTGTCCGGTATGAGATTAGCTCTACCTAACCGGAACGATCCAGGGCGAGGGTGTCCCTTTACCAGGCCATCCACCAGGTTGCGAAAGAAGCCATCGAAGGAAGAGCGCACACCAGGAGCCAAGGTGCAACAGAGGCCCCACAGCACCGAGAAAAGAAATGCCATTTGCACATAAGTCGAGTCCACAGGGGATGAGGAGGCCGGAGCAGAAGCAGCGGACGGGTCGGTGTCGCCGCCGCCATCTCCACCAGCACTCTTGTCAGCGTTGTCTGCGCCACCACCTCCACCGCTGGAAACATTTCCCGCTGCGGCACTGGAGTCGCTGCCCAGACCAATGAGGGCAGCAAAGAGACTGGTTTGGCAAGTGAAGAGATGCATCTCGGAGAAGGGCAGTAACGTCTGCGACTGGCGGATGTGATTCAGACTGAACATAAAACAGTGGTCGTAAAATAAAGGTACATATTTGCACTTTCATGACAACACTTGATCTTACCACGGCTGCACCAACCAGTCAAAGAGATCACCAATGCAAGTAAGTTTGTCTTGATCGTAGGTGTCCAAGGGGATGGTGGCCAGGAACGAATCACGAAGCGGTCGCCATCCGAGTAAGTGGGTCTCCATAAAGAGCATGCCGCATCTGAGAAAGACAATAAATGAGGGTTATAGCATGCATATCTGCGTACGAAACCACTGCTACTTCTGATGATAATAACAGGGATGCAGTTGGCAAGAGCAGATCCTCGCTCACCTTCCTACAACTGCTGGCGATGCCTTCTGCAGATCCGATATCTCGAAAATGACGTTCATCCAAGGTGCCAGGGGAATAATCTCGCCGTTCATGAGGCACAGCTTCTTGCTGTCGTCCAGCACCGTGTTAAGGTTCTCGATCCAAGTGGGGTCAACGGGTCCATCAAATACGATCCATCGACGTTCCTGACCGCTCCCGCCGTTTGACTGATCAGCCGCCATTTCGCGAAAGGTTCGACCTAAGACACCGTCGCTCCACTCGTTTGCTCCGCTGCTGCCGTCACTCCCGCTCTCGAAACTGCCATACAGCCCGGCCATGGTCATTGACTTGGGATTGATCACCTTGTAGACTGTACGATTCTTTTCACACTGAGTGAGCGCTTCAGCAAGCACCTTGAGAGCTGCGGACTTGGCACTCATTGGCTCACCGATAATCATGACACCATGGCGTACCAGTAACACCTCCTTCAACTGCAGTACCTTGGACAAGAACCACTCGGTGGGTTGTAGGTTGAGAGCACGACAACGTGAGACACAGGCAGATCGCAAGTCACTCTCAGCGCGTCCCATCTCTGTCCCAACTTCTTTGACCGACTGGACTTTCTCTAGGGGTTGGTCAGTAGTTGTTGGGCCAAACAGTTCATCGACGATGGTCATGAACAGTGGCGCATCCGAGGAGATGAACTTTGGTAAATTGACCCCAACAAGTGCTTGACGAATCAAATTTTCTTCGTTAGGATCCACCTTGTCGGCCGCACAGACGGATACGGCGTCAAGCACGGACTAAAAGATGTCCAGAGGAATAATTTATATACATATGAACGGACATACAGTGAAAGCGGGATATTACGCCATCGGTCAGTAGCACCTCTCATTGATTATTAGGTCAAAATTCTCAAGTCCTGATTTTTCCTCTACATCATATTGTAGTTTACATCAGTGTGTTATTCAACATTGCTTTATAGGTCAAAAAATTAAGGCTGTAGGTTATTTTTCTTTCAAATTTTGCAAAAAGTGAATAGGGTCATCTATGATGGTCTCAATCAGTCGACAACAGGGACGGTTTTTTTAACGTCATAACGCAACCTAGTATGGCAAACTTTATTTTAGAATAAGGTGTGCAAAGTGGTGTAAAAATATGCAGTGTTCAGGACATCCATTGGATTATGTGTAATTAGTCAAGTCGATTAATAGGTCGAATTGGTTAATAGGTCAATTTTCTCTGGTCCCTTGTGTGATGCATTATCAGGCTCTCACTGTGTCTTCGCTGATCGCTACGTCAACGCCAACATGCAAATCAACATTTACCGACTTGAAATGCAACAAAACATTCCCCACGTCTACCGTGACTGGTCATGAGGATGCAACAGTAGAAGCCCTATTTGGCCTCTCTTGCCCTCCTTTGAGTGCTGAACGGCCTCGTAACCTCGGTCCACCTACTGGTAGCCTCGGCATGGAAAGAGAGCTGGAAAAGTAATGATACCTTGACGGCCCTCATTCCAAACTCGTAGTGTGTCTGGTAGGAGAGCTGTTCCGCACATAGCCTAAATGCCTCGACCACGGTTCTGGCCAGTTTTCTAGCTCGTGAGAAGCCCATGGAGAGGAGCGACACTTCCGCGATGAGAGCGGAGTCCGGCACACACGTGGCCACCGGGCGGAAGAGGAGACGCAAATTGTCAGGGATCGGGTGAGAAGTCGCACATGCCGGGTTCATTGTAATAAATCTGGGGAAAAGTTACTTTTAGAAAGTGCTTCAAAAAGCACTTTTAACTCACTCACATGGCACAAGTTGGATTGACTGTCAGCTCTGCCCCTTCAAACGTGAAGTTCTTCACTTGAGAGGCGATAGCGTCTTGGATGGAATGTATCTGCTGCGCTACCACAGAAAGAACCTGAGGGAAATATTGTCTATGATCACATAATCACGCAAAGTCCGTCTCTGCTCACGTCCATCTCGATGCGGTTGAACTCGTCGAAACATGCCCATGCGCCGGACTGCGCCAGCCCTTTGAGGAACTTGCCCATGCCGCGGTAGTCAACGCCGTCAGAGCAATTGAAGACGACGCAGTGTTTGGCGAGGGCGCGGGCCAACTCCTTGCACATCTCTGACTTGCCTGAGCCTGCGGGCCCCTGTGGGGCACCGCCGAGACCTTGTCTCAGGGCGCTTACTAGTGTGCGGAAGCATCTCTCCACCATTGGTGTGATCACCAGCCGGCCTACGTTGCCCAGATACTCAAAGGCATATTTCAAGCTGGTGTTGACCATGTTCACGCGGACAACGTTGTCGTCCTCGTTCCCCATTAGGTAGTACCTGAGCCGCCCCGCCCAGACGAAGTCGGAGACCTTGGACAACTGGGACGAGGACAACTCGTCGGCGACATCTCGCGCATACGTGAGCAGCACAATGAGGGAGCGAAGGGTCTTCAACGTCCTTGGACTGAGCCCGCCTTTTCGAACGAGGTAGACGATCTCGGAGAGCCTGTGCGAGCACTTGACCGCGAAATCGTCTTGCGCCGAGTTGGTGATCGCGGTTTCGGCTTCGGCGGTCCAGATGATGGAATGTGCAGTATGAACTGCCTGTCCGGGCCAGTCACGAGTCCAATCGCCGAAGGACTTCTCCGGTGATCGGGTCTGCAAGTTAGACAGCACCAAAGCAAGTAAGATCAGTTTGACCCAGTTTGAATCGGGCAATCACAAAGTTGACATACAAAGAAAAGTGATATCTCGAAGAGTGATGCCAAACCGATGTCGTCTTTCAAAAGAATCGAACAAAAGAAATTCTTGTAAAACAAAATGTACCCATGGTGAAACTGATATGAGAATCACTTTGGGACTGCTGGGATTGATCCTTATCATATAGTTAGTGATCCTCAAAAGTACAGTGCGTGTCAGAAGTGGGGAATAAAGTACTGGCTGTATCTTTTATTGTAAAACTGTCGAAGTTGCGTCATTCGCCCAAACTGTACGTCTCAATAGGAAATTCGACGTAGCTCTTGTGACGCGTCCTAAAACCCAAACTTTTCCGCTTGAAAAGAAACCAGGCTTAATAGGGTCTAAGGTGCCAAATTGAATTTGCAAATTCTGCAGCTGAGCAAAGATCAAGCCAAGTCAAAAGTAAAAATCTTAGTACAAGCTTGGCTTGTCTTGAGCTTGAATCCATCATCATGGAGCTCACTGCTATGCTTGGGGGAGAGGCTAAGAAGAAACAAAAAGGCAATTTTATGCACATAAAAAGTTATGCTTATCCGGAGGACGATTTTCGGGAAGTCTCGCTTAAAAAGAACAGTCGAACTCCGATATGGTAAAGTCATCAGAAAGCGGGAGAAAAAATGCTATGTCGGAGTCACTTCACTACGGCAAAGGTGACAGTTGCGTCTCCAAAATCAGAGTAAAAAGCATCTTTTCACTTTTAAAGGGCCAAAATGAATTATTTTTCTTCATGCCAACAAAGATGTATTGGAACTACCTCACAAACTTACAACGTAAGGTGATGAACATATGAGCAAATGATGCCACATTCAGATCATGAGGTAGAAATCAGTTGGTGAGAAATTGTCTGCCAGTGACGACGACTTGGAGACCTTTCCAATCTTGTGCACGCCATTGCTGTTGAGACTTTTCTTGAGCGCTTTGCTTCATTGAATGCAGCAAAGATCAATTTCCCTCTGGATTTTGGAGGGGAAACTGTATTTGACGTAGTCGGTTATTAGGACAAAAAATTTCGCTGGGATGACTGTTTTTCTTTTTTTTGCTTATTTGGATTTGATTGGAACTTGTTCAGTCGACAACCATTTGACACAAAAGCATGACTTAGATGACAATGACATCGAACCACTGACCTTACATGGACTGACGTTTCATGTTCATTAGCCGTTCTTATTTGCACTTCAAAGTCTTTTTATTCTTTCTGGTCGCTTATTCTCGAAGCTCCCGACTTCTTGTCAGAGATGCTGCGAAGCTAATCAAAGAGTTACGTTTCTGTGCTGTCTAATTATGATGGAGCTCATTAAAGCGGCCCAGTGGTTTGCAAAAACTCAAGGCCGATCTTGACCAAACTTTCGCGGCATTACTAAGGGCCTCTAGGGATGAAATGAATATATGTTTTCCCCCTCCTCTCTCGCCCCACTCGAAAAAAAACCTGGTTGGGTCACTAAAAAAGACCCCTCATTTTGTGAGTAATAATTTTTTTATTATTATAAATCGAATTTCATATTAAATAGAACTTTGATCAGCACCTCTTAGTAGACATGCCTACGCGCTATGCAATACGACCCTGTGAATTGGTCAAGAAAGGGGATTTTTATTCGAGTCTGGTAAGATGTCATTTCAGAGGCTGACCTGGAGAAGAAATTTGAGATTGCTGCACATTGAACCAGTCAAACAGGGGGGCTGCAGTTGACTTCTGAATAAACTTTTGGTACCAATTTTCAATTCGCATAGCTTCATCAACTGTACCAGTGCATCTAAAGCAACGTCCCAACCCTAGCGCAACCGGACTTGCCTGAGGTTTTAAAAAAAAGTCTTGTATACTTGAAAAAAATATTGACAGAAGAGAAAATTAGCTGAGGATCATGAGTGTCATAAGGCAAACTGGGGAATCTGAGTGCGGAGTCTTGATAACTGTGCTATTCCTTAGTGAATATGCCTGGATGTGCAGCACTTGTTGCATACATAATCGGCATCAAAGCTGGCATTTTGGGAGGACGCACACGTATAATGTCCTATATTCGTACGTGTACAGAGGTCATTGTGTCAGAGTCTCACCACAGTACCCATCTCTAATACTACGTACGTTATAGGCTCGAACAGCTCTGGCAATGACATCTTTAAGCGAGGCCACCATCTGCCGTTCCACTTGCAGCAACCACTTCTCGACCTAGGAGGCAGTAGAACAAAAATATCACGATTATGCTGCTACTGACATCATTGCAGTTTCTCACCATTCCCTTGGCTTCGGTGGGGAAGATCATCTGGCAGAAGTCTACCTTCTCCTCATCAGCGGACACCATGCCCACAATGTCCTGATTGCCAAATTTGTCCGCCTTGAACTCCAGGTGGTCGATGCCTTCGAAACATCTCTTAACATGAGGTTGAACTCTGACGGGATCTTTCGTTTCTGACAGAATCTCTAAGAGCTCGTCGTTGGATAAGAAGAAGAATCTCGGAAAGAAGAGTCGTTTCTTTTCCAAGTACTCGTTTAAGCCCTTCATGATGGCATCGAGCAACCCATTGGCCTCCGTCAGGTTCACCAGCATGTTGGGCTGCGAGGTCGCCTGCAACATAGCCTCATTTAGCATCATATCACCGACCGTACAGGAGCAAGGTTGTGCTCATTGCAACGAGCTATCACTTGGTGTACGCACAGAGATGTAATCGCACGTGTAACGTAGTCGCGGAAAGTAAATATGAAAAGTGACCCTGAACGCTGAGTGGTAGTGCAAACAGCAGTTTTTAAAAGCTACTCGTGAACGAGGGAGTGCGCTCCCAACCCGGGGAAGAAGCAACGATCGCTCACCAGCAAAACTCTTGGATCTGCGACCGTCTTGGCCATGACATTTCGCCAAATGCGGTCCACTTTGTTGAACTTCCTCCCTTCAGTGGGCATCTGCTTCATGATGTCCTCAGAATTAAATATCGGTTCAAGGTAAAGCCAGGACTCCTGTAAGTGTAAGGGACTATTGAACAGTGCTGTCCATCTACGGTCCAAAAAAACAATTGAATGACCTGACAGCGGGTCCAAGCGTCCAAGATGTCCTGCATGGCAATCAGGCGCTCTTCCCAAGCACGCATCTCCTCTTCAAATGGACGAACATGCGCCTGAAATGTCGTCACAGGCATCAAGTGCCCATGAACATGCATAAGACCTCTGAAGCAAACCTACCGAGCTTCTCATAGTCTGTGCCCTCAGGATGTGGTCATCGAGGGTTTGTTGTACGTCTTCCACAGCACTGAGCACGCCCACGCCAGTTTCTCTGTACGGCTTCACATCAAACGACACATTGGACCACTCGGCCTTCATGCGAGCCAGAGCTGTCTCCAAGGCATGCTCTTTGGAAGCAGCAGCCCTATTTTGAGGAATTGGCAATCCATTACAGTTGGTGAGACTTCAGCTGGAAGCTGCATCTGTTTAAAATTACCCAATTTCTTCCAATCGCTCTCCAACCCTCCCCAGGCCTGCATCAATCATGTCTGCCAGACTAGTGTCTGGTCCTCTGGCTACCCCAGCCAGTCCGGGGGCCACCTCAGTAATGAGTACCCAATGTCTTTCCCTCAAGCCCGGGTTGCACAGCGTCCGTAGAATGGGCAGGTGAGCACAGAACTTGTCCAGCTTAGTCCTGACGGCATCTGCGATTCGTCTGGCCGCTGGATGTTCCGTCAGCGACCTCGACAGCGTGTTTGCGCTCTCTCGCATGTCCTCCAGGCGTCGTTCGATGTCGGTCGCGTCGAGGCCGACCAGAGGGCCGTTGTACCAGCGCTCGTGGCATTCGTGAAACTCCAACGCCACGTGCCACAGCGACGAGAAGAGCGATGCCTGGGCAAGAGTCCGATCCAACAAAGCGTATCTGTGCATACGAAAGAAAGAAGAAGTCGACTCTCAAGTACCATCAAAACGAAAGTTACACACACGTATGTGCCACTCCATGCAATGTGATCTTCCCTCACCTACTGGGATCCCAGTCCAAAAAGACTTCTTCCTTGTTGATTTCCTTTAGGTGTTGGTCGGCCTCCTCAGCCCGGGTTCGTAACTTGTCTACCGTGGCCACGCACGTTCTCATCTCGTCCATGGTTAACACGGGAGGGTCCTTCTTGGTGAATGACTCTAGTTCCCGGGAAGTCCGTCGCAGTCCAGCTTCAAAACGATCAACGCGAGCCCGCAACTCTTCTTCAACCTGATGGTGGATGAGCAGAAGACAGTATACAGTATGTACGGTACACAGTGTACCGTACACTGTACGTGGTGGCTTATTTGTGTGCATTCTGCCTATGTTTAAATTAGTCCTGATGTAAAAGGATGTACTAATGCTGACTCATAAGCGTATGCAAAAACATCCGTGCTGAAAAAGTATGCGTGGCACCAGTAGAAGATATAGATACCGAGCGTTCAGCTGATCTGCCCGACCAAGGTGACATCTTTTTTATGGTTTGCTCTCTAGTTCATTGTAAAAATGGTCAAAATGTAGTGCTCAAGAAGTAAGCCCCAGGAACCGGACACCCATAGTTCAGCTAAGCATTAGTCTTCATGTGCATCAGTAATACCATTGTGTCAGTATTGGCGGAGAAAAAGTTCGACTAGCGAAATTCCTGTCATGCGACTCCTATTTCTCATACAGATCCCTACTTGCTTGTACTTGAATACGATAAAATATGTAGCACTGAGTATATAGTGACCGATTTCCTCTCACTTGATCCCTCCTGTGTCCAGTGCGCGTCTTCGCCAACTCAAATACTGACGCCATGTCTCTGGGCCACTGAAAGACCCGGGTATTGAGCTGGAGATCCTCGGCTGGCAAGACGGTGCAGTCGAGTAGAAAGAGAACTCTTCTGGCGGCGATTGCGATCTTGCGGTGCAACACAGGCGTCGTCTCGTTGATGCACGCATTCAGGTACCGCTGCAGCTCCACCAACTCACGGGTTCGCTCAGGGATCTCCCCCAGCCTGGAAGCCATTTGGTCGAAGGCGTCGCAAATGGATCTATTCCACGCGCGATTGGTCTCCACCTGATGTCGGATCAGGGACACGCGCAAGGACTGACAGGAAGGAGCAGTTGAGCATCCTGGAGATTAGCAACATGTGATGGCACGAAACCACCACCTTTACTCGTACCTCGCACGTCTGGGCCATTTGTGCGTTGAGCTGCGCGCAATCAACGACAAACAAGCTGAGAGTAGCTCTGTTCCTGATGGCTTGCACGTCCACCTTCAAGGTGGCGTAGCCCTCCATTTTCTTCTCGTATTCATGCAGATCCTCCTCGCCGCCTTTGGCCAAGAACTCGTCCCTCTCGAGTGATGCATTATCGCTGAGAAGGGACTTGTAGGTGTCGTAGATACGAGTATAAGCTTTGGGACCCACTTCGTTCGCTTCAAAGATGGATATGGCTTCGTCGCAAAGTGAGCGTACCTATAGGACAGGTCTATATGATACTATCGCTTACGCGCTGCCCCTTTCGCAGGTACGAAGAGGGGTAAAAACATAATGCACTGTGTCTTCCGTCCGTCTGTCTGTCTGTCTGTCTGTCTGTCTGTATCTCCCACCTCTGCCCAGATCGTCCTCAACCTCGCCATCCACATTCGTGCCCTCACCCTCGACCTCAACCACTCTGTCTCCCGCCTCCAGACTGATCACGCTTGGAGTGAATTTGATGTGGGCCTGGTTAGTTACTTTGTAGATGCTAAATCGAAGCACTGAAGTCAAATGAAATTGAAAAACAAAGTGCCCACAGTTTTGCCCCACAGGAAATCTGAACATCTTACTTTGTACTGAGGTTATGCAGAAAAATTTCATTGCTAAAAAGACGAGACAAAAAACTTTTCCTTTGAAAACCACTTGACTCTTTGTTCATCATTGGGGATCAGGTAATGTACCTGAGATACACTCAGCAAAATTCCGAAATTTTCATTATTTGGCCTAGAATAGGGGTAATTTTTGGTCATCAGAAAAAAATTCCCCTTGTTAATGGCATGGACATTTTTTGTGGTTATTTTTCTGCCATTATCATCAACCAATCACACTTTATGGTTGCACAGGTGTAACTGACAAAGCAGGCAAACGACTCTCAGTGTGAAGTTTGGAAGAGGTCGAAACAGTGGGTGGAGCCAAAAGCCTATGTATATATTATATGTATGCGCGTATATATGCATCTACGTAGGTAGACTCTGACACAGTCAGCCATCATGACATTCACCTCGTCTTCTTCCCACGACACAGAGAGCAGGTACATTGGTTTGTCCTTCAGCTCGGGGAAGAGGTTTCTCTCAACCCGGGGAAACTCCTTGGTGGTCATCACTATCTCTTGCAAGCTGTGAATGATGCTCTCGCGGGCGGCGGAGAGGCTGGGAGAGAACGCCACCGATCCGCCAGAACTAAGCAGTCTATGCACAAAGAAAACATAAAGACTACTGGTGACATCTCCGTACACTAAAAATCGCATTCACTACATATGACTCCAAAAAAAAGGTGGACATTGTCCAACCTAAAGGGATCTACTGTTTGAGCCTTGCTTTTGTGCTGCCAATCTTCCATTGGACCATCACAGTTGAAGAGAACCTAAGGTCATGCTGGTGGAGCCTGTTGAGGTCGCATACTTCTTTTTTAAATGAACATAAGTCCACTTTAGGTGTAAGTCTCCTTTAGGCTTGATTCTTTTTCTGCTCGTCTGCTTAGATTTACCGACTTCTTGAAACATTCGTGTAACGTTTCGCGCCGCGCCACGTGTATCGCTGTCCTGGGTGGCTCAGTAGAGTAACTCAGAGTAACGATCATAGCAGCGGTAGCGATGGGTGAGGATGTGTGTAGAGGGAACTGATGCAGCGAAGTCTGAGTTCAGACTGGGGATACTGTGTATTTTTGTACATGGTTTATATACAGTTGGATGAGGAAGGGGCCGTGTAACTTGGGTGTCACTTGGTCAGGTCTGTGCAACAGCAACAAGGAAACCATTACTTAGTCTAGACACTATAACAATGTCTGCTTCCTTGTGCCAAGACCTTCACCTTGCGTGAAACTGTACAATTCGAAAGTACTTCATAGCTGAGTTCATGTGAGATTCGCCGCTACTGCTACTGAGCGCGCTCGCCTCGGCAACGAAACGATCTGGTTCCCTGTTGGTGGCCATGCTTCTCACTGCATAGAGATGGTTTGTGCATTTTCCGCTCACACGTGCAATCTCAGAGATGCAACATTCCGCGTGTGCAATACAAGACGACTTTTTAAACGGGCGTTAAAGGCTTTGTCATGACAAGTACTCACCGGAGACAAAGCATGGGCTGGGCCACGTACTTCCCGTCCTCGTACACTTTGAAGCTGTTGCCGTCCGCGTACCTTCGCATGTACTCTACCAGATCTCTGAGGGACTCCAGTGCCATCTGGCGCAGGTGGAGAGCCATGAGGGCGGCCACACAGTCGAAGAAACGGCGGATGTGGCGCAAGGACTCTTCTTGGCGCATGGGTATGAGATCTCGCCAGGTGTGGCGCAGTTGAACAAATACCAGAGCGATTTCGGGAAGCCAACGCTTTCATAAGAAGAAATGATGGGCAGCATGTGTAGCAGTTATCCCATGCGACTTGGAATGTTTTTTCACCTCATCAGCACTCACCTTTTCCAGCACTGCCCTGGCGTCCTCACATTGTTCAAACACTCTCTTCTGGAAGTCTGCTGGTGCCAACGGCTTCCCAATGCCTGCTGCGCCTCCGCTTAATAGGTACGCAGGACTAACAAAGCGCAATTTGGCGTAGCGCTTTGACCAGATCTTCTGGAGGCGCACTAATACAGGGTGGCACACAAACAGGTTGTGGCGACAGAATTGATGAGCAACCAAGAAGCTCTGGTGCCAAGGGACGGGGGCCCGAATTATAGCTCTTGAGAGGACATTGAGAGCGAATGATGCTGCTGCTGCTGTTTACTACAAGACGTTGCCAATGTGATTCAAGTCCATGACATGACCCTTTTCTACATCAAGAGAGAAGTAAGAAGTGTTCACTATACTGATGGAGCATAGTGCATATATAGAGAGCTCTATATCGGCTGCATCATGAGACACGTACGTGTGCAGATTGTGTCGTTAGAGCCGATTTTTTGCTAAAAAAGCAGCGGGGGGGGGACACAAATAATCTTATGTTCATCCCACGCGATAATTGCATGGAAAAATGATGAGGCGCCAGCCTCTGCTTATTTAGCGAAATCGGCTCTACTAAATAATAATGACGTTATGCCTTCGGCCTCAGGAATGGGGTATCACCATGGTTCTCCTCCCCATGGCGGTCGTTTGAAAATTCATTCAGCCCAAGGGGTGTGAGGATAATCAATGAGGTATGATGGGGACCCTTGCTGTGCTTTTATTGTTTTGGTGACTTCTCTCAGCTCTGTCGTGCAAGTACATCTATGGAGCGGCACACAACCGCCAGTCGACGCACAGCATGTACCGCTTGACCAAGGAGTATTGCAGCAACAGCAACACCTCTCGTGTCTCCATAGCAGAAGCGGTAACATGACCATTAGTTCGGCGCAATCTGACTTAGATTGTACATGTTCAATGTGTAGGTGAAGTAAGCTAACATAGCGTCATTCGCTCTCTCTTTTCCCTTTTAAATTGTTCTGGTAGTCTGTAGATGCCCACCCTACGCCTCTCCTCAACGTCCATGAGCACGTAGTTGACAATGGCGACGCCTTCGGCACGCTCACGCTCCTGCCAGGCCTCGTCCAGCTGACGCAGTAGAAGCTTGCGTAGTAACAGATCTTGCTGCCACTCCGGACGAAGCAGCTTTCCTAACTGTTGTTGCTGTTGCACTTGCTGTTGCTGTTGTTGACCCCGCGGAGCGTTCTCCTCAATGTAATGATAGTAGCGGTCGAGATCTTCTTCCGAGGGAGCCTGCTCCACTCCTTGAACGTATGTTATTGAACCCTTGTTCTTTTCCATTGCAATGTGACGCAACTGACGGTCAGGGCTGCTTGGCTGGCTGGCTTCAGCAGGAGATTGGCTTAAGGGAATCTTCAAGATGGTCTTGATCTCGGCTTTGGACCGCCTCTTCGTGGGAGACTTCATCAGGACTGTCTCTTGTTGCCACCTCTGTCTCCTGCGCTGAGGTAGTCGTGGATGTACTCGACCTTCTAGCTGCTGTTGCTGTCCATCCTCCTCAGGTTCTCTTCTTCGCCTGCATGATTTGTACGGAAACTGACGCATGAAGGCACTAGCAGCAGTTGCCTCTGCTCGGCGTGACGGTGGGGGTGGCGCTCGAGGCGACGGTGTGAATTCCTTTATGGCTATCTTCTTTTTAACTGCTCCAGAGGGAGCTTTCACTGAAAATGTGGAAGTGCTACTGCTGAGTACCGACACGAGTTCGGACGCGTCGAAGTCTTTCTCCTTCTCCACCAACGACAACAACGCTGACTCCACCTTCACTCGCTTCAGAGAGGAAGCTCTCTGCATCCGCAGTCGCTTGCGTTCAACCATCCGTTGCCTGGCACCGGAAACGTTTACACAGGCAAGTGGTGGATATTTTGTGTTAGTAAGATCGGGACTGATTATGACTAAACTTAAATATAACATGCATCCGTTCGGGAAATACATGACATGCTAGCGTAATCATCAGTTCTTTGCACAACCCTCCTTACAGTCGACTCTTTCCTGAGATATCTGAGGGACCTGTCTCAGTCCCGTCCCCCGTTTCCAAGGGCTCAAATTTTTACCAAACAGGGACTTCCTCAGGGTCATGAGTACCTCCTTGTGGGGATTTCACTTCTAGGGTTGCACATTAAGCCCAAAAGGACGTTTATCAATATAATTATTACCCCACCAAGTGTTGACAAGCGGAGGTCTCCGTGACCGTTCACAGCCCCCCCCTTACTACCACCACCTTCACTGAGTGTGTGTAAACGTTGCCTCAAGCTAGCGACGCTGAGATGCTTGGCTGTCGGGGTGAAGTTGGACCCGATTCTCTCGCTTGGACTCTTGCGAAGGAAGCTTCTCTATGGCAGTGGAATAGGTAAAAGACGAGTTGTCAATCGATGCATGTAATCGTAGCGTGTAAAAAATCGTATGCATGTAAAATGCGACACTATTGGACGATCTGGTCTGATCAAATCACCCGTATGAAAGAGATTTGCCATTACTCTTAAACACTGTATGAACGATACCGGAGTAGATCACGTCTGTATGCAGGCGAGCACTCACGCTGTAAATGGCCCCCTTGGTGGCGGCGTCGTCGGTGAGAAGCGGGGGCAATGCGCCGTGCGCCGCCATGCGCCGGCGTATGGGCTCTGGAGTGGCCGTTTCCAAGAACGGCCACCGACGCACCGGCTCATGATATTCCGTGAATCTGAACTGCTCTAGACGTCTGAGGAGCGCGGTCCGGTTGCCTCCAAACTGACGCCGCAATCGTTCCAATTCGACCTCTGCCCCGCTGTCCTCCAGCATCGTGACCGTCCCCTACTTGCTGTATAAGTCGCACATATGCACAGTGTGAAGGAGTGTTAAAGCACAGGTCAGCCGACACTGCACACGCAGTCACTCTCACTCCATCCGGTGTATTGATCATACAGATTTCGATTAAACAGAACGAAGGATTAGCTGAAACTGCAGGGATGACCTGGTCAAGCAATCTTACGCGCAACAACCGTGATTGCGTCCTAGGGCCATTCAACGGAGCCGCACATAGTGTGTGCTGAGATGCAGATGATGACTGCTACGAGGCCTCCATTGCTTCACTAAGCTAGGGAATAGACTGAAGTGAAAGCAGTTCTACTCTTGAGATGTCTCTGCGCTGGTTCCGACAAGCAGCGAGACTTCGTCCTGGTGCTGCCACCTGGGGTCTGATTACTCAACCAGCAAGCTTGACTGCAGTGTTCGATCGCACACGTCAAATAATGAAGGATGCTGTGAGATCCACTGAAAGAGCTCAGTGCTTGTGTCCAACATGGTCAGTTGATTGCTTCATTCGCAGGACGACCGCAGGTAGAACGTAAGTGTACCTAGGGGCAATAGATATAAGTATGACTTATCTGGGTACAGTGAAGTTCCAAACACCGTTAACACTGCGGACACGAGCTCACCCGAATACGATAGACTTTATTCTTATGCTCGAGAACTTTGTGCATTAGACGCGTTAACAGTGTCAGCGTGTAAGAATATATGCAGACGCTGTTAGCGCTGACTGCACCTGTGCCAACCTCTAACAAACAAACGCTTTCTAATGAGAGGAAATGTGCCTCTGACTCGATGAGTGATTTAAATCAGTGATACCAAATCCAAATCTGAGCTGAGTTCACATTACTTGATACCCAAGCCCGGGAAGGACCACGACAGTAGCTAACATTGTGTGTTGTGAGGGCTACAAATAAATAACAGTTGAATTTCATAGTTTATATATTATCCTATATCTCACAGATATCTCACATGTCAGTTTTTAATTGGTGCGTATATATTCATAGAAAAAATGACTACAGACTTGATCTGATTTCGGTGCGAATCCAAATATTTTTAATAATTACTTTTTTTTGGAATGATTTTGATTGAGGTTACGAAACTTTTATCGGCTTCATACTTGCCACTGAAAAGATCAACTCAGCACTAGCACCAGGGTCTCGAGGCAGAAAAATTCCACTAGCCACCCCCTAGTGATTCACGATGTTTGACAAAATTCCATTATGTGTGTGCCACCCTGTTAAGTGGTTCCACTTTCACCGGACATAATTACTTCATGGCAAAGAAGTTCACGACAGAGTGCAAGATCAACAACTTTCACTTCAGAAATGTGTCTGCTGGGTTGCCGGATACAAAAACGGCCCAATTATTACATAAGAATTTTGAAACCTTGCACACTACATAAGAGGGTCAATATAAAAATGGCCAAACAATGCTTCAATCCGTTTTTTTCCTGCAAGGCACTTAAGTCGGCCGGAAACACCTTCTAAATTTGGCCTCTGCAAAAGCCATCTGGCAACCCTGCTGCTCACCTCTCCGTCTCCGAGGAGGAGGCCCACAGAATTGTCATATCTGAAGCCCTCTGTTGCATGAGTGTGCAAAATGTTTCCAACTTCTTCCACGACCTCAAGACCATCGTTGGCAGGTTCGTGAAAAGTAAAAGGAGTCAAGTGTAACGGGGTTTCCGACACCAGTTCTACTCAAACGTTCATGTAGCTTAAAACCCCTCAATTGCACTCATCCTGATAAAACCGATATGAACGTAATTGACTGCTTCATTTAGTTTGGCCCTGGCAATTTCTGACGACGTACGCGACGGCCACTGCATATACAGTTATACACTGCGTTCTCGTTTGATAGGCAAGGGCATAATTTTTAGATATCTCATGACTGAGTGAATGAGATGAGCTGAAACTTGGATCATGAAGGTCTCTCCACGTGAGCAACGGATTCATGACACTTTCAGACATGATTTACAGTCTAGACTTTGCTAGAACTAGGCTTCCCAGTTAAGCAAGCCCTGTTCTTTTTTTGTAAGTAGTCTCTGTGGTAGGAGTATTGTTATGTAGTAGAAGTAATAATGCCCTTGCCCATCGAACGAGAACGCAGTGTAGTGGTGTAAAGAGAACAACTGTACGAGTGAACGTAGTTACGCAAAAACAATGTGTACCATACCTATTTGTTCGTTGCAAGGTCCATTAAAAGTCCTCTTTTTGGTCGATCCTCTAGGTCGACCCAGGGGGTCCATTCCCCCCTCCCCCCTTTCCCCCCTGCGGCGAAAACACCCCCTCTGGGATACCCCCTGTCCAAGGGCTCGATGCGCAAGTTCTCCGGCGCAATTTTTACTGAACAAATTGTGTTTCTCTGGTCCTCTCCCATGGACGAAAGCCAATGAAACCACTCCCACCCCCTCAAAGCCATCGTTGCTGCCACCACGTCAAGTTTCATCCCACTCGGTTCTGTAATCTTAAAGGAGATGCTCCCCGGGGAGACGGACGCACAGTCCTCCTCCACGCGCACGTCCTACACTTCTCAAATTCCTGAGAAAGTTTCCCCATGCCAAGTTTGACCATTAGCTTTAATTGCAAAAGCCTTTTTGTGCAAGGGTCAACGTTGAAAGAGTGGTTCAAACTGACGCTAAGACTGACTGACGCTGCTACCTGTTTTCCATCAAGCTTTGCTTCGCTCAGGTGAGGTCACGGCTTCCGCGGTTACCTCAGACTAAGTGGTAAAGACCAGAGGGGGGACAACACTAGAAAAGACTTACTGATGGGCGCAGAAAAGGCAGAGAGAGAGAGAGAAAGAGAGAGCAGGGAGCTATAGTAAAGAAGAGAGAGAAGAAGAAAGAAGCGCGTTTTCCGCCGCTTCAGTCATATCTGGAGCACCGAGAGGTGAAAGCGCCTCTTAGAACAGGAGTCCAGAGAGCTGAACTCGGTTTGTCTTGGTCGCCTAAGAAGAGGAACAACAACAAAAAAGCCCCGCAGTCTCTAGCAATGACGGCAAAACGTGCGCTGCCGTAAGTATGTGTATGTAGCAGTGCTTTCAAAGTTAACCAGACCTGTCCGTGACTGCCCTGACGTGCTCCAAGTGTCGATCGGTCGCTTTGCTTGCATTCTCCACTGTGTTGCATGGAAAGATTGCCGGTGGTGCAGCAAAAACGCCAACACAACGGCTTCTGACTGAGGGATTTCCTAATAAGTCAAGTAATCTTGAGATTGTATCTACGAAAATGCGGAGAAGAAATGATGGCACAGCTTCAGCAAAGGAAAATGGCACGACTCTCAGCTGCTGCCCAGAGTGGAGAAGGAAGACCAAGGAGGAAAAAGGGTAATTTGGACAAAATTGAAGCCGTTTCTACTAAAGCGAGTCTCCTCTCTCGTTATACTACGCACATCCTCTTCATTCTTCACGTTCATTACAAGGTCTTTTCTTCTTTATATCTCTTTGTGGTCGTGGCTCTGCTGCAGAGTTCTTTTCTTCGTGCTCCTCAAGTATTATTACGTGCACACCCTACTAAGTATCCTGAATTCAGGTCCTCGTATCGATGTGACCGTTATGAACTGCAGCAGCCCTTATACACAGAAAAGTTAACGCGAAAGTTTGGGTTTGCATTCGATTTTTTTAGTGCGCACGGGAAGTATTTTACAGCCGTATTCCTAGTTTTCTGAAAAGATCCCGGAAATTACAGCATTATCTTTTCAGTTTTCTGCAGCTATACATCCCAAGTTTGTCGTGTCTTGCAAGAATGTTTATGTGCCACTGCACTGGCTATTTTCTGCCGGAATTTCGGAGGAAAAGCAGCAACTATTTGGCGGTGAATGACAATCTGCCCGATCGTGATGTGCACGATATTTTCCTTGTTCTGTCAGAGACTTTTACTTCCCCTCGGTATCCTATTGTCCTCGGGCCTCCGCCCGGACAACAGGAGATCGAAGGGCCCGAGACAGGTCAAATCACCTCAGTCAAAATCTGGGAGATGCTACGAGAGTGCCGGGCACCACATAGTTAGTAGGAGACGATCAACAACGGTATATTTCTCTCCTGGTCCGTACAGATAGTGATGACAGCATGTAGCGTCCCACAATACCCTCCTCGTCCCACAAAAGTGCATAAGACAAAACAACAATGCATACAATGTTCACAAGACTAGTACAACGCGTGACCTTCTCATTCAACCCCACTTGACAGCGCCGCTGAAACCACAACATGGTGCGGGCGCATAGTATGAAAGTCAGTTCGACGAACTTAGTATTGAACGATGCAAAGAAATAACTTCTTGATAAGTCAGAAGCTTTGTCCAATTGGCTTTGTTCCTCTCCTGGAGCGCGTTCAGGTCCCTGGCTGGCTTGGCCTCAGTGACGGCCATAAGATTATCCCCAGTTGGCAAAATGGAGCCTCGTCACACAGTTCCAGTGGTTGCGGTGTAGCTTATCTAACAAATAATCCATCATGGCTTCCATTCCAACAAGAAAGAAATACAATCAATGCAGCGAATGCAAAGTTATGCAAATTTCTGGAAGGGAGTTCAGCGCAGTGCTGCCCTGGCCTTCTCAAATGTCGCTGGTGCAAAGTAGTGCTTCAGTCCGCAAAAAGACGTCACATTCACATTTATACTTCAGTGAATGCCAAGTTCGATTTTTTTTTGCCACCGCAATTACTTGACTGCGCTCTCTTTCTTCGTCCTCCCCGACTTCCTTCCCCATCTTCGGTCTCTTGGCATCGCTTTTTCACCCACTTTTTAGGCGCTGCTGTCCTCGTTGGAAATATGGAAGACTGATGGATGGGGAAGGAGGGAGACACCGAGGGTAGGGGAAGCGAGCAAGTGGGCGAGCGAGGGGCTGAGCGAGCAAGCGAGCGACGACGACATCCTCGTCGACAACGACGACAACGACAGCGACGACGATAGGCTTTTGTTTTCCCCACCCGTTCACTCAGTTGAAAGTAATCCACTTAGGCACACAGAAAAGGCAGACGTGTGGAAGATCCATGCATTTCTCAGTAACGCGCCGCCCATACAGTCCTTGCTGTAAGTAATTTCTGCGGGGATAACTTTGCTGCATACGCTGTAATGGAAGTTGTTGAAGTGGAATTTTCAAGTGAAATGTGAATTTCTCATGCTGAGACTCAATACTGAGTACAGAAATTCAACATTATGAATACCTATTTTGATGCTTAAGTGCTCAAAAGACAAGGTGGAGAGGGAGGCACACCAAAGAGGCTGGGATAATAGCTTTTTGAGGGGGTGAAAAATAATGAATTGGCTGATTTTGCATGGGGGAGGGGGGCAGGAGTCCCCCCTTCTAATGCCCCAGGGGTGCGGAAAACCATCGCATGAGGAGACGTGGCAAAGGTTCAGTGACAGCAGTGGAGACGACAACTTCTCATTGCGCATGAGATACTGTACAAGATTCCTCTACACACAGACTCGACGGTCAATGATGCTGACCTCTTGGGACATTGAGCGGCCGCTGGTGTGGAGCCACTTGACAGGCACGTGACCAGAGTGGAAAGGGCGGAGGCAGAGGCCACACCAGCAGCCGCTCAACACCGGCTCCGGCGCGCCTCCTTCGAGTCCCTGTCTAGTAAGAGCGAACATTGAATTCTCTATTGAACAATACGGTGTGTCTGTCACCCTGAAAATATTGCTAAATCTAGAATCGACTGTTCTTCAATATGTTAGGGTTTGCGTCCACACCGAACCTTTGCAACCTCTCCCCACGACCACGTAGTTTTGACATATTTGTGTGCCATGGGGAGAGGGGGTCAGTGTGACCCTGAAGGGGTGTGTCAAAGAGAGGGGGCTGAGGGGCAGGAGTCCGTCCCCAAATTTTCAGCCGTTTTTATCAATGACCCCCTAAAAAAGCAAGATTCCGAGTCCATTCAGCATGTCTCCCTCGCCACCTCACTAACTTTGGAGCATTGTATCACCAAAATGGACTGTCACATCGTTGAATGTCGTTACTCAACTTTGTCCCAATATTTGAATTACACATTCCACATCAAAATTCCACCTCAATACGTTCCAGAACAGTGCATGAAGTGAATTTCTACCCGCGGAAGTTACTTGCGGCCAGGACTGTGCACGGAACGTACGTACGTTGCTGCTATAATATTTGGCACGCGATTCTTCCTGCGTTTTACCCGTTGGCTCTGTTAAATGAAGGTAGACAATATCGTGCGTCACGATGGGTATATCTCTGTTAACGTTTGAGACAATGGACCTTTCACGGAGCGTCATCGGCGCTTCCCGTTCGGTTTGGCAGTGGCTCCCGTAGTAGTTTGCGCCGCCCTTATCTGGCCCATCCCAAGTACGCACACACCCAGTGACGCAAAGAATGATGAATGAAGTTGCAGAACAATATCGATGGAGACTAAGGCTATAGAAAAACACCCTGACAGCGCAGCATAAACACGTGAAATGCCATAAACGTTCCTACTTGTTCGTACGTATCGGGTAGGCGTACCACGCAAGGTCCTCGCACGTACTTCTGCACGTGCGTACACTGTAAGCTTGCTCACAGGGTGGAGCAAAAACTGGCTGCTTGATGGCTTCTATGGCAGCAAGATCACAGGCGGCAGACTCGACCAGGGACGGCGTCAACAATGCAGGGCAGGACATCACTGCAGTGCACAGGTTTAGTCCCACTGCTTCTGTGTCGTAGGGATGGATCTTGATGACGTGGCAGCACTCGTCCATAGAAACTTCCGTCCGCGGGTTCTGTTTCCACCCCGTACAGCACAGCACTGGCAACTCTGGCAGGATATTGAACTTGGAAGTATCGCACTTGCGCACGCGCCCATGAATACGTTTATGTGACATCTACTTTAATCATTGTAAAGCCTAATGCGCTCTCATCAGGGGGTTGCTTCATCACATAGAGGAAATGTGCAGGTAGACGAAAGCGTCGCTGAATTATTGATACCACTAAATGGTGTTTCTTTTATCCGATTCTCACTGTAAACTTATGTTGATGGTTTTTTCAGGCTCAAAGGGACGCATAGAATCTCGAGATTTATACTCAGCACTAACTGTTGAACTAGGAGAAGTGTGAGAATCATTGTCCTCCTCTTGGCGTCGTGTCAAAGTGTGCACTTGAAGTTTGTATGCACACTTTGTACGTACATTTAGCAGTGTGTCTGTATGCAGCAAAAAGGAAGTATGCGTCACGCTGCACTTAAGGATCTACAGGGCACAGTGTAGTGATGGAAACAAGCCTGTCTCGGCTCGGGTTTTGGGCTCGAAAAATTGTCATTTGACAGGCTCGTTTGGGCTCGAATGCCTTCGGCAAAAAGTCGGGCCGAGTCTACTATCTAAATGCCGGGAAGATTTCTTGCCAAGAATTGCACTGCATCTGAGACAACACAAAGTAGTATTTGCCTTGGTCATGCTCAAACACCGCTGGTGTCGCCAGTGTCTGATCTAGTCTTTTGTGCTATCTCTGTTGTGCCGACTGCATGTTTCCGCACTGTGAAGCAAAGCAATTCTGTATTACGGCACTGAAACATTTCCGTAAGTCAGATGCCACCTCCAAAGTCCAGAATGGAGCTTAATTTTTGCTTCGGACGTAGACGTATTATTCATCATTGACCACATAAGTTCAGTTTTTGCTCAACCCAATTCCTGTTTTGGTTTGCACGAGCCAGATAATCTGACGAAATGGAGGAGTCTGATGATGACGAAAATTCGCCATCCAGGGTCGTCACTACTTTTTCCACCAATCCTCCAAGTGAAGCCAGGCCCAGCTACAGTGATGATGAATTTTAGTGTAGTTAAGAAAGTCAATTATGGCAAATACATCTTTAGCTGCGCAAAGTTGCCCTATGACATTGCTTAAATTGCATCTTATGACCAGAAGATATGAAGGGACTCGATGATTTGGCCTCTGACTAACAAATTTGCCACTTGACTTGCAGTTTTGCAAAGGGCTCGACGCGGCTTTGGCCCGAGCTCGAATATGTGAGGCCCGAATTAGGCTTCACTCCAAAAAGAAGCCGGCCCGATTCAAGACCTCTCAAGCCAATCTCGTACAGCGTCCCAAAAAGATAAGCACAGCTTCTCTGTTGCTATGATATGCTCCTCAGTTAGTCATTGACAGAAGCTGTAGCGCATTGATTGTTGTTACTCGACCATCCCACACAGCCTCGACTAGGTGGAATGCAGAAAGTGCATGTCTGATGTCCTCCTCCAACATCTAGTCCGATCTTGATGATGGAGAATTTGAGGTTCTACAGCTTGACATTGATCTCTCAACGGTAGCCAGCCAGTAGCAGTCTAACACAGTGAGGTCTGGCGACGACGGTGGCGACATCGACGCTAGTCAGACGTCCGTCATGTTGTCCTCCCAGAAGTTTTGCACTCTTTACGGTTTCTTTTCTCGTCTTGAGAGGACATTGTTGACTTCACGCAAAAAAAAGTTCATAACCAAAGTTTAGGAGGAAGGTCACAGGTGCTGGGTTTAGAAATTTAACGGTGGCAAGTCAAGAAAAACGAGAAAATTGAGTTAAACAGTTTTAAAATATGCGCAACATTTATGACTTGTTCTTGTTGATATTGATCAGTAACTTTTATTTCAGTCGCAATAAGATTTGCATTTACTTGGTGAGGCGATCTTCCTAAAAGCATGGGATGAAAATACTTTAGGTAGGGAAAGAGACTCCGATTTATGAAAGATGGTCATGACATTTCTTCTACGACTATTATTAGTATTTATCATTCGACTACTTGTAAGAAGTTACTGTCCCTCTCCCCATCTTAAATTTGTGCTCCGAGCATCCACTTCTTGATGAGCTGGGACTTACACTGGTAAAACTTTGCCCTCTGGGTCTTCTGCTAAAACCCATTGTGTCAGCCACTGTTGGTATCTTCCAGGTCGTCACGGGTAATTGTCACCAGTAAGGCAGACACTTTGAAGGTTGAGAGACCAGATGGAGCAACAATTTAACTAATGAAACTTCTCCAGAAATCTGAGGCATTAGCGCGCTTAATGGCAGTAATTATTGAGGAAGAAAGTTAATGGGTTTTTTTCACCAGACAAGCCATTTAAATGAGGTAATTACCGTGAGACTTGGCATTATTCTTACTCCCGCGGCACGCTGACTTTTTTAGCGTTTTTCTCTCGACAGCTGTCGACCTCTTTTACTAATATGACACCAAAAGGTGATAAACAAAGGCATGAAATGAGACCCATGACGCTATCCGAACTATGCACAACACCATCAAAAGCAAAGGGTAAAAAATTAAATGTACACTGTTGGACCAAAAGCATTTTACATTTTGAACAGTGATAGCTGCAGAGCAGCAAGTTGGAATCTCGGAAATATCTCCACTGGGAGGTTAGCGACTGATTCTTCCCCGGCATTAGGTATATTTACAAATGACTATGACTCTCTAGACCCTGACAATGATGTTCACATCCAAGTCCATCAGATGATGTGTTAACCCTTAAGCATTCTGGCATCAGCTGCCACGACATGAAGTTCTGCACAATTATGTGACTCTGACAAGGAGGTACTAAAGTAGATGTTAAAAACAAGCTACCTTTTGTCACTAAGTGTCTGGTTGCGAAAGTCAGCTGTTGCCGAGAGAATCTGCCATCATGTGAAACAATGGGAAAGGAGTCGTCTACAGATTTTGGTCCTCGAGCGTATGAAAGAAATAAGGTGAGCACAGCAGAATTCTCACATCAGCTCTGTCATAAGGCTCAACTTACCACCGATCTGCTTCACTAGTTTTCTGGTTGCCGAAGTCGGAAGAGAAGGGACAATAAAGTGTTTTATTGCTAAATTGATCGATAGAATAAGTCACACAAGTCCAAGCGGAGAAACATTCTGCAAGCTATCATTGCTCACGGCACAATGTGATTGCCTCTGGGTTCATCTACAGCGGTTGCGGGATGGTGCAGCGCAATTTCTTTTGTACTAGTGCCTTGTGGAGTGGGTAGAGAGCGAGGTTTAACGTGGTCACAAGCAACACGCGCAGCTGAATCTCGATTTTGGAAAGAAATTCAATTACGGAAACTTCCAAGGGAGCCCGTTTTTCACTGTTGTAAAAATCCCTTCATTTTGGCAAGTCCAAATGGCGGCACACTGAATTCGGTCAATTTTTTTCCACCCATTTCCTCTCAAACTGCACCACCGCCAATTTGTTCTTTTTTCTTTCTCGGATGTCATTTTAAATCGCACATTGCCCAGATCCTCCATGAAGAATAGATCGTCAACGTGAATTGAGGTGAACGTGACATGCAACTTGAGGTGGGCATTTGTTTTCTTTTTTTTTCATGCTTTGCCGCTAAAATAGCCATAATCTTCCACTTCAGCCATTGATTCGGCTTTGGAAAGGATTAGAGTCTGCTTACCAACGACTTTCCAAAGTCGACATTCGACTGTACTGAATAATTTTGCAAGGTCCAGGAAGGCGTTGATGGGAGTACCTGTGTTCAGCATTCAGCAGTCAGAAAGTGGCGAACATGATCGAAATTAGAAATAGAGATCTCGAATACACTAGTCACTTATATGTCAACAACTACTCAGAAAACAGCGACAACGACTTTCATTGCAATGTCCGGAGTGACGTCCGCAATGTACGAGAGGTACTCAGAGCAGCAGTACAGTCAGTTTATTTCCAAATTGCATCTCTGTACGTGCATCATCCTTCTTAAGCCCTCTTCTGGAAACTGGACCAGGTGCTTGATGGAGTACCCCACGTACTCAATTCAGCTCAAAGTCCAAACAGAGCAATGGGGGTACCTTCTTCTACTGTAGTGCTGGACTGTGCGATCCTTTCAGCTTCAGTTCGTTTTTCACCATAAGTTGGTTAATGGTTTGTTTGGTTTCGTTTGTTTGTTTGTTTGGTCCTGAGTTAGCTTAGACCCTTGTAAACAATAAATAGTCAACTTGTTGCTGACAAGGCCACATTGATCGTCACTGACACTTCCAAGGTCGAACTCACAATTGCGCGCTGATGGGTCCTTTCTTGACCCAGCCCGTGTGCGAGAGGACTTGAAAAACGTGTGTTTAACATGTGCAACTTTGGCAAGTCGGCTTGGGGGGGGGGACTTGGCAGGGCTCCTTCTGACATTTTGGAACCTTTTCCAGTGGTTCTCCCTGCACGTACGCACGTATGCGTAGAGCGCATCAAAGGACGGTCGACCGAAATTTCATGGATGAATCGTAAACCCTGTGTGGCCTTCATTGGCACGCAAAATTTTCGCAGTATAACAGATAACATTTTTAGCCTTTTTGCTTTCTCTTTTCTGCGTGGACATACGCAGTCGTGCCATACCTACCGACAAGAGACGCAGATCTGGGGATCTGGGTGCATAGAGAGTGTAAGGAGAAGCTGGCATCATGTGACGTACGCACCAGCACTCAACGAGCAAAGAGACTCCCAAGGTGCATAACCGACTTACGCATCACAAAACGCCAGCAGAATGCCAAGAGTAACTCAATCGTTTACTCGGCCTCGCAGGCATCTCGTGAACACCAAATGAGAAAGGGTAAATGTGCGTACGTTTTCGTGTCGACTGTAGGAAAGGGCGCGAGGAAGAGATAAACATCAGGGTTGCTGCTTTCTCCTGCTTTTGGAAGGGAAATAATGCCCAGATAAGAAAATGAGACTGTTGCTGTCGCACTGTATGCGCGTGCCCATATGTAACACCTTCTCGTTCTTCCTCAAATCCTCTGTAAGTACGCATATGCATGGTTTTGTAGATGTGTGCCACTATCCACGCACACAACCAGACTCTCTCACTCGCGCACACTCACCCATGCGGTCTTACATACGCACACTGCCACATGGTACATACAGTGGACACAGCTTATTGTTGCGAAAGCAAACCAAAAATGGTTTTTTTTTCTTAGACGTTTTTATTACTTCTCCTTTTCCGACGGACAAATGAACACACGTCCATGTACACCCACACCTATATATGAACACACACTCATGGACTCTCAGTACTACAGTACACACCGTGTATGTCTGAGAGAGAAGGGGGGGGGGACGCCGGTGGCAAGAAGCGGAAATTTGTTTTCCTTTGCAAAAATTTACTGGCCGAGAGCTTCTGCTTTCGGAGTCTTCCAGTCTGCAGACTGAGCCAGCTGCTACATTAACCAAAGTGCCCGCTGCAATAAGAGTCAGATTTATACTTTCTTAGAACCCACCTAAAGTTTGCTATTTGTACAGACATCAGTACATTAAGCAGCGTCGACTGTGCAGAACAAGCTTGTCCCTTAATGTCAACAACAGCAGGACCAAGAAGCACCAACGTACGTACTCTGTCCGTTTCTTTCTCCTTTGTGCGACCATGCTCGCGTCAATAACAGGACTTCTAATATTGGGCTTTATTTTACGCCTGCCTTCTCATGAGAAAGAGCAGTAGGGGGAGAAGGCCAAGGTGATAACGACTCGACCAGACATTGGTGTACAGTCAGAATTGCCAGCCAAGATCTTGCTCAACTCCCGACGTAAAACTGCGTCGTAAAAGACGGTTTCGCCAAAAGTGGTCTTGTTTGTTGTTTGGGTCCTCAGAGTGTCGGGGAATAAGTGATTCGCTTGGATGAGGCGAAAAATGATCATGCAAATGCCAAAAACTAATTTCGGTCACCAAAAAAAAAACCCCAACGACCTGAGTCTCGCTTTCACATTCTTTCTCGGAAATGACTTCTGCCTTCTTCAAGTCATTTCTCAGTCCATTTCCTGAGCTTTACCATAGATGTTTAAATCATGTCCTTTCAAACATTGCCCCAGCCACATCCTGTGCAACTGCCTTGAGATCCCGAAGAGTTGCGTGGAGCGCAAGTGCAATTGAACCGTGAGCGATCGCCAAAAAAGTGCATCTTTGCTCATATCGTCAACAGTATAAATCGCCAAAACCACACTTCTGGTTTTATATGAGTCACGCAGTTGCGGCACATTTTTTTAAACATGAAATTTCAACCTTTTAGCCTTCCAACCATAAAATACATTCCGCTTAAGGCCGACGTTTATGATCTCGCGAAAACAAACGAAAAAAGTAACTCTTCCCGTGAATCATTCAGTATCTGTGCAGGCATTCCAGAGTGGGACACCATAACGGCAATCATGATTGGCCTATGTCGACATCACTCATTTGCGTTTTACTCCGGAATCTGAAAGTATCATTGGGCTAACAGAGCAGGCAAATCTTTGCTCAGAAATTAATGGTTGGGGCCAATATGACATGAGCATGGCTGCCCTACCGACATAGCTAGGGCATGGCCACTCCATCGACAATGCTTGAACATGGCTACTCTACCGACATTAGTAGCAGCCAAGGTCCATAGAAGCTTCTACAGACATTGGTTGGAGCAACGGAGGCCAAAAGGGTGCGTCATTTGTTCGATGCACAAAAACCAACCGGCACCGTCTGTGACAACATCATCGGGTGCACGCGCAAGCTTGTGGCCACTGTCAAGAGGCCTAACAAGGAACTGGCGGTCATAAAAAGAAGCTGACAGACGAATTGAGTAGTTGACTCCTGCTGCTCTTCGAGTCCACGAACATGATCCCGGTCACCAAAGGAGGTGCCTCTAATCAGTGCGCTAAAGCTCCCAACTTCAATGACGATGATTGATTGCGTTAGGTGTTGGGGGATCAGAGAGCCGGTGCATGTTTCTCCTCTGGTCTGATCTGTGCCTCAAGGTGAGCACGGCCGTGCACCTGAATGTCCTCTAGAACTTCGTTAGGCAACGGATCGACTAGCATTGTGCTGCTATGAATTATGTGCCCTTTAGGCCAGGCTTGGCGACTGTCCTTTCCGCAAATAGAGGTGATTTTGAAGAATAGTTGCTGTCTCTATAAATGAAGCCCTTCTAAAACCTCATTACTGTTTGTCCCAAACTTGTTGAGGCACTGAGTGTCGTAGCTCACGAGAAGAAGTATTTCCTCAGTGCTGCCGTCACTGTAAAAGTAGCCCGCGTAGTCCGACTGAAAACTGTACTGCAGCAGATTAAAAGTACAGCGCAAAAAAGGAGGCGTCGGTAATGAGTCAACAATTAATAACGTTTGGTCGTGCAATATTACTCGTGAAATGTGGTTTTTATGAACTTGGACAACTCTTTACTTTCGTACGGTTGTCGTACAGAAAGAGCAGCTGTGTACAGGAAATGGTGTCCGCAATTAATCCTCAAAGCAAAAGTTCGTCGTGCTTCGAGCGTGTACATTGTACATACGTACTGCACTGTACAGTATGTTCTGTACATGTGCGGTATGTGTACACACACAGGCCAGTCTTCATATGGTGAAAAGTCTTTTTAACTTTGCCGACTCGAACTCTTTGTGCACACAGCTAATTTGTTTTTTTGTTCTCTAATTCTCAGACCCTCACCACAACAATGCCTCTGTGTCCTGTCTTCTTTCTCCTGCATGTGACACTGGAGTCCATTATGTACCGTATGTCCTGTAGTTTCTGCCCCAGGTTTTGAGACTAATCACGTCGACCTGAGCGAAGTCAGCCGTCGACGACTCATAAGGGGAAATAGTCAAACCCTCCCTTGTAGACAGGGTGAAGTAAGAAGAGTTGGAAGTCATTTTTTGAAAGAAAAACCGACTGGCGAATCTTCCTGGTCCACCCAGTAACCAGTGCTGGAACACGAAGTTGTATTCCAACTGCTTCTATGTGAGGAAATTGATTTTGAGAGACTTATTACGAGCTATGTTATATCCACCAGCGCATGCGTTACGCCGAAACCAATCTTGTGGCCACTTAGAAAGCAATCAAAGAGACTCAGAGAAAGTCGAGGAGGGATTTTCACTCACTCCATCTTCCTTCACGTAGTACGTCCTCCCACGCAGACGAACAGCGTCGGCACGCCCGGGTACTTGGCGGAGAGGACCATTTTATGGAAGACGAGTCAGAACAGAAAAGGGTTTCTGCACCCATAGAAACAACTGCCCCGAGGCCAGTAACAGCCGACGCCACGTAAAAGCATCAGCCAACGCTGTCTGTCTCACTACCCGCTACCGCTGCTAATGTTCGGTCTTTGTTCTGGGCTTTCCTGCCGTGCGGTGTAGACTGTACCTCGTACACCTATAGGGGTACGAGGCTGTAACAGACGAGACCAGAGGATACTTTCCTTGCAATAAGTAATTGCATTTCCGCGGGGTAAAATCGGCTATGCACACAGCCGTGGCAGCTTCTGGTGCCCAACGGGCACCTCAGATCGGCTGTCGAGAGTGTCAGACAAGAGGCTGAGTAAAGAATTTCAATGTTGTGACTGCCCATTTTGATACTACACTGCTCAAAAGTTAGCAGGGTGGAGAGGCTTGAACTTTAGCCTTTTGAGGGGGTGAAAGTTGATGAAATTGGTTGGAATTTTTCTAGAGGGGATCATGCCCCAAGGTCCACAATTCCAAGCGGATGCTCCAACCATCCTTGGCATGCAAGAATGCCAAATACCCACGTTTGCAGTGAGAGGTCGCAAAAGCTTTGTGTAGCAAAAAAAGAGCAGAACAATGGAGACATTGCTCATATCTTCGGTCTATCTGTGAACTGTCTGTAACAGTTTGTTGTAGCACAAAACCCTTGCAACCTCGCACCGCAAACACTGCCATTAGGTACTTGTGCGCCCAGGGGCGGGTGGATGGGCGAGTCCGGGAAAAGGGAGGCCTGGGAGGGGGGGAGGGGAGCACTCCAGAAAATTTTTCACTAATTTCATCAACTTTAACCCCTTCTAAAAACTGAAATTCCACCCTCACTGGCATGCCTCTCTCTCCATCTCACTGTGTTTTGAACCCTGTAGCATCAAAATGGACATTGAAAAAGATTGAACTTCTGTACTCAATACTGTTTATAAGAACGTATCTGAATGACATATTTCATATCAAAATCTCCCCTCAACACATTCTTGTGTAGTGCATGCAGCAATATTGTACCCACTGAAATTACTTAAGGCGGGGAGTCAACAATGGGTGCCTTCAGGTGATCAGTAAGAGCCCCAAAATACCATTTCTATTCGCTTAGAGACACAATGACTGAGATGACGGTGCGGGATCCCCTTACATTTTTTAATCGTTTGCTCCTTGGAGCTTCGAGCGCGTGAAAGTAAAGGGCTATTAGCAAACTACTGCACTAATATTTTGAGTCGTTTTCATAAAGAAGCACCTTACACACAAGGGGCATGATGTCTTCCCCCCCAGACGGTCAATGCCCCTCGAGCTTCGAAATGCCAACTCATACGTTTTGTGCTTCTCTACAAAAATGACGTTGCATTTTTTGCTACAAGGTTGTTTTATCATTGTCGTAGCCGTTGCTGTCCTAGCTGGAGCTGTCGTTGTAGCTCGGCGCGTCGTCATAGCTGTGTCTGTCGTCACAATTTTTCAACGTAGATTCACTTTCCACATTCTCTGGCGTGCCCGTGCATTTCTGCACTGTCCATCTGAGTCCTGGCATGTCCCTACTTCTGTGTAACGTGTGGTAAAGTAACTTTGCACTCGTTTGTGTCACTGTACCACCAGCTCCAACTGTTATCGTGCGGTTAAGCGCTCTGCTCTTTAGGCACACGCTCTTAGTAAGTAAGACAGGCGAGTAATACGATGTTAAATATTTCAAAACTATCTATTGGTAAGTACGATTAGTACATTATTATTATAGTACTAGGCAAGTTCCTCTGGGTCAACCGATTGAAGCGCTGCACCGCCTTCAGCAAGCACCGACTAGTAC
>JAAUXU010071536.1_pt1 | contig 43676 bp, 50 predicted proteins | sample 7278151 | NCBI WGS metagenome assembly JAAUXU01 (sample SAMN14350113, study PRJNA611818) | marine sediment metagenome | isolation source: surface marine sediment (1.8m) | place: French Polynesia: Moorea | collected 2018-08
CCCCCCCCCCCCCCCCCCCCCCCCCCCCCCCCCCCCCCCCCCCCCCCCCCCCCCCCCCCCCCCCCCCCCCCCCCCCCCCCCCCCCCCCCGCCCCCCCCCACCCCACCCCCCGCCCCCGCGCCCCCCCGAGTTTTGGCAACTCAATCAATTCGCTTTCTTTATGCAGCATATGCTACACACGTAGGTAGATCGCACATCCTATATCGTAGTACGAATCCTTGACTTCTTCTCCAGAGAACGTTATTTGAGTGGATTTTAGAGTCAGAGAACGAAAAGAAGGACTTAATCCAACAACTCCAATCTTTGTCTGACTAGATTTACAGAAAATTAGATTGCCAGGAGAGGCAGGCGGCTCAGACCCGTGTGCGTGTGCGCGCCAGCGCGCGTGCAGAATTAATTGAATGTCGGGCGTTATCTTCTAAGCAAGTGAAGGCATCTCATTTCTTACGTCTGCTACAGGGTGTCTGCGTTAATTTCGAACAAGCTGTTCCTTTCTGCGCAGGATATTTGAAGAGAAAAATGACACTGCTTTCCAGCCTGAGGGCAACTGCAGAAATCCTGAAGGCCAAGCAGTTTTGTGTCTGGCGGAGTAGACATGTGTTGCTCTGAGCAACATCACTCATACAAATAGTTAATGACAAAGTTCTTGCTCCGTCTGGTGGAGCGAGAACTCCGTCTGGTGAAAAGTTGGTAGCCAACGAAGTCTGGACGAGCAATCCAAGGACAATCACGAGATTTCTTGGCCTGACGCACATTGATGCCTGCAAACACTCCCAATGCTCGGTCAAATGATGTGAGCCAAAGTGGAAGTCATAGCTCTTCAGTGATAAGATGTCCTAAAGGTGCGGATTACGCACAAACACATCATGTACGCAGGAGAAGGTGATGAATAAATTAATGAAAACTTGACTCTGGAAAGTTCATCTTGCACTTTTCATGTCTTTCCTTGAGGCACGAGCGCGCACCAGAGTTGGTGACACTTTTTCAAGTATTCAAGCCCAACTCCTTGTCCGGCAGAGTAGGTGTCTATCTTCCAGCTACGCATGTGTTTAACTTGCTTAACTTGCGAATTTGAATAAGTCTCGATTCCCCCGAGGGATAAGAAGATGTGGGAAATTCTGCGCGGGTCCTCGAAAGCGGCAATTTAAACTTTCCACTCGCCCAGAAAGTTTCAAAGGGCGAATAGACGAGACGAGATTACAAATTGCCCCTCAGGGGGCGAAACGCAGAAAGAAACAACGGCAGATATTTTTTCCTAGAAATTTGCTTTCTCTGGAATAATTCATACAGCAAACACACTTAATCCAAGTTGAGTTCTTTGGGTGGGCGCGAGGGAAGAAGCTCCAGACATGCCCAAAATGAACGTGCCCAACTTGGTGGTCGGGGCTCTCCCCAGCTGGCTGTCCGGCTGCCGGCCTGCCCTGGCATCAGCAACTTGGGCCAAAAAGTCCACCTCTAACTGGTCCCAACTTGAGGCTCATATTTTTGTGGCACACACTGCACATCCGCCAACTTTCTTCTATCCCCAGGCCCTGTCAGGGAGAAGGTTTGCTTCCTCAGATTGCAGCTGATTGTGTCAAAAGTCTTGTACAGAAACTTTCTGAAGTTTGATGCATTTTTTCTTGGGAGGAGAAAAATTCTTCTTCCCAGTCCCCTCACCCCAAAATAATAGCAGCCCAGATCGACCATGTGTCTGCTGTACGTGCGAGGTTTTTTTGTTCCTCGAATACTTGGGAGAACACACACAAAGTTTGCCTTTCTCCCCTCAGTTGAAGCAAAAAATCCGACCTCCCCCCCCCCTTTTTTTCACTAGCTGTTGTTGCCAGTTCCTTCCCCGTTAGCTGTTGCACAGGGTGAGGCTGGAAAAGTTGGCCTCTCCCATACTCAGGAAAAGCCAGATTGATTAAAAAACTTTGCTCATTTGCCATCAAAAGCCTCTCACAGCTTTCATAATACGACATAGGAGCATTTTTGCCTCCCCACCCCGCTGCAGCACCCTGTTCCTGCGCGGCACCTGATTACTAAAGAACTTTTCTTTGGTCGTACTACTTTCCTGTGGAAAAAAGGGAGACTTTTCTTGCTTGGATGGCTTGAAAACGGAGGACTCAGGATGTAACAAATGGAGAGAAAGAGCTCCAATCACTTTGGACTGAACACACTGACTCCCTCCCCCCACCCCAACGAAGAAAGTTCTTGGAAGAAGCCCTCAAAGGAGTGAGCAAGAAAAGACTCTCATTCCAAGGATAACAGGGGTCAAATGGGATATTTGGAGAAGAGGAAAGTAAAAAGAAAGACTGTACAGACTTCACATCTTCCTCCCTACTTTCATCCTTATCATTTTAGTGAACTTTATTAATAAAGCTGTCCAATCTTGTTAACCATCTTCCATCAATTTGTTCCCTCCTTTCTTTGACCACACTTCCTCTGCAGGAGTCTGTCTGTTCTTGGAAGAAGGAAAAAGAGGTAAAGAGGAATGTTTCTCTTGCTCCGCCAGATCGATCAAGAAACAAGTATTTGTTTGATCCTCGTACTCGTTCTCCTCCAGAGGAATCTGCCAGGAGGCCTCGGCCCTGGTTCTGCGACTTCCTGACGAAGCACATGAGAAGCAAGGACGGTTCTTTCATCCTGGATTCATTTGCTTCTTTGAACTGTGATTATGATGTGCACCCACAAAGGAAAGAAATTGGCAAAGAAAGCACCAAAAATGTCATGTGACTTTGGGCGTGTGAAAGCATCTGGTGCCATTTTTGAGTCGGTGTGAGACTTTTTTGGAAGGAAAATCTTACTCTTTGCTGTGGATGCGTGCGCACTGGAGGGAGGAACAAAAAACTTCGCAACAGTGGAGGTGTACACGTACAGTATAGAGATTTTCTTTTTGTTGTTGTGTTTTCTTGCTTTCCATCTCTCTTTCGTCATTGGAAGAGGAAAGAATCCCGAGGAAAGAAACGTTTTTCACCCTCTTCTGTCATGAAGATTCATGGGTTGGGTGGTCTAAGACGTCATGAACCGCTGAAGCGTTTAAGGGGACCTTGGTTATGACTTTATTACCAGACTTGGACCGACACCAGTGACTTTTCAAGGACACCAGGAGGGTCTTCCAAGTTTTGCGTCAATAATGTCATGTGTGCGTCTTACCAGTAGTGTCCTTTTTGGTGCTGTTGACCTTCTCTCCCAGCGTCACCAAATCCAGGGAGAGAAGAAAGGCCGCCAGGATCAGGACTGAGGCCATCTCGCCTATAAACAAAAAGTATATCATCACTTTAGTTGTTCCATTCACTCGAGCTCATGTGTTGTGTGGTCGTATCACTTTTCCATCATGATCTCTTCCTTCTCTGTGCACTTAGGAGAGCTCATGAGTCCTACCCCTCTACTCCCACTCTGTGAGCTTCGAAAAAAAAGTCTCCAAGCACCAGCTGCAGCTGATGTTTGTCTCCTTCACTTCAATTTGTATTAAGAAGTTCCTCCTGCTAATTTCATCTGAGGCCCATGGTGCATCTTTCTGTCCTTGTGCCGACTTTCCAGACCTACTGGATAGCGGTGACCACTGGAAAGGCGACTCCAGAGAGAAGCAGCAATGATATCGGTGCTTTGCCAACACGTCTGGCCGAGCAAGAGAGAGCCAGAGCTGGAGCCACAGGCACACAATTGTGCCATTACCATTCTTAGCGTTCCCCAGGAAAAAGCTTCGGCGGCCGCACACACACAAAAGCGTCGCTCTCTCATGATGATGATGATGATGCATCATGTGCCTGCTGCCTGCCCGCCGCAGCCTGTTAAAGCCTGCCTGCAAGGCCTGTCTGCCTTTCCACCAATTGCACTTCTTTTTCCCCCTCTCCCCTTAGTGAAGACCTTGTTCACAGCAAAAGAAGAAGAAGCTTCTCAGTCAGACACGACTGAGTCCCATTGACCTTTGTACTCGTGTCCCCTGTGCTGCCGTCGCCACTATCGCCCACAGACAGAGAGAGCAGCTCCTTATGACCCGTCCAAATCGGGACATCGACGCGACTCAGACCTCTTCCTGTCTGCTTCACACTTGGCCTTTGATCAGTTGTGGGCTGTGCCAAACCAGTGTTTCCGGTCTCGTTGAGTCAGTACAGTGGTCTCCGTATGTGCCCAAAAACGTGACAAGCGGCACGTTTTTCTCTCTCTTCCGGATGTGTCGAGGGACAGAAGGTACAATGTGATACGGAGGAGGGGTGAGAGAAAGCTGGAGAAGAAAACGAGGAAAAGGAGAAGTCAGCATATTCGAATATCCTCGGTGGAATATTGGGATCAGGAAAAGAAGTACTGCTTCATACGATGATACGATGTCGGACTGATTTAGATATATTCAACCATCGGAAGGGCAGAAGTGTATCAGTCATACACATGCGAGTCAAGATGGTGTGTGTGAGTGTGTCTTAAGGCCCTAATAATGATTAAGAGCTGCTAAGCGCGGAGGTAATGTTATCACGTAACATTCTGAGCCTCATAGGTGCTATCGAGCAAGAATTCCCATTACTGGAGGGAACAACGCCCAAGGCCTTCCAGCATCCCCCCTAAGCTCCTCAATCAGCCAATATCAAGCAAATGACAGAACAAATTGAAGGAGGCAAAGTTTATGTGTACAGTAGATAAATCTCACTTGGCTGTGAGCTCAAGATGAAAGAGCACAACTTTCCTGGCATGAGAGTGTCAATTAGTCTTAAGGGCTGAAAAGTAAGGAAACTCGCAACACATTTGCTCCATCTGGCGATTGCACTCGTGCATTTCAAAGTTCACAACATTGGTGAGGGCTCTGGTAATGTCAGCATCCTTTTTTCTTTTTGGGGGAAAAGAGCCTCTGATCCTATTAGAGGCCTCACAATTTGCCCCGTGCAGACTTTGCGTAAAACAACTTTAACGTTACAGCATTTGTGTGCGTGCGTGCGTGCGTGTGTGTGTGGGGTGGGTGGGTGGGTGGGTGTGCTTGTGTGTGTGTGTGTGTGTGTATACATGTGTGAGCAGAGAAGGACCCTCTGGAAGGCTGCCATTCCATTACGTCTGCTAATGTCACGGCATTCCAGAGACTTTTCCACTTCTCAGAATCTCCCCTCATTTCTTTCTCTCTGCCATGCCAAAACTTTTTCCTCTCCCACCTTTGGTGAGGAAAGATAATTTTTCAACCCTTTCTCATACATTCTTCTTCTTCCTCCTCCCAAGCCACGTCAAGAGCTCATGTGCCTACTGCAATGAGATAACAGAAAATGGAAATTCTACAAAAAATAATTAGCTGAGCGACGTGTAGATCCTCTCCTTTCCTACCGAATATTTCCAAGTTTATTCCACTCCCGCCAATAGGTTTAAGGCGTGCCCCGACTGTCACAATTGGCAGAAAAGGCACCTCTAGCTAGACCCCCAAGAAATCGAACCGTCCAGACGCCATCTAGATTTCCCTTCACACTGACGTTTTAGCACTGGTCTATCTTGACACAGCTCCTGAGTCTGTCCAACACCTCTATTACGTTTCAGCTCTTGGTGTTTGAGGAGACGGCGTCGTTGTTGTAGCAGTAGCAGAGGCAGTAAACATTCAAGCACCGCGCTGGCTGATGGAAGAGGGAATTACTTTTCTGCTCACAGCAGCAAGAGTAATGAAGCAGAATGATGCATGATGGCCGAGCGAGATCCACAGAGGCCATTACCGTCACCACTGCCAGTGTTTTCGGGCTTTTGTGCCAAGCACAGAATAATACAGGGCGCAGTTTCAATCACACCACTGCTGCTCGACCCGACAAAAATGGCCACGTTGGCCCGGGGCCGCCAGGAGACCCGGGGCAGCTTTACGGACTTCCCCAGAATCTGCCCACCTCATTTTTTCCGCGGACTTGGGGAAGCTTTCACCGTTCCTTTATCCCAGACGCTGGTGTGTGCGTGGAGCCGAGATCAAAAAGAGGTTGGAGAGGACTGAAGTTGGAGGGTGAACCCCTGGTGCCGACGTCCAAGTGGGGATAGAACCGGAGGGCAGAATGAGGCCTCAACAACTTGTCAACACACACTCGTCCAGTGTTACTTTCTGGTGTTGTCTCTGCCTAAGCACAAGGCCCAGACCACACGCACAAAGGGGGCCGAGACAGAGATGGATTGCGAGCGTGCTGCTATGCAGTAATAAAGACGCAAGAGCCAAAAAGCATTGTCTTTTGCGCCAATTTCTCTTGCCATAAAAGGGAAAGAAAAATCTCCTCTTTTTGCGACAATCTTTCCAGGGTGGGTGACAAGACAAAATCCCCTTCCTCCGCTTGCACAATTCAACCAGACAACCTTGAGATTCACCACTCTACAGGGGCATGAATAAAGCAACGCGATAACTTAGGCGACTCTCTGCATTACCTCGGCGTTGGAGCCGGCGCAGCAGAAAATGAGCACAACAAAGCCCAGAGTATTTTGTCTGATGGAGTCCGGGAGTAGAGAAAGAAGCCTGGCAGAAATGTACACTTACGCAAACTTTGGCAGGGATTTGGAGAGAGCGAAGATATGTCTTTCTCCTAGGCAAATCCTTTCTTCTTCTCAGAATCCCGTCATCCCTGACTCTGCAGAAGAAAGTGGATAAGCTCACTTTTCCCGGTAAAAGAGGCTAAAAAGAATGGTTTTTCTCTGTCTTCTTCTCGTCACTTCTCAAACACGTCTGTTCTCCCCACTGTTCTCTCGCTGACTGGCGAGGGTTTGGTTGGCCCTTGGAAGCCCTTGAAGAAGACGAAGCGCGCGCTTCCCTCCTCGGTCGTTGCGTGCTCCTCCAACGGGCGACGGCGGCGCAAACGCCGGTTCAAACAGCAGCTGCCAGCTATAAATATTTAACGTAATGGCGTGAGCACCAAAGTTGTTTCCCGGAAAAAAGTTCGGGAGAAAACTGATGGAGAGAGACCGCTTAAATGCCGCCACATCACAAGAGTTAGTTGCTTCCTCAACGCCGGAGACGCTCGCCAGCATTGGCAGGAGCAACTTCTGGACTTCCGGCGTGGAAGTCTCACTACTGGTGATGTCGACAGCATCCCATGCATTATAAGGCCAGGCACTTTCATGCCTGCTCCGAGCTTTTATCGGAGTGCTTTGGTTTTCTTGCAACGTGCGCTACACGCACACCAGCCTCGCCCGGACAAAAGTCGTTCGGAGGCCATTCGTTATGCATGAATGGCCTCCAAATGGCCCACTTGCCCAAGCACAGCCAGCCACCCCATGCAAGTGAAGCAGCGCGGGAGGAGGGTTGTGTTTTTATGCGTGGGCCTCGTCTTCAAGCCGCAGTCGTCAGTGTTGGCTGCGTCACTTACTAAGTCTGGTGGCACCTGCGAATTCTGCTGTTGTCGGATTGTTTATACGTCGCGCGAGTGTTGCAATTTTTTTGCTGCTGCCGCTGCTGCAACGCACTCTGGAACTGCTCCTACTACCCACTACAACGCACAGCAGCAACTCGCCCAATGTCTGTCTGGTGGAGTCATTGTCCAAATGTTCAAGCTACGTCTTCTCGTCCAACCCTTTCCCTGCAACAGGCAGACAGAGCTTCTAATTAAGTGAGCTGTGCGGTAGCCAAGCCACAGAGCTCTCCTCGTAAGGTCCTGTCCGCCCCGTCCGCGCTAACGCCGTCATATGAAGAGCTCACTGTATCAGGAGAGATCTCTCCTCCTTGACAGCCATCGAGTGACTGGAGCTGACTCGTGCTGGGAGCTCATCCGGGACGGCGACAGCGTGTGGAAGCGATCAAGAAGCCGTCAAGCCTCATTTCAGTTTTTGTGCACGCTGTTTTCCCACCTCTTCGGCCGCCGCTGCTGCTCAAGTAATTACGGTCACGCCGTGGGTGAGCTTCCGGGCAACGGAAGGGATCACCTGTGCGTATGTATGGGAGTGTGTGTGAGAGACAGCGGATCTATGCATCATGGAGGGGTATTACGATGTAGGGATGACGTCTCTGTAAAATTGTGTCACCGCGGACGACGCAGTGGTTACAACTGCGTCTTTTCGCGCCGCTGCACATTAGTTATATTTATGCACATGTAGGCAGATTTTTATCGCAGCCTGCGTGAAATTGTGTCGACTGCGTGCACATGTACGTGCTGCAGGCATGTGTGTGAGAGACAAGCCATCTGTAACAGGGGAGGACGATACTTCCGTTAAAAGAGAGAGGTAACGTTTCGTGTGTGCGTGCGAGACCGAGCTTTAAGGACCCACTTACACCAGAACTTTTTTGTTTTTGCTCCCGCGGCACGAACCGCCTCATTCGCTCCGGAATAAAAAGTCTCCACGCGGAAAATGTGCTCGTGGATGCGCACATTTAGCGTTTCAGAGCGTGGTTATCACACAGAAAGGAGTGTATGTGAGAGTACCTGCAATTTGGGAAAATGAAGAGTGCGTCACGCTTTTACGTTTTGAGCCACTCGACCAAACAGCACTCAGGAAAAATGTGCACCTTTGTGACGGACGCCAACGCACGCGCTGACTGGTGAAAACTTTATAATAGCGTTGACCAAGAATCGGAGACCACAAAATCTGCTAGGACAGACTCGAAGCTACAAACAACATCTGGCAATCGCACAATTGTCTCGAGCCAATAATCGGGCTCAGATAAAACAAACTCCGGGCGATAACAGCTCAAGCTGACGCCCATTCATTTTTTTTGCCCCCTCCAAGAGGTATCAATTATCACCCAAACCATTTCTTTCCGCTCTGGCGGCGGCGGCGGCGGCGGCGTTGGTGACGACCAACTTGTCTTCCTCCGTTGCTCAAGTGCTCAAAGTGGCAACTCCCAGAGTGAGAAATAAGGAACTAATTGGTACCGATGCAGCTTGACCTCCTTAGGAACTATTACAGGCTGTGAGCCAACAACAGTCTTCTACTCTGCCCTGCCCATTGTGGCCCTAAATTTTTTTTTTTTGGTGGGGGGGACATCCTTTCTGGCTCTTAGTGTGTTGACCAGAGTTTTGTCGTACCCAAAGGAGGACTGCGGCTGCGCTCGCGAGTGTGTGTGTGTCCGTCTGTCTCAGCATCTCCACCGAGACCACTTGAACAATTGGGACCAAGCTTGCACGATGGGGAGGGGGTAAAAGGGGGGGGGACTGTCTTTTTGGGCAGCTAGGCCCCACTTTCCCAAAAAAAACCCTGGGGTTTATTCAGGCCACATTGCTCTGGTGATAAAATTTCCAGAACGTACAGTAGTACTGTACGTACAGTGCTACTGTACGTACAGTGCTACTGTACGTAAAGTGGCACTGTAGTTACAGAAGTACTGTACGTACTGAAAGTACTCAACGTACTGCACGTACGTAGTACACGCGTTACTACTGGACTCTCGACGTTTGGTGGAGAAAAGTCATTGTGTGCAACGAGATTTGTCTTCTTAGGAAAATTCCTTCCAGTGCTAATCCTGTCACTCAGCACCTTTGCACCGGTGACCCATTCACACCCTTTCAAGACATCTGCAGATCTTTAGAATGGGTATCCCGAAAATTATGGGTCCCGGCGTTTAGCAGAAAACGTGAGCAGGTGACACGACGACTTTCAAGTGCTCACAATATTACTATGCAGCTCCCAGACAAAACAGAGCTCATGCTTAACGGAAGGGGAGGAGGCGACGCAGCTCCGAGACAGACCCACCCCTTCCCTCGCGCCGGCCAGGGATACCCTGTTTTCACCCCCCCTCCCCCCAGGACAAACAACTGGGAGGGCGAGCTTCAACCCTCCCCTTTCTCGAGTAATTAACCCCTCCTGTGGAGCTGCACTTTGTTTGTTCACAGGAGAGTTTTCCCCTGTCAATGAAAGCGTCGGTTTTTCCCCTCTTTCTCTCCCAAGAAATGGACGTTTTTAGGCTGTGCAAACAGACAAATTGAGAAGCCCCTTCTCAGGCCCAACCGCCCACTCCACGCCCAACGACGCACGCGCGTCCGTGCGCGCGGGCGGCTCCTTGGTTCGTGTTGTTTTTGCAAGATGGTAGAAAAACAAGTGAAGAATCGCTCTCACGCGTGTGCGTGTGTGGTGTAGACGCTGAATCACAAAAAAATTCCAACATCTCTCTCGGTGAAGTGACCCAAAGACTCCCTGCGGGTGGGTGCAACTGACAAGTCCAATGAGAGTGATGCACAAGCCATCCTGGCTCTGGTAGCTCGTTTGGCACCAAAACGCCTCGTTCTTCGCGGCTCACGGGACCGAGCAGTCAATATTGAGAGGGGGACGCCGACAAGGGGTAATGCCCCCCTTGGCGGTAATGACCCCCCTTGCCATGATGAAAAGACAAAACTCAGTTATGATTGAGCGGAAGAAAAAGGTAAGCGTTATTAGCGGTTTACAGCGAGTGCGTGAAAGAAAGAAAGAAAGAAAAGCTCAGCTGCGGAAAACAGGAAACGCGAGTTTGTCAATTACAGCTCGATCCCTTTCATGGCAAAATTTGTTTACTCTCTTTGGCGGAGGCCGCCGAGGTCGCCGAGGCCGCCGAGGCCGCCCCCCCCCCGAGGCTGAGCAAAGGGTGTGCAAAGAGAGGCCTCCTCCCAACGGCCCCTGTGGGTTTTTCCTCTCTCGTTCTTATGCGGCAAATCGAAATTCCTCCGCCTCATGTGAGCAATATCGTCTGTCCACCGGGGGACGTAAAGACAATAAGTCTCTCTGCGTCGGAATGACATTTCCCAGGAAAACTTTGACCACCGCCCGCTGATTCCCACACGGGGGTTCGGCATGGCCAGCGTCAGCCATTGCTCCTTGGCGCGACGTAACAAAAGAGGCGCTTGAGCGGGCGAATTTTTCCACAATACAACAAAGGCCGGTCTTCAAAGGCCACAGGCGGGAACACGGTGAACTCGACCCGAGTGGGACGCGACGACGACAGAGTTGTGATTTCAGCGGGAAACTGACCAGAACAGTGATGCCACGGATAAGTGAGCTGAGGACGGTTGTTTAGTTCACTGGCAACTTTGTCAGCGTCGTGGCAGGACAATCGTTGAACCAGAAAAGAAACTGTCCGAGTAGCCGCGCCTTAAGAGCCTAGGAATGCCGCCTTTGAAATCCAAACTGGTAGGAAAAAAATGGTTCCGCCCAGAAAATGTTCGGTACGTACACAATGGGTACACTCATGTGTGTGTGCACAAACACGCGCGCCAAAGAGGGTCAAAATCTCTCTCTGAGGACAGATTTTTCTACCAGTGCCTGACAAATGGAGCGCGTCTCTTTTGTCATTCAAGAGCAAAACAAGGAGAACTTTGTTGGTGCCATCGAGGATGATTCCCCATTATTTTCCTGTGGCTTTCTGGCCCGGCTTGGCAACGGCCGGACAATGGGCGACTCTCCATGGGTGGCGTACCGACAACTGCAGGGCAGGGGAATAATTTCAACCCTTCTTAGCAACATTTCTCAAGGACATTCAGCTCTAATTGACCGTTGTCGCAGTATTTATGGCCTTTAAAAATAGGCGGACTGAGAAGACAATTGGCCCAACTGAGACATTTGAGCAGCCTTTTGAGTCCTGCACTACTGACTTATCGCAAAAGCGCTCGTAAAAATGGGAGAGCATTTTTTTCTTGTCTCCCTCACAAAAGGTCTGTGAAAAAGTCCGACGACAGATGCCAAATTCTTAGTCTCTCGGTCGCCAAACTCGTCTTTCTTTTAGTCACCATAGAGGATTTTTTGCATAATAACACTGCTTCAATGCAACTGTTTTCCTCTTTTCTCTGCTCAAATTTATTTGTCGAGAGCTCTGTTTCGATGAAACATTCATCTAATGGAATAATAGCTATGGAATCATAAAGGTCTTTTCACAATTTCATTCGCCGTTTTCAGCCACTTTCCTTCAGAGATTCTTTTGCTGTCCATTTCAGATCTGGTGGTTGTGGTTTCCTTCTTTTTTTGGCACAGCGGCAAGATTATGCAATGAGAGATACGCTTATGCTTGAGGGGTGTCTTAAAGGGGTATAAAACATTAGTGTTGTCTTTAATAACCGCATTGAACTAAGCACTTGTTTGTACCACACCTTGTGAGGTCTTCTTGTTTTTCCTCCTTTTTTTGTTTTCACACTAAACACAGATGGGATTTCTGTCTGCCTTCCTCATCCCCCCATCAAAACAGGTGTCATTTTGGTTGTACTTCTTCTTCAGACCATCATGACTTCTTCTTGTCCGCAGAAGAGGAATCTGAACTGGTCTATCATGGTCTGCACGATGTCCTCGAGGTGAGGCCGCATGGCCTCGAACTTCCCGAGGTCGCCGAACTCGTACTGCAGCAGGGTCGGCCACCAGCAGATGGCAAGGTTTTTGCTGTCCATGCAGTTGTCCTTGCTCAGTTCGGTGACCCTGTAAGTCAGAAACAATTTTTTGTGTACTCAAAACTCAGACACATCTCTTACGAACCAAGGCTTTGGCAACTCTGCTACTCTAAAACAAGCCTTCTGGTAGTTAGGCGTGACTTCTGATGTCTAGACCTCTGCAGAAGCATGAAGTGATTTTTTTTTCTCATTAGAACAGCAGAGGGGCAAAAATGTTTCTGTACCCTCAAGAAGACGTCTACAAGTGCAGAATTTTTTTACCTCAACTTTGTCAGCTAATCGGTCTTACCCCGAGGTCTTCAGTCACCGGCTCGAAATAAAAAGAATGAATCCTTCTACGCAACAGCCATGAGCACTGGGATAGCAGAGATCTAAGCCTCCCATTTGAGAAAAGTGCTTTTCTCCTCACCCTGTATGCAACAGTACATCACGTATGACCGCCAAAGGAGCACTTTATAAACATGACGTTGTTGCAGCCAGAGGGAACTCACTAATGCATAGTAATAGGCACTGTCGAAGCTCTTGTTGAGCGTCATTGATAAAACAGAAAATGATCTACATCTATGCACGGACCAAGCAAAGTTCGCAAATGTAATGCAATTGCTGTTTTTTCCTTCTTCTTTCTTTCTTTCCTTTTTTCCCAAAAAAAGGGACTGTAAAGGGAGAATTGGGACAGCCCCGAGCGGAAATGTCGTGAATGCTTGCAAATCATCCTCCAAAGCACAAAAAAGAACTTTCTGCTAATTTAAGTGCACCCACAGGGACAGAAAAAGGGCTCTTGTTGGTGCCCTAGAATTTAAATTTTGTGTCAAGACGGTGCAAAATAAAGCTTTCCAGTCTAAAAATGTTGAAAATTTCGTACTTTCTTGCTCCCGAGATTCCGTGCACTCGACTAAAATTGGCCAATTTCCTTCACCCTGACAATGAGATCATTGCTTCGACACTTGCCAGACACCTGACTGGAAGGCTCTGCTGCAATGTGAAGTGTTGTACCTGACAAAATGTTGGAAGATGAACTTCAGAACGGCGAAGTTGGTCTTGGGCAGCCGCTTGAGCAGCTTGCCAAGCTCCAAGATCTTGATGCTTCGGTCTGGCATCACTGAAAAGAGAGATATAACGTTCTTTACAGAAAGAAACATTCAAATGTTGCCACTTTCTGTAGGCTTTTCTTCTAACTTTGTCCCCGACAAACAACTTTGACAATTCGTAGGCTTGCTCGAGGGTAGCTCCAGCGAGCAGAAACATTGCTACACCAAGCACACTTGAGCAAAGTTGCTGAATAAGCCTTATGATTAATAAGCATTATCATTGTGCAAGCACCCATAGAGACCTTTCCACGAGGAACGTTAACATCATTATTTAACTCACTTGATATGGCTTCTAGCTCTGACATCTGTTCGGGTCCCAGTATGGGCGGGAGCCTCTTGAAGAAAAAATCCTTCACGGCCGTGGCCACAGCGTTCACAGCGATGTCTAGGGTGCCAATGTCCACGTCGGGATCTGCAGGAAATACCAAACATAAAAAATATGACCAAATTGGGTGGTGTTCTTTTGCAGAGACTAAGGCAGAAACAGGTCCGCTGGGGAGCCCTAATCTTCTTGAACAGAGGTTATTCCATAATTTGGATACCCTATGGCTGAGTAGGTAAATGTAGTTAGTTTGGGGTTTGATGTTAACCTCTACTACACAAACACTTCTTTCATTCCTTACCATCATCAAACTTCTGGAAGAGAAGGTCCACGTGAGCTCTATTTCCCGGCACCCTGTACAGCCCTTCCGCGTCCAGCCCCTCGCGCTCGATGAACGCTATCGCCTTGTCCAAGAATACGGGAATGGGGTTATCGGCGCTGGCGCGGAACTCTTCCAGCGTCGCGCCGCTTGAAGATTGCGCCAATGACGACGCGCCAGCGGCACCTTTGCCGGCCTTCTTGCGCTCTTTGGCCTCGTCCTTCTGACGCTTCTTCTCGTCCTTCTGGCGCCTCCGTTCCGCGTCTTTGGCGCGCTGGCGCAACTCCTTATCCAACTTGCGCCTCTGCTTCTCTGCCTCTTTGCTTTCCGGCGCGTGCTCCTCAAGTTTGCCTAAGAAATGCAGAAAAAAGAACTGTTGTATGAGCAACTCTTGACTTTTCACTTGTTCCTCTGTTGGCGTTAAAAAGCTCGAACTGAGCCTGATTTATAAAGTCCAGTTCGTGCATAAGGCAGACGAATCAGCGTAGGAAGCAGTTTAATAATTGTGCATAAAATAAAGTGCTCGCATTCTCATATGAAGATCGAGAGATGGGGTAAACACACATTAGGCTATAAACATTCATAAAGTTAGATTCACGTATGCGGTGGTCTTATTTGCTCATGACACGCTCTTTCCCTACTGCATTGTCTAAACACACCGTGTTGCTACGAAAACAGAATTAGGCACTGTCTCACACAGATGCTTATGTTGTAGATGGAAACCTATAAAAGGGAGAATATTGCAAAACACTTAGGTCACATGAGTTTATTGAGAAAAATACCGGATGAAGTAAAAAATTTCCAATCAAGAGTGAGTGTGTAAAACGAAATCACTTAATAGGCCTGAATCACACTCTGCAATTAGGTAAGTTTATATTTTTGGTCAAGAGCAAAAGCTAGTTTTGCAAAAGCCCGAGTGTGACTAGACCTTTCTCAGTATAAAGGAAGCGAATGTGGGTGCGTTTACACTGGCGCATTTTCGAGGGCCCCATTTTTTGCACGCATAAGTAGATCCATCTAGGTCGGCCGCTCGGGGTTCACTCCCTGTCTATGTGCAACAAGAAAGAGCAGGTTTGACCCGGTGTGTGTGCCCTCTAGGCGAACCCCGAGGTTGACGATGCATTCTGTTTAGGAGTCACCCGATGCCAGGGAGTAAAGGAGACTCTACTTTGCTACAAGAATTCTAATACACGCTTTTTCCCGACGCCCAACCCGTTATCGTCCGTAAGGAATGCTTAGTTTGACCCTTCTTCCTAGGAGTCTCCCCTCCCCATGTTCCTCTACCAATGTGCCAAGTCTTGCCTTGCTCAATCCAGCGATCTTGGAGAAAGATGCGCCTCGGATCAAGACGGTAAACCCGTGGGTGTAAACGCACCTTAGGAACTAGAAAGCTACTAACATCGACGAACTACTAATGCATGGAAGACTCAAGAGTGGTAGGGTGCTCGCATGGGGTGAGAGAGGTGAAGGTATGGTAAAGTTGTGGGCACTTTTTCGGGGTGTCCTTCTTACTGTGCCTGCTGAAGAACGCGCTAGCCGTGGGCTGCGTGGGCGCCTGTGTCTCCGACTGCGCTCGCGCAGGAGGCGGCGGCCGCCGCACGCGCGTCGGCCGCGTGGACGACGGCGGCGCCGAAGAGCGCAGCGGCTTGAAACGGAGTCGAGACGACTTCTGTGGCGGCGGTGGAGGAGCCGAAGCAGCCACCGCGGCCGGATTCGCTTGTGGCGGTGGTGGCGGCGGTGGCGGCGGCGGGGGAGGAGGGACAGGTGGTAAAGGTGAGGGATTAGTTGAGCAAGGAGAAGAGGCCGAAGAGGAGTTAGAAGACGATTGAAGCAAGGGCGTGGCGTCTATTTCGCGACGGAGAAAGAGAAATAGTACGCAATAGCTGTTATTAGCACGTACTGTACGCTACAAGGTGGCTCTCCAGGGAAGAAATCGCAAGAGGCCGTCGCTATGAATGTGCTGCCTTTACCTACGTCTCCATCAGACAGCAGTTGCCAAAGCAGCAAAGAAAAACGTTCAACCTACGTCAGTAGCAGCAGCACTGCATTAACATCTGGCGGATGTAGTAGAACTGCAATCTTTTGTGTGTCTGAAGTACACGGTAAAAAGCACCAACGGCGACCTCACCTTTACTGTCCACGACCTCAAGGGGCTGCTGCGTGGGCGAGGCAGCAGCCTCCTTCGGCTGCATTAGCTTGATGTTCGCCGGAACCCTCGGGGTCGCCACTGGAATGGCTGCAGTCCTCTTCTTGTGATGGTGCCGATGATGATGGCTGTGTTGTCTCCTGGGTTCGTTCTCCGTGTCTTTATCGTCATCCTCCTCGTCGTCGGTGGTGGAAGTGGACGAGCTGACAGAGTCGGAGTCTTCGGCAGCTGCAAAATGGACGCAGAGCATGCAAAACTAAGACAGAAGCGTTAAACAACAGCCTCGTCGATGACTTCTGGAGCTTGATGTTGCATCCATTGCGAAAATTAGGGGCGCTTTGACAACGTCACATTCTAACGCTGGTCATTCATTACTAATATGATACTGATGCGTCTCTTCGGAGGGCGCAAAACCTGCAGGATATCCGCAAACTATGTCAAAGTCCCTCAAAGAAGCAGTGAAAGTGGAAGATTGTTATTTACTAAAAAGAACACATTAGCGTTAGTTATGGATGCACATAGCCCAGGTTACCTTGCTGCATTGCCAGCTGCTCCCTTCTTTCCCTCAGCTTAGTCCTCTGCTGCTGCTTGCTGGCCTTGGCCTCTTCCATCGGGTTCGAATACTCGGACCCGGTGGCCCCTGATCCGGAGAGACCGGCCAGGCTGTCTCGGGGAACTGCGTAGCCTTGCTGATCGACCAAGTCTTCAGAGGCGGCCAGTGGAGCTCCCCCACTGACGCCGCCGCGGTGACTCGGCGGCTTACCGCCGTCCACCTGCATGGTGTTTAAGGCCGCCTGTACCTTCTGGAAGTCGTTCATGTTTAGTTTTCCTGGAATCTGGCGAAAAAGAAGCAATGTTCAACGACGTTATACTATTCATGCACAAAATGCAGTGCATGGCGCAGTCAACCGTAAATTTACGTAAGTGAAGCTAGGTGTGGATCTGCTACACAGACGTTCTTCACTACATCAAAGGTTCCGTTGTAATAAATGAGCCACTTGCAAAGCACATTCAGAACATAACACGTCAATCTCGAATGTTCACTTCAACGAAGATTGAGTGAATAGTAATTTACAGCAGCTACCTAAATTACAGCATCCGATATATAAAAACGTTAAAGATGGGGCCTAAGGACTACTGAACGCTTCAAATGAAGGGACCAAAACCGTATTTTGAACCCATTTCAGCACGATTACTCTCTGTACACGGATTTCTTATAACAAATGACGACGGTACCTGGCCTCTTGGTTTAACAGGGGGAGGTGGCACCCGACCCCTAGCTGGCTGACGGCCCGTGGTGAAGGACGCTGAGGCCACAGGAGACATGTCTCCCTCGCCATGGCTGCGCAAGAAGATGGAGTCGTCCACCCAGCCTGTACGAGATACAATTAAAAATAGGACTTTTTTTTAATGAAAAACTGGCAACAATCACATGAAGAGGTGAGCAAAAATCACCTGGATCACGTGAAGAACCTTCTCTAGATCCACCAGCCTCAGCTAGGGAAAAAGAAGGAAGGAAAAGAAAGATAGTTTGAGCTATAGAATCACTAAATACAGTATTTACTGCACGAGAATAGCACAACTACATTGTCTGGAAATATATGTAAATGAGTGGACGTATGTACAAAGTACTGTGCCAGTTCAACCAGGAAAACCCCACTTCTAACAATCCTACTAAAGATGTCGGATGCAAACTGAGGCAGCGTTCACGCAGATGAATTTTTCGGATACACGCGTCCTGATAAAAAGAAATTCATCAAGCACAACAGAAACTCTTCCCCCCTACATGGCAACAGCTCCTCCTCGTCCTCTGGATCACCCGCCTGCCCCGGAGGCATCGTGGAAGCCTTGGCCATTCGGGATGTGACCCTGCGGGCCCGAGGGTCCCTGAAGGCGTTGTCTGGGTCCATGGGGGCAGGCTCGGGCGGTGTCGAGGGCGCGGGCGGGTACGGAGCCATGGGATCAACTACACAGAGTGCAGAAGAAAGACAATAAAGAAGATGGAGAAAGAAAAAGAAGAAAGCTTCACCCTTTGAGTGGAAGAACTTGCTGCCGCCGCCGCTGTCCACCGATCTGGAAGCGGTCGCGGATCGTTGCTGCTTAGAATAAGGGGGTGGGGCACGCCCAGAGGCCCCGCCACTTCCTCTGCTGTACGAGGGAGGAGAGGAAGTGGAAGAGGACAGGGGAGGACCTTTGGAGGATTTGAAGAAGCTGGGACGGGGCGGCAAAGCTTGAGGAAGGCCTCCTCCAGAGGCTGCAGCGTCCAAGGAAATCAAGCAAAGAACATGTTAATGGAGCGGGAAAAATTCACCAGATAGACATGGATAGGTGACATACGTAGGTAGTATGTCTCTGGGCAGTTCGATTTCTCACCTTGTTGACGTTTTTTGCTCTTGATCTGCGAAGGCTTGACCAATCTCTCGGCAGCTGCTCCCCCATTCTGCCTGTGTCTCCTGTCTGTGGAATCCATGTAAGCTTCCGAGTCGTCAGAGGCAGTGGGTGGGCGGTTGTCTTCGTCCAGTCCATGGCCGCCCGGGTGGACCCCCTGGTGAATACCCGAGGAAAGCCCGGCGCCAACGGCATAAGGATGACGGTACGAGTCGATTCTGCAATGGCAAGTTGTGATGAAGAAGAAGAACCATAAACATCAACAACCATTCACCTTGGAGGTGGCATTGGTCGCGGCCTCTCCAACGTCCCCTCGCCGGAGTCGTCAAGCCTGTTGGGGTCGTCCATGGAAAATGCGTGCTCGATCTCTGTCTTTTTCTCGAACACTTCTTTGAAGAATGGAGTGTAGAAAGACGCTATAAGGAGAAAAATGTAATTATGCATAATTTATTATGTACGCTATACTGTATGCATAGCATGTATATAGCATATGACTTGTCCGAGAGAAGTAAAGTGTAATGAAGTATGCAGAAACTTCAGATATTATTGATTCAACTCACATTTCTGCTGCAAAGCAGAAGTTGAGGTCATGAAATGTGCATTGAGTCTGTCTGCTAGATTTCCTCCTTCTGCGATGAGGGAGGCTTCCAAGTCTGCCACGCCACCAGAAGCACCAAGGCCTCCGGTAGCCGAGGGCGGGGGTCCGTTGGAGTCGGCCACAGCGAGCACTTGGATCGGAAGCTCCGGAATGTTCATGGAAAACGTGCTAAAGGGAAGAAAAAAAGAGTTATCGGTAATGCGACTGCAACTGCAAAACTCGTCCAAGTTTGACGCACCTAAGGGTTGCTAGTGAGGCTTTTCTTCTGGCTGAGTAGACAAGGATGAAGCCGTGCATCAGCTCCTCCCTAAAGTCGGTGGCGCCATGATACGAAGATAGGATAACCTGTGTAATAAAGAATGTTAATTTCCGACAGCGCATTCAGGGATTGCCGCAAAAATCATGAAAGTCAACAGTTCTTGCTCGACGACTTCTTCGACAACGAAGGGAGGGGTGGGTGGCAGATGACATTGGCACAATCCAAGCAAAAAGGATGCTGTCAGTTGCCTACAAGCGCCGCCTGACCTCTTGACGTCCAGTAGTGACAAAAATGCTATGCCATTTCCGAAGGTGAAAAGCAGGGTTTTATTCCTTCTGGACCGAGATGAGGTGGCATTGGTGCCATCAACAGCGCAACTTGGCGCAATTTTCTCGACAATATGGCGTGTAAAATATAAGGACGAAGAAAATAGAAGTTGTTTGAAAGGGCTTGAAGATCATTCATAAAAATTTCACAGCTAGACGTTGTCGTCAAAGTTAAAACAGAGTAGTCTGGTTTACGGCTAAACACCCCTCGTACCATACTGGTATCGTCAAAGCTTTGTACCTGAATAATGAACTGGTGTCTCTACACAACCTGTGCGCAGAACAGTAACAATCAAATCAGTCAATGTTTCCTATGATAGTGGTGTTTGACAGAAAAGTAGACGCCAGTACGTTCCATTCCCTCTGAACAGTTTGCCATCAGACGGGCACAAATTATATGCCAGTTCAATGTTTGCCACGGAGCAATCAATAAGTTGAGTGCAGGAATGACCATTAAGGACATCGAGGTTCAGCTAGAGTGGCCAGGAATACAATTTTATTGATCCAGCAGCTCTGGTCAGTGCGTACTTGATGTTTGAACCCCGACCAATCAGCTCCATGCGGAATATCAACAGCCACCCCAGTGCTCCATGCAAGTGATGGCCAAGGAGGAGAATATGAGTGGATTGACATGCGAAGCTATTTTTCAACCCCGTGGTTCTCTTTACTCACAGACTACTCGTTGATGATACAAATAGGTATTGGTTTGAAAAAGGAAAATGTACAATAAAAATACGACAAAGAAAGTACAATTCGGGCAGTTCTGTACCATTTTCACTGCTGCTTTTTTAAAGTTCCGACTCCCCTGATCTTTAGATTCCTTCCTCAAGTCCTAGTTCAGATACTAGGAGCTTGCCTGTGGTAGATGAGTTCTGAGCATTACTGCTTTATCATAGCTGCACGTATTCCTGGGGCTTATAGAAAGATGCGTCATTCTTGTCCAGGTCTAAAGTCGCATCATTCTTAAAGAGCATGTACTCCTTCACCCTAGTGGCAAAGCACTGCAGGCAATCCTAGTTGTTGAAAGGGACGAGGAAGAAGTTCCACTTCACATCCCCCTTCAACTTGGTGTAGGTATAGTTCCCAGTAGTTTGTCCAGCAAGGAGATTCTTGGCTCCGGGGACAACCAAAAGTCTGTGGGTGAGAGGTTGGGTGAATATCGGACACGTTACTAGAATGATGTTTGTCGTAGTTTTATTGTGCACTTTCTTTGTCGTAGTTTTATTGTACATTTTCCCTGTTCAAACCAATACCTATTTATATCATCAATGAGTAGTCTGTGAGTAAGGAGAACTACGGGGTTGAAAAGTAGCTTCGCATGTCCCAGTGTGCAACTGGAGTCTGAGGCCTACAGTTGCCACCGCTTCAGAACAGCAACGGCAAATGTGGGGACAAGCATGATGCCAATGAAGAGACACTGACTCTAAGATAAGGGGGAATTGCATTAAAGACTAGGAAGCCAATGAGAAGGCAGTGGCAGTCAACATGGCAAAATTACTAGTTGCAGACAAGCCAGAAACATGGATGGTAGCAATAACTCACAGACCTGCAAATGGACCAGGTGGATATGAGAAAATGTGCACATACGGACTTGCTTCAAGCGTGAAATGTGAAAATATCTTTTTACGAAACAAAATGTGAACATTACTACACTGAACAGCATACACAGAAAATTACGAATGTAAGCCAAAAACTTCGAGGGGAGATCGAACAGTTTTCTTTAAACCACGATGGGAATAGAGCCCCGACAAGAGTAATCAGGTGACAAAGTGAAAAAGACAACACCAAATTAGAGACTTTTGTCACTAGCGCCATCCAAATAAGCTTATATACAGTGCTCGCAGGAAATGTAGGACCACTGCAATTTATATTACAGTATAATTCCGATAACCGCAAAGTTTTTGGGCATGACAGTTGTCTTCTTATATAGGTAAATCTGATCAGATAATTGCAAGGAACTGCTCGGTTGAGCACAAGATTAGATGCTGCTACATCGAAAGTTGTTAAGTCCGAATCACTTCTCGGCGCCGTGCGCTTGGCTAATGCATGGCGAAACGTCAAACGACTAAGAAGCGCATCAGCGAGGGGCGGCTTTAAAGAGGCTGACGGGGCAGAAGTTGATGCGTTTGAAAGAGGGCCTCCTCACGCTTCCGCCGCCATTGCAGAACATGACTACGGTCAAGTTTGAGGCCTTCGTTGTAACTGACGAAGATTTAGAGACAAGGGGAGTCCTATCTGATGTGGAACTTCTTGAAACTGTGCGTGGCAGGAAAGGTGCAGTTGCTGAATCCCAGTTGGACCCGGAGGAAGACCCTCCATCCAAGAGATGCAGATGTTGGATAGACTGCGAAAAATTGTCCAAGAAAAAGGCCTTGCGAATGCTTGTGATTGGGCACCATATTTATTGTGCATCAAATTAGACTATTGCACTACAGAGATCAGCACTGTGCACCTGTTTGTATGATCACACATCTAATCGCATCAGTGCTCATTAAAATGGTAAACCATGAAGGCGTGAGCAGACTCATCGTTTGAGAGAAGCAAGACTCCAGCTTATTCCCAGCCATCTACACTGACAAAACTGAAAGTATATTATTCCCTTACAGCTTCCTTGCACTGCTACACACTGCAACTCAGTACAACATCTATGCAACAAGAGGTGCAAGAAGCCACAAGAGTCTGTGAGAGGTCATGGGGTGCTGTAAAAAGTTTTGTGCAAGAGGCCATGAGAGGTCACCAGAGTCTGTTAGAGATTGCAAGAGGCCACAAGAGGCTGCAGCAACTTCCATATGACAAAAGACAAGAGCGGCAACAGCAATTGATGATCTGGAAGAAGTTGCTGACTATGAGTTGTACTCTGAACCTGACACTGAGTTTGTACCTTCAAAGAAGCTTGCCAGGTCAAAGAAAGGCGGCCCAGCTCTGGGAACCAGTAATCTCCTCCACTGCTATGATGATGCTTACACCCACTTGGAGCAGTCTGGGAAGTGGGGTGGGAAGCAGTAGGAGAACAATGCACTTTTTTTGGTGAGCAGGTCACAGAGTTTGCAGTGCCCATTTGGGCACAAAGTTGTATTGTCACCCACATCAAAGTGTGCCCACTTGCTTTGCTGCTTCATTGACCATCAACATGATGAGAGTGTCCTCAGTGCTAACATGGCCTTAGTCTAAAATGTCATGTCATGGAGCTCTTCAGAACTGGTATGACTAAGCCTAAATCCATCCTACCCAATCTATGCTGTGAAGCCTACAATGAACCAGGCACAAACTCTCTGAAGAACTTCTTAGCTCGCTATGAACATCAAATATGGGGGAAGAATAGTATGTCACTCAATGGACTGTAAAAGTTCTGCCAGATGGACTTAATGCTACATGGGCAGCTGACTGATAAAATTGCTTAACAACCAACCACTAACATTCTCAGTATCACCGTACATCTCCACAATGCACATGAGCTCCAACTCACCCACATTGATCCAACATTCAAGCTGAACCTACTTGGCTACCCACTTTTTATCACTGGCTCCAGCAATATTCTAGCACCTTCCACCCTTTTGCTCTAGCACTGTGCACCATGTAGTCAGCTGAAGATTTCACATTTGTTGTATGGTGTCTGTGTGATACTGTCCAAAAAGACCACAGGGGAGGCCCAAGTTCATCATGGCTGATGGAGGAAAGGCAATCACTTCAGTCCTGCCGAAGTGTTCCTGGCCAGTCTGCCAACCAGCCTCATGTACTGGTACCATGATGCCTCTGAGGACTCCCAGAAGCCATTTGCACCTCACTCAACCAATACATCCAAGAGCTACAAATGCCACTCTGCAAGGATGATTTCAATGTCGCTGCTGGTGAACAACTTCCTGATACTTTCAAGCAGAAAGGCTTGACTTATGCTTAAACCTCTGGTTTGCGGAGGGAGCTGGCTCTTCCTTCCCAAGCTAAAACAATGCACTTAAAGCCACCAATAGTATAGTGGAGAAGTCTTTAACTTTTTGTGAGCACAGGCCCATTGCCCAGCTGCTTTGTATAGTTAAGTCACACATCTTAGACTGGATTGCTGAGTGTCCACCAGGTTCTGCAAATGAGAACCAATTTCATGTCAAGCCTTCCATCAGCAGTGCAATGTGGGAAGCTAGCTTCCTCTGGGTCTCTTAAAAACAAACCTCATCTGCCAAGGCAATAGGAATGACAAGTGGATGACATATGTACAACCAAAGAATGTCAAACGGCAATTGACACGAAGGCTTATGTTGAAGTGGAGCTAAATGGAAAGCAGTTGCACATGGGCTGACTTTGAGGAGTACAGAGAAGGGCAAGGGGCACTCTGGAAGGTTGTAATGTGATTGAAGGATGGGAGAAACTCTAAGGTCTTGCCCAACCTCGACAAAGCATGCCATTTGCAAGCATTTTCTGGGGTGTTTTACTGGGCCTCCATGTGCCTGGGTGCATTGTACCTGCTGAGGCAAAAAAGATTGCACGTAATATGATTTCAATGATGAAAAGATGTGCACAATGACACAATCTCATAAAATTCATGCCCAATGTGTTCATTATAAGGCACCACCATCCATTCCGATGCTCAGTTTAGCACGTAATTGATGCACTCAAATAGAAGACAGGTTGTCATTCTGATGAATAAGAGATGTTTCCATAATTATTGGCATGACCCATGACCAACCAGCAGAGGAAATCTACCCAAAGCATGCTTTAGGGGGAGGAATTCTGATGATGTGGGGAGCTTTCGAACATGAAGGCATCACGCCATGGCAAGTCATTCCTGGCTGTGTGAATGAAGTCAGTTATCCAGCAATGCTTGAAGACACTAAACTGGAACATTCGATAAGAATCTGGGCAACGAACCTGGCTGTAAGTGTGTGTACGACAATGCCCTCATCCACAGTGCTAGATGAACCATGAAGTGGATGAGGGAGCACAACATCAATCTGGCCAGCCTGTTCACCAGATCTGACTTCCATATAAAAGCCAGTGGTAGCTTGCCAAAAAAGTTTGTGAACCTGAGTGGCATCAACTGTTCTACAGTTGCAGGATATCATTTTTGCAGCTTGGGACCTGGTCCCGCAACTGCGCCAGAACCCCATCTGATCATTGGCGTAATCATCCAACAAGAATGAAGCTTGTGGCAAGCTATTGTGCTTCAATTATTTGCCTGACCTGGTGGAAAAAAAATAACAACTGCGACTCCTAGTCTTCTGGATACTCCGGCTAAATATCATTGACAGAAGTCTCAAACTCATCCATGAGAGTGTGATTCATTACCACGACGTCGCTGCGACAATTCTGTGCATAGAAGGGTGGCAGTATAACGAAGAAGCAACAATCACACGAAAAGCAAAGGTCGTCAGTGCTGCAACCACAATAACGTGAAAGTTTTCTTCACATAAAGTGGTGGGTTTTTTTTGCTTTAAATGGGCATAAAAAATTTTTATCTGCAACTTCAGTTTTTGTTTCAATTTTACCCCGAATGAGGACCAGGGCAATTGGGTATGTCGCACCATCAAACCTTTTTTCTTCCATTATATGTCAACCAGCCATCAGGATAATTCCAGTATTTTCAGTTATTCTGAAGATGCAAACCTCCACTTTTGCAAAGTGATATTTCCTCTCATCCTGCATGTGCGTACCAAAAAGAACCAAAATTTTGGGCCACTTTACCTCGACTTTCCGCTTGCAGTCTCCGCCCAGCTGAGTCTCTAGAGCGACGCTTCGATCTCCCGAGAGGTAGCAATTCTGGTGGCGCAACAGAGGACCCAGGACGTTCTCGACCGAATAGGGATCGCCGCATAATAAGCACATGATAATCCTTAAAGAATAGTGGAAACTGTCAGTCCTCCAAAGCTATACCAACAGTGTGAATCATTAAAAAATGTCCGACAGAGGCAATGTGAGAGGTGAGGAGGGACAAGCAGAGTTTGCATGGGGGAGAAGAGAGGAGTCAAGAAAAGTCGAGGGAGTAGAAAGGTCATCAGAAAGAGAACAAGGAAACTTTTTACCTACGCATCACACTGTTATTGTATTGAACTTCATCGTACCTTATGTCTGGCTCTGCATTGTTCGGCGTGGTCTTGTAGATGTTGAGCAGTCCGGAGCGGTGCCTGATGCTCTCGATGAGCGCCCTGAGCGCCTCCTCCACGAATTCATCCTTGAATCTCTGGTCAGGGTCATCACGATCGTCAAGCACCTCGTCAGCAGGACAAACATCGATGAAAGGACACTGGAGGCTGTCAGCCAGCGACTGACCCTCGTTTCTGAGGCTTGCGATATCTTTTTCTGGGAGCTTCGAATCATTCACGAACACGATGACTAGGGGCAGTCCTTGGAAAGGCAGTCGGTCCTCGGCCGCCAGGTTGGAGAGCAGCGTCGCCTCCAAAGAATTGCGCAAGTACTCAAATGAAGGCTCGTCGGTATAGGTGCAGAAACACCCTGTAGCAGCAGAAAATGTAAAGATTGAAAGAAGTGAGATAAATGCGAAGGATGGGCTAGAGGGTTAGTCTGCGCTTCAAGTGAACGGGCAGGAAATCAATTATCTTGTTGGCGGGTTAAACAAGTGCATAGAAGCAGTAAAGAGTTATGGGAGCTTCAGTTTCATACACGGATAATCTTTAGTAAAGTATACTTTATACCAACCATGAGGCAAGAAATCCTGCGTCCTGAATGCATTCTCTGGCAGAGAGACATCGCCGCTGATGGTTCTGTAGTCCAGTGAGAATATCTGACCCTCATGGTCAAATTCGTCGTCTCGACATAAGGACTGTAAGGGAAGCACGCATGTGCATAACAGCTGGTAAAAACAGCACTCTGTGCCTCATTTAACGTTAGCATTGTATGATACCGCCTCGTAACGGCGAAACGTAAATCTTCTCATGATCTTACCTTGACGGCATCAGCCAGGTCTTTGGCCAGATCCTCGACTCCCAGCACGACTAGATTGAGGTGATTGTTGTCATTGGTCCTAGACCACGATGGAGGCCTCGCCTTCTTGGCCACGATCCTCTCTACGAGACTATCGGTACATTGCGGGAAGGCTGGGCAGTGCTCCCTTAGCGGACAGTGCACGAAGCCCAGATGTTGGAACAGTAGCAGCTTGCGATCTGCATCCAAACGGTCAAGGGCCTTCCACCTACAGGCAATAGAATGGCAAAAAAATTAAAAGTTTCACACGATTCTCTTGCTAATGGCATTAGTGCGCAGATCCAAGCACGTATACCTCGAGTCTTCCTGGAGCTGGTCCGTGATGTCCAAGATATCGTCTTGAGTCACAGTTCCAGCTGGACTGGAGCGAAACTGATAGAAAAGGTCCGCCCGCTCCAGCAGGAGCTCCTGGAAGTTCTTCTTGGCTTTCTGAATGATTTCTCGTTGGTGCAGGTCGTAAATGTCCGCGATCTCATTCTCCGGGAGCTCCTCAAAACACTCCCTGCCCAAGAAGAGGACTTTGAGCTCGTTAAGGCCTTTGCCTGGAGTGACGCAACCCATCTCCTCCAGCATTTTCTTGAAGTCTTGTCTTAACCTGTCAAAAGTCGCGCAATAAGTTGAACAACGGTACAATGAGCGATACCTTACATTATAGCCACACACACAGTTATTCTGATGAAGCACTCAAACAAGGACTGCAATGAATGATATGGCTCTACATCAAACTATGCTTACATGTATGCAAAAAATGTGCAAGTATCATTATAAAAAGCAAGAAAAACCAGGATAGAAACCAAATAGTGGGTCTAAAAATCCGCTTCAATACAAGAAAGATAGAACGAGATATGTTTTAGCCTCACAGCTGCTCATTTTTGCCTCGGAGCTTTTGTGCGGTAAAGTATATCAGGTTGGAAAGGAGCTTCGAGCAAGGCAAAACAAATTCGTACATAGAGAAAGTTAGCGCTTGAGAGAGAGAGAAAAAAAAGTTTTCCATTACCTCTTTGGTCGACTGATTGTAGCAGGAAGGTGAGAGAAAGAGAGAGATAATGATTAGATTGCAGGCGTCAAGTACGAAATTTTAGCTCCTACCTACGCTCGAAACTTTAGGTTTTTGATGTAATTCACATCGTCCATGATGATCTTTTATTCTTTCACGAAAGAGCAAGGCCGATTTCGGCAGCTATCTGGATGTGCTTTAGTCGTGGTTTAGACTAAGTACTCAGTTCTAGAATCGATCGTATTTAGTCCTTGCTAGTTGGCAAATGTGTTGAAATTGTTCAGAGGGCTCAATATTGCCCATTCCGTGCCTACCGTCATCTCCTAGACTTTTTTTTAAACAAGCACACTTAGATCTCAACTTCTAAACTGTCTGCATGAGTATGATCCACCTCTACCTTACCCAGCTATCACGTTTGCCCAGTAATCCTGAATTATTTAAAGCTATGGTGACGTCTGGATCACGTGAGTACTGGTCCAGAGCAACTTATTAACGGTTTTTTAGGCTTAATAATATTTCCGAAAAGTTTCGAGTCATTTTTTACTCACTCAAGAATCTTTTGCTGTGCGTGCATCTGGTTGAGGTGGTTCTTAAAGACGGTCTCCGCGTCTGGCATTTCCAGGATCTGATAGGGGATCCTACCGGAATTGTCGCCGAAGACCTCGGCTTCCATCCACGTGGTGTCCTCAGGATACTCGACGAAGAAGTGCTCAAAGTCAGGGTGTGACCGCACCCTTTCCTTCACTAGGGTCCAATCCCTAAAAGGGAGAAGAAAACCGTTTTTAAAAGAGAACGAGTACAATGGTGCAAGAAGCTGAGTGTTTAGATATGCATCAGGCATGAGTGGTGAATATTTAGTCCCCATGTACGTATGTATAATCCCAGCAAAACCACAAACAGCGCCAAGAAGAAGCACGTCTACATAGTAGTTTTCGTACGAAATTAATAAGCGCTGACGCGTTAAGATGAGGGGACAAGCACAAGCGTCGTTTCAGTACTTGCCAAGGAGGCACTCGCCGGTAGTGGAGGTACCTACAGCCAAGGCACTTTTTGGGCGAGTAGTGCGAAAAGTGCTCACAGCTGCAAATCAAGAGATCATAAAAGGACATGCTCGTTCACCATAAACCATAAAAAAGTAAAGAACAAACGACGTATACAGACTCAACAAGAACTGAAGGCATAGAAATGAACTTCCGCTCTCTAACGAAGATAGCAAATAAATTGCAAATTACAGGGCCATTCAGATAAACGTGGGAAAAATTAACTTCTTGCCAGAACATGGGAGTCAAGGAGGATGGTGTATTCTATTTTTTTTTATTTAAAGAGGTTCAGTTATTTTTACTAAATGTCACTTGCCTCCAAGTTTACATTTGTTTTCATTTGATCATGTGGAACAGCAAGGGGGGGGTTACAATCATTCAGATACACTCTGGGGGTATAATCCCGTGGCCATCCCCAAGTCCCTATAATGTCTGCCCCCTCCAACCAACAATGCTTTCTCTTGGGTGGTACCTCCAGGTATCACCAGGTATCCGGTTTCTACTGTAAAAGCCCAGTCGTCCCCAGGTTGCTGGCTGGCCTAAAGAAGATCGGAAGCGAATATAGGATACTCATGTAATTTAAAGGAAAAAGATTGAGACTAAAGAGCTACTCCGGGGACAAGTAGGACCTACTTTCAGGTAAGACGAGGGCCTGGAGGAGTCACCTGTTGCTGTACCAGCTGAGGCATGAAGACGCAGGAAAGATGGTCTTCTTAAACAATAAAAACTATTGATCATCAATCAGGCCTTACATGAAACGAACAGCAGGTGACTTGCAAAGGTCAAAAGTAAGGGGCTATCAGTGAGCAGGAAAAACTGCCTTTATCATGGTCGTGCAAGTCATAGGCTGGCACCAAATTTTCCCCCTGGTTTCAAGGACAGGGCAAGGTGAGGGACACTGACCTAGCCATGATGAAGGATGCTATTAAACTATGGGTGGACAGGGTGACCGAGGGCAAGGGTGACTCTTGAATTTCACCCTCATATTTTGTCACATGGCCAAGGTAGTGGTGAAGGAAATGGAAGACAATCAGTTCTCTCGTTGACGTTGGAAAGAGCTTTGCAAGGATTCATTCAACGTTGCTGCCAGTCTAATGACTGCCACCATTGCGGAGAACACCTCTATGGAAAAGGCGGAGGTCGAGTAAAATTGTTGGCAAGGTCTTCATACACGGTATTTACGCGATAAATACTTCTCTCCTTGCCCTTGTTGGCATTGAGCTGGAAGAAGCTAAACTTTCCAGCTTCATCTGAACAACTTCATATACCATAGCTTCTACAGTGCTCAACTTTGATTATATCTACTATTTACCACGCATATGTACACATGCACACCATGCAGAGCTGGACGTAATGGTTGCATAAGGGCCGGTTTTTTTAACTTCACAGTCATGTGATGCCAGGTAAGCTACGACTCGGGCTGATACGAAAGATGGCACTGAGAGCTGATTCCAGATGGCAACGACATTGCGGATTCAGGTTATACTTTTTCACAATAAAGACAGAGTTACAAATCGTGAGAGTGACTTCTTGTATACTGCGCATTGCAGCGGTGAAGTAGTTGATTTCAAGAGGCTATAAGTTAGGGTCCAAGAGATTGGATGTTGATTGATTCCTCCTAGCATCCGCTATCAATGTGAATGGCCTTTTCATGGAAGTCCAAAGTTCGCCTGGAATCTCATGACTGGATTTTTTTTTTTGAAAAAAAAAAAGAAAAAGAAAAAGAAAAAAAAACCGTATCAAGTGCCACCATCATGCTTAGCTCTGAATGTACGCGCAGGTGCCCCAGAGCGAGGTATTCAAACTTAATTGTATCAACTACAATGCTGACTCACTCATCTCCTAGACTCCTGAAGTCAGGAAACATTCCCTGTAGGACTCCTGGCAACAAATCGAAGTATCGCTGAACTTTTTCGCCGAGGTATTCCTCTTTCAGTTTCTTAACATGCCTATGTGGAGTATAACGAAGAAAGGGTTAACAATTCTTATGATGAAGTGAAAAACGTACCTGCGGAAGAGTCTCTGCGCGCTGTCCCGTCCGAAGGTAGAGGCGTATGCGGCGTACTCATGGAACTGGCACAGCTTCTTCAGGGCTGAGGACCAAAGTACGCCATAGTCACGGACCTGTTGAAATGAGCAAGGAATCACTGTGAAGTTTCAGACGATGTAACGTAATTCAAGAGACACTTACTTCTTGCCTCAACAGTCTCACGTATCCCTCGGTGACAGCGTCTAGCAGCTCCCGGCGGATGTGCGCAGCCTCCATGTAAGACACGATCCTCGACCTGCCCCTGGTCTTGTCGATGAGTTGGGCGAGTGCAAAGAACGCCTGATCCACATTGATGTTTTCGTGTGCGCTCGTCTCGATCACCGGGATGTTAAGTGCCTTAAGCTCCTTGCGATTGACGAGGCGTTCGAGCTCGCGGACCAAAACTTCGTCGGCCTCGTCGCACTTCGTGGCAGCGATTACAAGAGGCTTCTTGGCTCGCGTCGTCACTCCATGGATGATCAAGGCAGTCGCCTCCACCAGGCGGTCAACCTGAGTCATTTTACTCCGGTACAATCCAAGACGCCAAGTGGTAAAAAAACCCAGCTACGTAGGTGATTACAGCGTTCTCGTAAAGTACTCATCGTGGTTTTAACTACTCATCAGCGCATGGCATGGACTGGGGGCTCGGGACTGTGTGGACCAGCACAATGCTGGTCTGAGGCTGCGTTGCCAATTCTAGGAAGAGACACGAACAGACTGGCCAAGACAGTGGGAGAGAAATGAGGCAGTGAATCATAGGTGGTGTAAGGGCTGCACCTGGCACTCAAAAAGTTACAATATTTAATGTTCAACTAAAAATGTTATGACCGAAATTACGCAGGGATCATTTTTTTTTACATTTTGCAGTCCACACTAAAAGACCAAGCATCTACTGCAGTGTGAGTCAAAATAATATCCAACGACTGGGCACGTGCAAGTATAGGACAAAAGGACTGGAAGCTATGGAATGGTAGGGAAAAAAAGAAACATGGAGCCTCTTTTGACTCACACTGTACGTGCGACACCTGATTTTCGCCAGTGAAAGCGCATCCTAAGAGAAACACGCTTACAAAGCATAAGGCTAAGGCACTTCCAATCCAGATGAACTGCTCACATTGCTGTATTGCAACAATACAATGAACACAGTATCGTACACATTCAGTTGCTTGGGTCGGAACTATAAGTTTCATCGTAAGTCGTACACATGTATAGGTTCCTATCTTCGTAATGAGTATCTAGTCTTTACAGGGACAGGACATTGGCCGGGGGCAAGCCGGGTAATTTCAGCTTAAGACTCACCGATCTGTCTGGTACAGCAGACACATCAAAGGCCAGCAGAAATCCGTCCACGTTGAACCGGCCATCGGGCATGGTCCTCTGCTCGTACTCTCGCTCGATGCCCAGCTGGTCTTTGCAGATGTACATCAGCTTCTCGGCTGAGACCAACTTGGTGGCCGTGCAGCGCTTTACGTATGACTCGGACTTGCCAGAACCGCGGAAGGGTTGGAACGATGCGTCGTCAATGAACTCGGTCTGCTCAATAACCTATAATTCAACAAGTCCGTTGATGGCTGTGGCATGGCACTTCTTCAGAGTAAAAGAAGACCTGAATGTGGAAGTCCGTGCCCTCGTCATTGACCTTTTGGACGTCGCCCCAGAACAGAAAGTGATCGTTGTTAACCACGCGGCCGCTGAAGTCAGACTGTTGAAGAAAGTGCACAGACAATGATTACCTCTCACAATACCCCGTGTACGTGCACGAGAAGTCACCGTGTAACTACAAGTTATGCAGACTCACCTGGCTGAAGACGGATATGTGATCGACACTGTAGTCATCGGCCAGCGGCTGAACAAACCTATTGCAGAGGCACGACTTCCCCACGCCCATCGACCCCTTGTCCTTCTCTCCACCGGACAAACCGACAACAGCCACTGACAACAGGCGGCTCGGGCCGGACCCGGCGGCCGAGTCGCCCCGGCGAAGCGTTAGGCCTGGAAAAATGATAGATATTACGACACGGCAACTTGACATAGGTCTTCAGACAAGGACTGTCCTGAACAAAGGGCTAGGTGCTTACGGGTGACCGATAGCAAAGTGACGATGAGTTTCCCTATATTCTGGCACAGTGTGAAGCAAATACAGCCGTAACCAGACTGATACTCTTTTGACACATAAAACATCTTTTAAAGTAAGGACCGGGAACTGCAGCTCCGGCCATGGATGAGATCAGAATGATGCTGCGATGTTTAGTCAATGACGCCCAGGTTGACAAGGTCGAACCTTTATCTAGCCTTGGTTGCGCCGAGAATTAGGAACATTTCATGTCATTTGTTACCTCCAGCAGCCGCGCGCATGACTCCTCTTCCTCCTGCGCCGAGGGCGGCGCTCCAAGACTCGAGCTTGCTGGGCGGCCGCGAAGCAGCCGAGGCCAATCCGGTCGAGGACAGTGACGAGGAGGAGGACTGGGCCATCAACCGTAGATCACTCGCTCCCTCTGCGGCCGCTTCTCGCCGCGGGCGGCCACCGCCGGTGTCCGACGCGGCGTCCACATCTCACAACTCGGTTCAATTCTTCATGAATGGGTGCTGGCTCTCGTCTTTCTCTCTCTCGGTCGCTCTCGCCGCCGTTGTCGCCGCCACCGCCACCGCCGCCGCCGCCGCCGCCGCTCTTCCTTGGTCCCTCTCCCACCGCCCATTCCAGGCCGCCGTCGCGGCGGTCGTCGTCGTCGCCTTCGTCTTCGCCTTCGTCGTCGTCGGCGGCGGCGCGGAACGAAAGGGACTCTGGTCCGATGGGCGAGGTCGAGCGGCGACGACGGAGCTTTCTTTTTTCAGGTCACCCCGGCTCCTTCTTCTTCCGGAGGGCGAGAGACAGATCGATGTCCTGAGGATCGATCCTTCCTCTCCTCCTCGTCCTCGTCGTTCTTGTGTCTGTCGCCGTAGCCGTAGTCGATCCTTTCTGTTCTCGTGAGCGAACAGGCAAGCTCGAGCTGCTCCGACGAGTTCCCACCGAGGAGAGCGAGCGAGTTTCTTGTGCTGCTGTTCTCCGTGGCTCCTTCTTCAGCTCAGCCCGCGCCGCCGCCTCCTCCCGCTTGCCGCTCTCGCTCTCCTCCGTCACCTCCCAACACAAACTAAACCGCAGACTCCTTGGAGGCGGCCACTGAACTGCCTTGGTCAAGAGATCTGGAGACTACTTGGTCCGTCAGAGCAACGAGCCCAGGTTGCCTATCAATAGCGTCCAAGCCAACACCGATCGTGCAGACCTGCAGTATCGTCAAGATCTCGTCGTCAGAGACGCCGAAGCCGCATTTGTCCCCCTCTCCTCACTGAACCAACGTGCTGAAGATGTCTACGATGGCCCAGCTCGGGCGCCCGTTCGGCCGTCGTTGTCACGACAGGGCTGACTTCGGCGACGGCAGCGGAAGCGGAAAGCTTTGAAAGATTATTGAGCACCTTGAGCATAGGAATCTCCAAGTGAATCATGGTTAGTGGTGTCATTGGCTGCCTCCTATGACTTATCTGTTTCCTGATGACTGAAAATAGCTACAAAAAAGCGACAAAATAGTTGCAGGGTGACTGGAAAGTCACTAAATTCCTCCATATGAGTGGATGAGGTTTTCATCCCCCGTGTCTGTTCGTAATGATTGGCATTGCAGGTGAAGTAGGGATCTATTCTAATAATAAATTTAGCAGTGCACCCTTTTTCCAGTGTTGGAGGCTATTCCACAATCTTAAAATGTTCAAATCTTAGCCTTTTGGCAAGACACATTTTTCGCAATTGACGGTCTACCAGAGGATCCGAGTCCTGTCATGAGCGAGCACCCTCTCAGAGCGATGCACACCAGAGCGTGGCCAGGTGTAGTACCCCTCTTGTAGGTGTCGTGCTCCTCTGATTGTCCCGTTCCTGTGGGTGTTGCTCTCCCGTGGGCGCTCTGATGAGCTGTGCTCTTGAGAACTGCGCTCTCTAGTGGGGTAACCAGGAGGAGCAAGGTCCTAGCACAACATATTGAAGACTGACCTCAGGACAAGGACAAAGCTCAGTTAAACTTGACCAGGAACTTCGTGTTCTGCCGTGGATACAGGGACTCTTTAGAGGCACTTGTGTTACCTTCGGTCCAGGAAAACTTCGAGCAGGGTCCTACACCTGTAGGCAGATGGGTCACCAGGACGCACTACCAAGAACCCCGTGAGGTGGAATGCTGTAAAGATCAACTTTGCTTGACTGCAAGTGGATGTACTAACTCGGGCAGGATAAAGTGGAGAAAATGTCAACTGCTATACACATCTGAGCCGAATCTAGAGTCTCTTGGACGTGCCATTTAAGGGGCTCGGTCTTCCATTTTTCAAGAAATTATGATGAAGAGTGCAGGCACATCGTGGAAGAGACGTGCAGAGACGTAGAGAAGTGCATTGAGAAGAGGACATCATTTGGAGAGACCATAGCTAATATGTGTGTCTCCCAAATCTTTTCTATAAAAGGTATCTCCTAGCCTTGCCTGTGGTGAAGTTTTTAAAATATACCACGCATTTAAAGTGTTTTTGAACATTAGGGCAGGACATTGACCTTTCATAGTTAAAACCATTTCACAGTCAGAACCTGGTGAGGTTTGATGTCCTGGCTGGCCTGACGTCAAAATTTTTATGCGACTGCAACAAAAAACATGCACCGACCCGCTTTTGGGTCCTTGTTCGAGTGCTTTTGAAGCCATGGTTGAAGGTCTGACATTGCTCGAGTCAAAATTTTGATACCCAGAGTGGGCATCAACAAAGCAGAAACCCAAAAGCAATATGTCCAGTACCATCAGTTGCTTCAAGGTCATTCCCAACCCTATTCGGACGGGGCTTTAGGATGTCCTAAATGACGGCGGGGGGGGGGGACCGTTTCGGTACAACGCAGATTTTTTTCACCAAAGCGAAGAATGAGTACACTGAAATGGAAAACATTAATGACAGGCAAAAAAAAAATAACTTCCCATCTTCCTGACTCCTAAATATCAATCTGCGCTTCTCCAATGTCACTTTGGACTATTTTTTTTTTATACATATTTGCACCCAAGATTGAGAACAAAGGGAGGGACAACCATTTTCAAGGAGGTACCTCTATGGTGGCAACTCATCTATGAATTTTTTACACCAAAAGTACATAATACTGAAGGAGGAAAAGTCACCGAATTTGGTTGGGATAGGAGAAGTGCAAGGTGTAATACCAGGGGAGAATTAAGGCTCTGTACCGAACCGGTCCCCCCCCCCGGCCTACCGGTTGCGGCCTGTAAAATGCTGCTTTTCCTTTATTCATGAATTAACTTTAAATACTGTCCCTGGTGAACAGGCATTCTTTGACTGAGCCATTCTTGTATACAAACATCTATGCATCTGCTAAAGTGGAAACAAAAATTTGGGGCTTCACCTTGGCTCTAATCAGAGGAAAACCAGATGAAAGTTTTGATCCCTAAGACAGCATTTTATCGGCTGCACCCGGTAGTAGGGATAAATGCCAACTTCTTGAAAAACCCAGGCCAGCCAGAGCATGAGAGAAGTGACAGACACAACAGGCAACAAATCAAGCAGCTGAGCAGAGCATAAGCAGGAACCAGAGCACCATGTCTGTCTCTGTCTCTCTTCAACTTTTCAACACTAAAAAAACACTACAAAACAAAAATTGAACAAAGCATGTAACTTCCAATGAGCCAAAATATTTGTAAACTTGTTACAGAAATTGAAAGAGTAAAATTTAATATTTGCGTCATTTCTCAAAAACTCCACCCTCTGTGGCAATGCACCTTTCTGATGAAAAGATCGGAACCTTGTCATTCCCTCTCTTGAGGATGTTGAGCAGCCGCGTGGAGTGGCCCAGCTGTTTTTGCCTCTGAGCTTCAGTGAAAAGTTGCACTTTCGCCCCTGCCCGGGATTTCATGCCAAGGTCTTCTTCATGGTGTGTTCTAAGGTCTTCGCGGCAGTCTTGAGGTCCTTGGAGATTCAAGCCATCCTCTTGTTCAGATCAGCCTTGACTGCAGCTTCCACAGTCTTCACAACGTCCTTCATCCTTGCTATACGTGGCTGACCGCCATGGTTCCTCTTCTTGTAGCCTCCCGTAGCCTCACTGAGATTTTGGGCCTGGTACACGACCTTGAGGTCGACAGAAAACCTCTTGGCAATGTCTCTCCTGAGGTCGCCAGGTTCAATGCCCCCTACGATCCTTTTATAGAGTTCAGCCATTTTGTCTCTAACATTTTCGTTCCCTGTCTTACTTTTTCAAAATTGGTACCAGATGAAAAAGCATCGTGTGCGATTCAATCAAGAATAAATATGTTTCAAAAGAGCGCAAAATTCAGAAGTTGTAGGGCATTGAAATTTGATAGCGCACATATTTTGTTGGATGGTGTAGATAGAGTACTGACACTCTTCATCCGGAACTCGTAAAACTTCAGCTCAGCAGTGGTCACACAAAGAATGACTTTCCCTGCTTTGAAACAACGCATATCCAGCAATGTAATAAAGGATTGTGTATTCATATTCACTGACTTTGTCTTATTTGGTGAGTTGGTGAATTACGGTAAAAGGGGCAGAACAAGCTCATCATCAGTAGAAATCAAACTTGACTTTGATTTCTCGGCTAAATCCTTTAGTTCCTTCACAAAATCAAGCAAATATTAGCCATCATCGTACTGTCAGTTTGACATAGGCTTCTTCTTCGTAAACTGATTGCTGCAGATAACTCTTAGATTATACTTGACTTCCAGAGTTGTTTGAGCTCGACTTTTCTGGCAGAGCAGACTCAACAATTTCTCCACCCCATATTGTGTAAAGTGCGACATTAAAAGGAAGTTTAATACATATCACAGGAACTCTTCTTGGAGTTGTATGATTGACTTAGTAGAAACTCATGTCTGTGTGCCAAGGCTTCCACTTATTTCCAACTACGGCAGTGCCAATGATGTCAAGGAAATTTTTGAGAAACTCAATCTGTGCTGCTCGAAGTTTGATAGACTGAGGGCAATTGGTGATGCTCTCTTGAGATCATCAGATGAAACCATGTCCTCATCAAGTCCACACAAGCAGCTGTTGAGACAATCTGGTCATCCTTACTTTCTAGAGCAAAATATCTTTGTACTGTGGCTGTTGCAAAGGAAAAAAGCTAGTGGCCTCTCCAACATCGATTTGCTGAAGGTGGGTTGGGCAAGTGATACCTTCATTCAGTTTTGGAGCCAGCTTCAGATTGTCCTTGTTCTGAACATCACTAAGCCTTTCAATGCGCTCACAGGAGACTGAATATGAGGACATTCCACTTTTCTTCTTAAAGGAGTCAGGCAGACACAGATTTCTGTTTTTCATCAGTCCAGACCTGAGACATTTCAACAGGTGAGGAACATGTGAGATGAAATACAGTGTTTTACCTGGGTGAGCTGGATGGGCAACGGAGTTACATATGCTTCTTGTGTGCCTTAAGCTACCTACCAACGCTACATTGAGATGTCGGATGGATGATCCCATGTCAGTGATGACAGAGCAAACATAGATGCCAATGTCAGCTGCTATGTAACTTAATGACTTCTTCGACGAGTAAACCAAAAAATTAACCTTAACAGAATCGGGTATGAAGTGGTAGAATACCATTAGTTTCTATCATGTGGAGATACCACTGAGCATGAGAACAAGGATACGCATTGCCACTCCTCTGTGCCCTGGTAGAGTTGCCTCTCCAAGAATGCTGTCACTCTTCTAGTCGCAGTCCAAAGACTTTTCGCTCTTTGTCATTTGGTGTGCCTACTTTGAGTGACAGTAATTCCAGAACTTCTGTTAACTAGCACTTTCAAACTTCGTCCCCTTTGCGCCTCAAGGTGTAACCTCAAGTGACCTCTGAGGACAGATTTGACCCCCTCCAAACCAAAGTGGTTCGGACGTTTTTCACCCCCCCCCCCCCAAAAAAAAATAAACCCACGAGAAATTGACATTTTCGAATTACCCTTCTGAATACATTTGCTTTACAGTAAACCAGTTATTACTTTATTTCATCTCGATATATTTTTTCCAAGAAAATGTCCTGATTATAGGTAACCCTGCGTGGGCATGAACCAACGGAGTTCATAAACTTAATAGTGCGTGAGAGCACAGACAGCTATGCGACCAATCTACCTTAATTAGTACTAGCGCTTATACGCTACCCCTTTAGTGGGTGGGAAGAGTGGCAAGAATGTACAGTGCTGTTTGTATGTGTGCTTGTCTCCCACCTCAGGACTGATTATCTTTAAACTTGCCAACCAAGCATGTGCTTACAATCTCCCTAGAAGTCATTGCTACCATTGCCGTCGCCCCCATCCTTGCCCTCCCGCCTAACCCTCGCTGTTGCCACGATTGCTCTCAAAGTCTCCCTCAAAGGCACAGGCGATGCCATTGCCATTATCACCCTCGAAGTTGCCTTGAAAGTTGCCCGCCAAGTAGTTGCTACGATCTATGAATTGTGTAGTACGTGTAAATCCACACACTCCATGTGCTTTGTGCAGCCCACGCGCTTCATTTAGTCCACGCGATTCGCGCAGTCCACCCACTTGTCCACTGCACACGAAGCTTGCGGCTTCGTTCAAAAACTGGAGAGGCTGACACACGAACAGACGGACACACAGACGGACATGCGGCCATCGCGCTGTATATATTGGACTAGCACGACCCACTAGTGATGCATCGAGTCTGGTTTTCCGAGCTCGGGTGGAACTCGAGCCAGACTCAACTCTAAAGGTCGGGCCAGGCTCGGCTTTGTAGACTCATGCTTCAGGCAACTAGCCAGCAACACTGGTAGGCCTCAATTTCTGTGGACCTTGTACAAGAAGAAATGCATTGTAAAGTAGGCGTTGTTGAAGCGTTGTTCCTATTAGCGTTCATACAGCATGTGGAAGCTCCTTGGTAGTCTTGTTTTAGATTAGCATTCAGACAAATGACATAATGCTCAATTTGCTCATGTTCATCCCCAAGTTCTATTTCTTTTTTTTTTTAGATGACCTCACTGGCAGAGGAAAAAACTCTTTCAGAAGACACTGACATGGCTGGAATTGACAGATATTTTCAATGTCAGCTTGAACAGAATGGGAAATCCCTTCCATGGTCCCCCAGTTGAAGTGATTTGACTCCCTAAGCTTAAGAGAAACAGAGTTCTTGAGATCTTTGTCTGAAATCTCTGGTTCTGCTTTGACCACAGGCTGCTGCTGAACTTCAGTATCTTATAGAACCCAGAGATTTGAATACATCTGAAGACAGACTCAGCATCTTGTATGTCCTTCGGTCGGACTTGCTGGTAGAGCTGAGGTAACAGTTTCTATGTGATGGTCAACCTAGTTCAAAACAAATATTTTTCACCCATTTTGTGGCAGGAGGCTACAAACCCTTTGTCCGTGACAAGTGACAAAGGTTTGTATGTCCCTTGACACCATTTCAAACGAATTCTGGTCATGTTCAGCTTTCCTGGGAGACCCCTTTGCATAGACCACTGTACGTTTCTTGAATGCCTGAAGAATTGTGGGTTGACTTCCTTGTTTTGTTTTATGAAAGCTCCTCGACCTTGCCTGGCTGAAACTTTTCGGCATGTCGCCAGGGTGCGGCTGTTTTGCTCTTCACCACCTCGTATTCCTTTCTGCGGCATCTGCATCTTGCTTGTAGATTTCCAATTCTGTCAGACAGTTTCCACCAGGTGCGTCATATGTTGCAGGACGTTTTGAAAATGAATAGATGAGGCTCTCTTGATAGATCTGGGTGAGGTGAAACATATCTATTAATCACTTTTTTTTACATTTTTGACATCTTAAACTTCATTACTTCTCAAACACACCACCGTTTGCCTCTACACCAGCCTCCACCCTGGACCTGAAGCAGTCACAACATTTCTTGATGTAGTTCGGACCCATGGCAGTCCACACCACCTCAACAGAGGTCTTCAGGGTGCTGACACTACTGTGACTCTTCGCACAGGCCTCACTGGCAACATGTGCCCAAACACTGAAGTCCAGAGTGTTCACGTTTGAAGATGATGAGGGCCACATCTCCTTGGAGCAGGACCCCCTGGACCCCAGTCTCCTCTCCAAATATGCTTGTGTAGCCTTTCATGTGTTGCAGGGAGCTCTGTCTTGAATCCAAATATACCCCTCCCATGGCTGTAGGTGGCGTCCAGAGCTGGGAAGATCTTGTGGGCGAGGATCCATTTCTACTTGGCTGTGTCCATAGTGTCATGGACACCAACTTGGGCAAGGCTTTCAGGGTCGCAACGGACCAGTCACAGATGGTGGTGGACGAGGAGGGGCAGGAAGAAATGCTTGACCTGCCTTCAGCTGCTGCTGCTGCTGATGATGATGTGGGGATTGACCTGGGTGAGATACTGGAGGGTGGCAACATCAACCAGGTGGTGGATAAGCTCCCAAAGCGCTTTGCTGTGCTGCCCATACCCTCAATCTTGTGGCCTCAAAGCCAGGCTGCCCTGAAACCACAAAACTCTATATGCAAGGCTGTACTGTGGCACATTAGGCAGGCTGCAGAAGGTTTGGAACAACTACAACCAGTCCACGAAGTTTTCTGATGTGACCTGCTGGAGGAGGCCACGGCCTTTGAGGTCGGTGTCTCAGTGGAGTAGCTCTCAGTCACAGCTGCCGCAGTTGCTGCAGCAGAAGCCTGGAAAGAGGAAGAACATGTGCCTCCGATGCAGAAAGTGTACCCAGGCCGACACGGTGGAGTCAGAGGTGGACCGGTGGCTGGCTGATGACTCAGAGGATGTCCAGACTGTCCTGGTCTTCCAGAGGATTGGTGCCACAACCAGTGCAAGCTTAGAGCACTTCTCTCGTGCCAAGCTCGTCCTCAGGAGGACAAGGCAGAGGATGAGGGACAAAAAAAATTGAGGCGCAGCTGCACTTAAGTGCAAACAATAGTTATGCAAATAATGGTAATTAAAATAACGAAAATACAGTACTGACCATAAGTAGTGCATACTGATAAATACTTCATTTTGGAAGTTGGTCAATAACAATTTTTGAATCAGTTCTGATGCAACAATGCATGCTAATGTGCTCAATTTGGGGGTAGAACTTTGAGCAAAAACATGGCCACAACCTAGAATATGACTGCAAAAACAAAAGCAAGGACTACACTGATTGCGTTGTTGGTGGCAAAGTGCACTGGGCACTCACAACGGGCAAACCTCTTAAAGATAACATGCAAAAAACCCAAAGTGACCCTCCAAGAGACCAGTTACATGGTCAAAGATATCAGAAAGGGGATGAATGTGCCTGCAGACACTGTTTATGAGGTGCTAGAGGGTAGGAAGGAGCAAGGGAGTTCTCTTTAAGGCTCATATTAAAGGCCAATGCTTGCCCCATGCGATCCCCTTAGTTGCTTGATCTTGATCTACCCCATGCGCAATATTTAAGTATACGCTAGTACAGAATAATGAAACTTCGGCCAGAATTAGAATGTGAGAAATGGGAGGAGAAACTCTATTATACATAATTTAAAGAGGACCATATTCCTCAAAACATTATTCAATATGGTCCCCTTCAGCAGTGATAACTTTCCCCAAATGACATCTAAAGGCCTTGCACATGTTCACAATGTAGTCCTTGGACAACTTGGACCAGGAAGAGGAGATTGTGGCCTTCAAGGACTTCACTGACCCATGGGATTTGGAGCATTCAGTTTTCACGACCTCTGCCTAGATGGAATAATCCAATGGGTTGAGGTCGGGAGAACTGGGAGGCCCACATGGCCTTTGTCCAAAATTCGTCCATGTTGGCCTCCAGGAACTGCTGCATCTTCTTGGACGTATGGCATGGGGCACCATCCTGCTGGAATATGTATGGGATGCCAGAGTACTTGTTACGAATCCAAGGTTTTAATTTTGTCTCCAGGAGCCGTTGTAGACATCAGAATTGACTTTTTTGTTGTTTTCAATGATGATTGAAGGACAAGCTTGACCATCGGAGAGACTCCAAGGACCATGACTGAAGCTGCATTCTCTTTGTCCTGTATGTGAATTTGATGCTGTCCTCGACTTCATCCACAGCCAAGGTTGATATGTAGTGAATGGTATGGCTGCTGGAGACTTGATCAACCTGAAAAAGCTTCTCATCTGAGAATAACATGACAGACACACCGTGCTTTAGCTTAGTTAAAAGAACCTTTGCTCTTTCCAGCCTTTTGGCCTTCATGGCATTATTAATGGGGTGCTTCTTCCTCCTCGCTCTTGACTTGGCTCCAATAATTGTTTTTTATGGCTAATCTCATCATAGATTCCGAGATATTGAGGTCCCTGGCCATCCCTCTCATCATCTGAATGGGGTTTCTTTCAATTTGGCCTTTAATGGCCTTGAGCATGACCTTCATGCACACTGTCCTCTTCCTACCTTGTCCACAATGTCTATTGAGATTTCTGCTGAAACTGCTTTTTAATGCTGTAAATAGTCGTTTGGCTGATCCTGAGGTCCTTTGTTATCTTGGTGGGTGTCTTTAAGTGTGACATCATTTCAATGACCAACTTTCTTGTCATGTCCATGGTGTCCTTAAAGACATTGTTTGGAAATTTTGTGTCAAAAACAACAGCTATCATAACAAAGAAGTGCCCTCCAGCAGCTTGTTTAGAAAACATTTCATGGTTTCCAGTTATTTGATATTTTAGGAGTGTAAACTAAATTATTGCGCATGAGGTAGAAGCTGCAGGAGACTTGGGAGAAGAGCAATCCGCGTCCCCAGAAGCTGCTGTTATGCTATAGCCAGGTATCACGGGAGGTTGCACTCCGCAGAACGTCTAGAGTATCTAAACATTCCTGAGGTAGAGTCAAAGAAAATAAAGGAGGGAGAAGGTGAACGTTGCCCTGGCTCGCTCTGCAGATTTTGAGGTGAAAAGTCAGCTGTCATGGTGGTCCTCTCTTTTACAGATAACTTAAGGCTGCAGTCACACATGCAGTCATTCTAATCTTCTCAGTCGCACTGCAGCCTAAAGTTATCTATTAAAAGGGGGC
>JAAUXU010161033.1_pt1 | contig 43633 bp, 42 predicted proteins | sample 7278151 | NCBI WGS metagenome assembly JAAUXU01 (sample SAMN14350113, study PRJNA611818) | marine sediment metagenome | isolation source: surface marine sediment (1.8m) | place: French Polynesia: Moorea | collected 2018-08
AGATGTTTGCCATTAAACGGGGCAGGAAAAGACTCAACCCAGAGTTACTCCTTTCCCTTGGTGGGACTCCCATTCCCTCCAAGGGACCCCGCCAACAAACAAACAAACAAACAAAAAACATTAAATTGTTGTATCTATTAATTGCTATCAATAAATAGCAGAAATGGACATATTGTGCAATTTAAGGAGTTTGGTGATTACATTGCTCAAAGTGACATTTTTTACAGGAAAATGAAGTTAGCTCATTTAAAGCCTTAAAGTCAAAAAACAGGATTACTGGTGCTTTAAACTGGGCATGCACTCTTACAAACTTTAAAGACTTCCCATCCTCTGGCATTTATACTTTTTGAGTATTTTATATTTATTATATATATTTTTATTTATGTATTTTATATATTTATGTATTATATATATTTACCAACCCTACCTCTGAACCATGAAATAAACGTTTGATTTGGGTGAATGTGAAGTAGTGACATAAAGTTAACTCGTGGAAGGTGCTCTGGCAGACTAAACATCTGTAAAAATAACGCAGCTGAAGTACCCCGTGGTCATGTATCACTAAAAAGACAATCATCATTCTTCAGGTAAGCGAACTAAAAATCTTGTGCGCACGTGCAAGATTAAGTTGACTTCCAGCTTTCTCAAGGATCCTGTGCAGTGTTTACAGTTTACAGTGTAATCAAAGGTGAGATTTGTACTTTCAGTTTGACCTGCATAATTTACTGCCAAATGGACTAACTACTAGTTCTTTGTTGGTGGTGAAACAACTTTCCTTATTCAAATGTCACACAAGACCATTCTTTGTTTTAGCGCGCAGGCATCCCTATTCTTTGTTCTCAACTAACAATCTGCTTTCCTTGCAATGAAGATGAGAATGGAAGGAGTGATGTGCATCGAGGTCATGTGTAATCAAAACTTTATAAATGGGGCCATGCTCCAAAGGAATTATGCGCGAAATATTTTATAAGGACTTATACACCCTTTCAATAGCTTGTAGTCACCAAACCTCCATATCACTAGCAACCGGCATGACTGATGGCCATGTCACCCCAGTGCATGCTGATATCTCATTGACATTAGTTAAACACTATTAATGTCATGCATAACTCATAATGTTTGTTACATACATTGCAACCTAATCATAGCCACATGAAAAAAAATATCTTCAAGAGGGACTCAGGAGCGAACAGTGATGAAAAGGACGCGAGAAGTATTTCGTGCTATCTTTCATTTAGAAAGAATTTAGACATTGAGGTCCTGCTGTAGCATATAGTAGTCCTGTAGTTGAACAAATTTTTACTCCTAAATTTTGGTCATGCAAAGCCGGTCTTAAATCAGCAACTACGGAGTACTAGCGTCCTTGTACTTCAGAAGCCGTCATGTGCGCCGAATCCATCAAGCTACGAGCGCTGGTCACGGAGAGGTTTTAAAATTATTCTGCCGCCTGGCAGTGATGTTAATAATATGTAATTTCTAAAAGAGAATGACAATTTGGGTGTTTTCCGTTGTGATTGCGGCGAGAAGACAGACACTGGTTGCTCTTTCTCATGTATGAAGGAGGCACCTATCAAAAAATGAAGCAATGAAGAAGCATTTGGCAAAGAGAGCCAAGAAGAGTCCCAAAAGAGCAGTGATGAAGTCCTCGTACTCCTGGAGAGAAGAGTGCGAGAAAGCCGAGGATGAGAATTGTCATATCAGCAGCACGGCAGTCCTCCAACCTCTTTGCGATCAAAGCCTGCAGTTCGGTGTATGAGATTGACACAGTGGCGGTTGAAGTACTGGGGTGCTAACAGCTGCCGAAATAAGGCCGTTTAAAAACGGCAAAATTTTTGGTAGACAAACTGGCCCCATGATCGGTGTGTCATTATCATGGCAAGCACAGTGTATGGGGCTTTTTCTTTGTTGTAGCGACTTGATTTTGGCCTAACTTGTAGGCAAGGCAAGAACAGTACCCAGTCGGATTCCCATGATGCTGTTGCCTTGAAAAACTCCTGCGTCAGTGGCACTCCAAACGCTCCCTTGGCATGTTTGATGACAAGAACATGAAAGTGAAAAGAAAAGGGACATGAAAAGATGGGAATCATCACAGTATCCATTCCTGCTGCACTTCAATGAGGCCGACTACAACTCTCGGGGCAGCGACGCGAATAAAGCTCACCACAAAAAAACGACCTCAGTCTTGGCTGAGACTTGGCTGGTGCCTCGAGATTCACACAAATCTCTACTGCACCGCGTGGAAATATGTACTGAGGAGAAGAATACCTGAAATGAGCAGTCAAATTCCCTGTCTCAGGGAATTACATTACACTATTACATGTAGCAGGATCTAGCACATCGAGCTCAGTTTCAACGTGCAGCAAAGGTGCTTGACGCAGTCGCGTTTCTCAACAACCTCTCGGCGGCAGTCCCATGAACGAGTGTCAAAGAGTTCGCCTCCTCCTCGCTCAGCTCCTCTGCGAATGACGAGGCGGGCGAGGAAGAGCAGAAGAAGCTGTCGTTCATTTTGGAGATGATGAACCCCTAAGGCACCTAAACAGAGTCGTGACTCCTATTATTCTCTAGCTACGCTCATGACATAGCACATGACGTCCCCGGCTCTGTACAATCAAAAGTTGTGGGTGAAAAGGTTCTCTCATTGCCCTCTGTGCGGCACTCAGCGCTCTAAGGGTTGAGGGTGGCCTTTCTGATATCACGGTCCTGTATGTCCAACTCCACACTTCGGCATTGGTGTCATGGAGAAGTCAGTATCAATAACCATTGACGACGTCTGTCATACCAAGCGAATCTAGTTTACTGATGAGAAACTTGATGGGCCGAACAAAAAAGACACCAAAGAAAACATGATGAAGTTCGTCGGTGGAAATGTCCCAGACGTGGTGGTCACGATCCCCTCAAGCATGATAGAAGTAACAGTAAACAAGAAATTTTTCTCAGTGTCTTGCAAGCTCTGTCTCAGAATGGATTTGAGGTAGTCTGCCTCTCCACAGATGGTCACAGTCACAGGAACGAACAACCCAACGCTGGCGCTTCTGTAATCCTTTGGTTTTTTCCTTGCAGAGTACTAAAGACCGAGGAACTCGTTTTCCAAGAGAGACATTCTTTTGGGCAGCTCAAAGCACAAATGCTCAGTTTGGCCGAACAGTGGCATTAAACACGATTGCAAAAGTTGGCAAGAGGCCGCTTGATTCTCTGAAGCCTCCTGGACATATTGCTAGACATTGAGATGACGAAAGATCTAGAGGACGCTCCATGGAGTGTACTTTGTGTCCGGGTATGTTGCTTGGATCATCCCAAAGCAAATATTGCGCCAATTTTGCAAGCAACTCATTTCCGGGGGCAAAGAAATCCCGCCTCTTCAGTTTACTTGACTGTTAAAATTTAGGTCAAAGAGAAGACTTTCTCGAGCAGATAAGTCGAGTCAAGGCTTCACAGCTGCTTTTTAAATTCTGCATGCACGCCAAGGAGCTCTAGAAGACAGCAGGCCTTTCGTCAGTCCACTGCCAAAATTGCCTCCTCCTCTGTCCTGGCAAGACCTCTCCATTGGGTAGAACGTAACCATGATCCAAGAGATGATTACTTGGGACGTTGGAGTTCAATCAACTGGGGCAGCAAAACAAGAAGTTTTCGGCCGTTGAAGTCAAGACCGGGATGAGCTTGATTTACTCCAACTTTTCTCCCAAGTGCTCTATTTGTCCCGCCGAAGTCTCTCAATGCAGCGACTACCTCGCATTCAGCGCCTTTTCTACAGCAGCTCTGATAACGTCACGTAAGAGAACTGCCGTGATTAGTTGATCAAAGCCAACACAAATTGCCTTCGTATACGCGTAGTTATGTGTCAGACCACGTAGCATGTCCACTGGCAAATCCTCATGGGGTCCCAAAGCTTGATCACAGACAGCATCATGAAAGAAAGTTGTCCTGAGTCTCATCTCATCAAATGAGGTGACTGCTGACTTAGTACGAGGAGAATTTTAACACATTTTAATCAAGAAGTATAGCACTTTCTGTCAAAATCAAATATTTGTAAGAAACTCTGGAGATTTGCACCAGTGTAACCGAAAAGAAGTACCGATTTTAATGCCCCAAGAAATATGGGTCACGACAGGGTTCTGTTGCCTTGGGATACCCATTTACATATATTCAACAAATTCATTTACATATATTCAATATATTCAGTTAATATACTTATAGTCGGAATCGACGATGGTGCGGACCACGTGGCGGTAGAAGCTGGTGCACACCTTGCAGATGTAATCACTGCTCATGGAGGCCATGGACGTGTAATCTAAGCTTTTGCGGTTACCCACACTGTTGCAATGCTTCTTACTGGCCCCTTTCCACATGCGCCGAGATAGAGAAGTCCAAAGCATTCAGGTTGGGGCTCTAGGGTGGCCAATGATACTTTGGGGAGAAGGACATGTTGGCCTCCAGCCAACGCCAGCTCCAGCGCAGCAGGAGCAATAGAAGGAGTATGCCACGTTTCCGTGGCTGCTCACCTTCAGTGACTGGAACATAATTGCAAGAGGAACATCAATCATGAAGTGGTTGTGGGATCTCAGGAAGCTATGGAGCAGCAATCTCTACTCAACCAGCCTTGAGGTGGTACTCAGCCTGTTCAACCTCCCTGGGACCAAGGGCAGCTTCCTCAAAGTCTTTACCAAGAATACCGTAGGCGGAACAGGGGCACGGGAACGATGTTCACAGGTTAGATTTGGTCATGTAAGGTTAGATTTGCACATCACTCAATTTTCCATCACAGTGCTGGTCACAAAAGTCAAATTGGAATGGAACAGCGACACGGCTGCACCTACATGCTACACATTAAAGACATAGGCAGATAGAAAAAGGTCGCTTGGGCTGTGAGGACAAGGATATAGTCAGAAATGATTGGATACACAGGAAAAATTGTCAGTCAACCAATGCACACCAGGAACTTCTCTAGACACTTTTGGGGTATTTGGCAACCTCTCTACGGAAGCAGGAATAAAAGGATGAGCAAAGAAAGGCCTTCCAAGTCATTATGTAGGGAATTGCACTTTCATCACTGAGATCAGAGGCATAAAGCAGAGGAGTTCCTTCACCTGGACGACACCCCAGGGCAGCATTCTCTCTCCATTAATTTGGAACCTACCATTTAATGAGTTACAAGATCGTTTTCTCAAAACGCCAGTAAAAATCAAAGGCGTCGCTGGTGAAGTGGCCTGCCTGGTATCAGGGCCTGATGCTACAGTGGGGGCCAGAAGTGAACGTACAGCAGCGCAAAAAAACGGAAAAGTTGATTTTCAGGGCTTTTTCAGTGCTAAAATGTGACCTTTTTGGTTAAAGGGGGTCAGAGTCCCCCTTCAATCACCCAACTGGGGATGCTACCCCGCGGACCACCACTGGGGGCAAGCCCCCAGACCCCCAGTTTTTCCCCCGCAGTTTTGCTGGTTCAAAGGTCAGCATACACCTGACATTTGGGCCCTGATCTGGGATCTGCACACAATGTACATGTGCCAGCAACACATACAAGGTACTGGGTGGTGCACTGAGCAATGTACTGTACAAAAGATGCAGTGGACGCAATCCTCAGTACTGTCAGTCTTCCTGCAAAGTCACCAACAATGCCGCCTTGCAAGGAGATCTCAACTGACCTGAAGGACGCCATCATCAGGCAGTTCCAGAAGGGCAACAGCTATAGTAAGATTGCTAGTATGTTTGGGGTCCTGCACTCTTGGCGGCAGTGGGGGTCATCATGTCAAAGTCAACAATCATGCAAGCACTGAAAAACATCAGGGTGTCAGGTCATTGCTGTCTGTGTAAGGTGCCCCTCAAGTCAAGAAAGCGCCTGTCAGTGTGTCTCAAGTTTGCTTAGGCACACATTGGTAATTCTGATGCCCAGTGCAACAAAGTGCTGTGGTCTGGCAAGACAAAGATTGAACTCTTTGGAGATAATACCACCAAGACAATCTGGCACAAGAAAGGGGAGGCATTCAAGCCCAGAAATACAGTCTCCACAGTGAAGTGTGACGGTGGTGGCATCATGATGTGGGGCTGTTTTGCAAACTCAGGAACAGGCTGCCTTGTATGCATCAAGTGCAAGATGAATGCCATCATGTACAAGAAGATATTGGCAGAAAACCTGTGTGTTGGCACATCAACTGGGTTTGGGGTGACACTGGGTCTTCCAGCAGGACAAGGACCCCAAGCACACAGCCAAAATGGTTCAGACCTGGCTCAGGACAAAGTGTATTTATGTTCTGCAGTGGCCTAGCGAATCTCCGGACCTCAATCCTATAGAGAATCTTCAAGCACTACTCAAAAATCAGGTTCATGCACACAGGCTTCAAAACCTCACAGAACTTGAGACCTACTGCAAGGAGGAGTGGGCAAGCACTCCCTGTGAAACTTGCCAGTGCTGTGGTCACCTGAGAGGCTTGTGGAGGTCATCAAAAATAAAGGCCATGCTATAGATTGTTAGCTTTAGGTTATAAAAATATTATTTTAGTCATGTAAAATATGCAGTCCTGTCTTTTTTATAGCTTTTGTATGTTTGTTAGGTCACTTATGCCATACTTGTTGTTGCTGTGTGCTGACTTTTGAACAGGCAAAATTGCAGGGGGAGAAATTAGGGGTCTGGGGGTTTGCCCCCAGTGGGGGTCCAGGGGGAAGCACACACACACACCAGTGGGGGATTAGAGGGGGGCAGAGCCCCCTTTAACAAAAAAGGTCACAGTTTAGCACTAAAAAAAGCTCCAAAAATCAACTTTTCTGTCTGTTCCGCTGCTGTACACTCACTACTCACTTCTGGCCCCCACTGTATCTCACTGATACTAAATTACCAAGCCATTAAGCAAGCAGTAGCTATAGCTTGAAATGGTACATGGCCTTACCCTTGGGTCAGAAAACCCGTTTTAGCCATCTTCACAAGAAAGAAGATCCACCAGGGTACTCCAAAAGCTAACAATGGGAAATTCCATTTGAAGGTCATCTCAGTAAATGCTATACGGACAGAAAATGTGTAGATGTGTAAACAAATTTCACAGAAGCCGCAGCTTCTGTGAAATAAAAGAAGGAATAATTCACTGTAGGGGACGGCAGTTCACTTGGTAGCAAGGTATCAGCTATCCAAATAGACATTCTGTGAGGCAGCACAGACCTATTGAGCAGATGCCAAGCAAAGAATCTGCTTCTTTGTTGATAGCCAGGCAGCATTGATGGGAATGGACGAGATGTAAGCTGAAGCAAAGCTCACATCTGACTGAATAAATCCCCTACAATCCTTGAACTAGGATGTAGCTACATGGTCTCACTTAATTGGGTCAAAGCCCACTTTACTCACCTCAACAAGAAATGAGGAGCTTGCAAAAAAGGGAGCGATGAGGAATCACGTCACAAAAGTCCTACTACTGTCAAGGTCTTCTACTAAAGGTCTTCAAAAGAAAAGTAGTAGAGGTCTTCCAAAGACTGAGGAAAGAACTCCATACCTGCCCGCAAATCAAATTCTGGCTTGATGAATGGGGAATAATGGGAAACAGGTCAAGAAGCTGTCACACAGCACATTGACAAAGGTTATTCAAGAACACTCCCCTTTTCTGTGGCTGCCCCGCCCTTGCCAAGGAGCGTATGAAAGCCTTTCTGGAACTCCAGCCATCACCATACTCACGAAGCTAAAGGACCTTCTCAGATTCATTCAACTGAACCACATTAAGGAAGACTCAGAGGTGGGCAGAGTAAAAGTAATGAGTTTAGGTGCAACTCACAGTGGAAGGGAAGTAACGTTCTCTGATTATGGGTCGACCCATCACTTTTCTGATGAGGACAGTGGAAACAAACAACATTGTTACTTACCATGCGTGCCTGAAACTGCACTCAACATTTCAGCTAAGATTTCCCCTAAAAACTATTGAAAATGACCAAAAAACCCCTAGAAAGTTAATTTCTTTTCCCAGACATCTGTAAGTCCACTTGAAACTCAACTCAATTCTTGTGGAGAGATGTGGTCTTTTTGAATGAGTCTGCGTGTATGATGATGCAGAGGATGAGGCAATATGAGACTGTCTTCATTTTCATCTCTCGCCCTTTCAGACCAGCCGACGGTCAGCCGAGCAACAACGAAACCTAACAGGCAAGCACATCAAAGTTCCCTCATGATGTTTCTCACATTCCCCACACTACCCATGGATCTCTGACACACTGAAGGGTCTGAAGCGGTTCCCGAAAAGTTTTCTGGTCAACAAATTTGATATGCATTCACCAAGCTAAACCATGAAATTGTTCATCGATCAACATTACTTGGCAGCCCTGGCTTCCTTAATCTATCGACGATCGCCCCACTCTGGTCCGCGATAAGTCCGTAAGTCAGAGGTCCCTCCCTAACCTACCTGAAAGTACGGCTCAGCTTTGCAGCCGTCAGCATATCACTGATATTACCGGGATGTAAATTACCGGGGCGCCTGTTTGCGTATGTCATTGTATCAAGAAAACAGTATCGTCTCACTTGTCCAAGGTACCTTGTACTGCACGTGCCTCATGTAATTTAGTGAGACACGTTCATGCAGTCGTTCATAGATCCTGCGTTTACACAAGTATGCGTGTGACGTGTTTGTGTGCGCAGCAGGTTAGAGAGAGAGTGAGAGGGAAGAAAAAAACAACCGTACGTGTACATCGACTCCGGGCAAAACGTACTTCTGCTCTGCTGTTTCGACTGTCAAGTCAGCAAAGCCTGGCGGCTCAAGCACGCACGCACGCACGCAGTGGAGCAGGCGCGTGCTCGCCCACGCACGCACGCACAATCGCACCGGCTTAGGGAGAGGACGCTGGGTACAAACGCACGGTATGTGTGTCTTGTATATATACGTACATGTGTGAGCACGACAGGTAGGAACGGGACGCAATTATGAAGATCTCCTGCTTTCTCTCATACTCGCACCTCGGATTCATGAATGCGTAGCAGGAAGGCGTTATCGCGCGAAAATACGCGTACGACTCGTTCGAGTACCCGCATGTACCCTCTGCCAGCTGGGAGCTCTGGATACGCTCTGCTGTTTTAAACTCATTGCTTTGTTTGACAAGTCCTACTTATTCAGTGGGAGAGTTCGACACAACAGTTCTTAGTCAATAGGTAGCACGGAGAAGGCCTTTTGAAGCTGGGCGGCCTCACCCAGCCCCCGTCCATCTCGCCCTCCATCAGGTCAGGCGTGCGCGCTTTTGTGCGCACTCCTCTTTCTCTGGTGCAGCGAGTGGCAGAGCGCGCATGCGTGTTCTGCGCGATAATACTGTCCGTACCTACAGTACAGCGAGTTTGTGTGTGTACATTCTCGCTAGAAGCTAAGTACGAAAGGTACACATGCCGAGAGCACTCGCGTGCGCCTACCTTTGAACTCTGCGTTCATAGTCGTCGCTGCTATTGCCTTACAGTTTAGTCGAACGAACTTGAGGGGGACGCCTATCAATGTTTCAGTGTGATACTAGTGTTTTAAATGACAATGTGCGAGGAGCAGTCGAAGGCTTCTAGGATCTTCTAATCAACGCGCTGAAACTTGAAGGTACGAGACAAAACAATATGTACTTTCTACGTGTGTTTCTCGTAGCAGTTTTGGTGCAGCACTTCGTAGCAGCTTCGGGTGGTGCTGACCGTTTGCTCTGTTTTGTGGTGTGCTGGTTTATGCCTCTCGCACTTTGATGAATACGTCCATTGAGGTATTCGATCATATCCTAGTGTTGGACCCAGGATTCCGGATTTGTATGATACTTCCTTATCTGTAGACTCTAGAACCTGATGGGCTTTTCAGCTGTTTTATTGCGCCGAGGAACATACGTACAGGTACGTACGTTCGTCACGAGTTGCATGTGCACAGCCGCAGGAACCGCATTGTAGTCCACGCTACGCCATTGCAATGCACTAGGGTTTCTCACTTCGCTCAGGCCCTGGCTTCTTTATACTATGACAGGTAGTACAAAAGTTTGCCAGGAGAAAAGAGAAGAACGTTGCTGCCCGCGCTCACTGCGAACTGTAGTACTCAGTACAATTTGGTTATTGCTCTCATCTCCCTCCTCCGCCTTTTAAATGTGCTCTTCAGTCATTGTGCTCCCGCACTGGAGCAACTATTATTAGCTTCTAAAGACTGCGCATTTGTACTCTTACCACGTGGTTCGACCTGATTCATGCGGCTGCACACCTTGGACTCAAGAAATTTGTACTATATCAGCTATATCAGCGCCTTCATGGTACGTATTCGGACTATCTGAGCGGGCACATAAAGGCTGAAAATCCGATATCAGTTCGCACACTGTGACCAGTCTGAGCTTTGTTGCATACGGCACAACTGTGCAGAATTACAAAGAAATTAGTGCTGATAGGGATGACGGAAGGAGAGCGAGGTACGGTACCGTATCACATGCATATGCGGGGCACGACGAGGAAGTTTTCCGTAACCGAGTAGACGTATGGAGGAGGAGAAATTTCTTGTCACACCCCGCACAGGGTGTGTCTAAGTTATGGGCAGTTCTTCGTGCAAAAATGAAGCTAGCTCTGGTGAAACATGTCGAACTCCGGCTGAATCAATATGAGGAGCAAGTGGACGCATTATACTGGGTCCGGCATATGATTCTGATGTCGAGGCCCAACTTCAAGACAATATCTGTCACAAAATGGGAGAAGTCTGAACTGATTGAACCGTCTTTTCGAGCATGCATGGAACCAAATGCTAAGTGCACAATTGTGATTTCAATAGTTAATCCTTCAAAAAACATGATATATTTGTGAAGGTGAACTTCTCAAAAGTTGATTTGCTGAGACTTCAATATTTATGTAGAGAGCAATCGGCGCAACCGGGACAGAAAGGAGAAGGATCTTTGTCCCTCTAATCCGGAGTTCCCGGTGAAGCAGAGGTGTTGATTTACTTTAATGAGGAAATGTTCTGGGCAACTTTTACCATTTAAGCGAAATTCCCGATTATGCGGAGCGCACTAGATTATTTGGCAAAGACTGACTTCCTTAGTCGTTACAAGCTGTGTGAACACGAGGTCAGGTACACAATCTTTGTATTGTCGTTCTTGGAGAAATGTGTACTGGACCAGACACATTATTGCTTCATTGTACCTCTTAGGAGATTATGAAACTGTCAAGAGAGCATTCTGCCTCTGCTTACAGTTCACCAGCCTGTCTGCTCCTGTTTTCGATTTGCCTGCCTGGTCCAAGACTTTGTCAGCATGTCAGATTTAATCTGCTTCATATCGGCCTACTGCCCCTATGCATTGGGGGTTTTCTTCTAAATTTTGCTAAACACGGAGCAAAAGTTGAATAAGTTCGGTTTGTTGTCTTCTTTCAGGATTTTGTGCAACCTTCAGTTAGTAAGTTACGGGTTGTAAGAAATTGCGTAATAAAAATTATGTGCCAGACCCGGTACCAACTTGGCCTGTTTCACTTAAAAACTAATGGATGAATTATTTTAGAGCCTAATAAAAAACCTGCTCAATTGATCAGGGGCTCCCAGCGCCGCTCACTTTGCACTGAGTCCAAAAACAACATCAGCAGAAAGAAGAGCTTCAAACATTCACTCGTATGACTTTTTCGAGGACTTTTACTACAAATATTATCAGACCGAGTTGTTTTAAAATGTGTGCGCAATGGCTTCATTTTTTTGTCACGCAACCTTGCCGTAATAGAAAGAGACGTGCGTGCTTGGTTGAGTGAGCGTAATACGAGAGAGAAGTAATACGAGTGTTCGGTCGGTGGAAGTCTCGTGACCGTCCTGCTAGCGAAATGACGTTGCAGACTGGCACAGGTCAAGTACCGAACAGATCTTTGGGAGAAAATGGGGGTCAACGGAGTCAGCTGATTCAGATACCTGGGAAAGAGCACTCCCTGCTTTCTGTATATGGAATGACGTAGAACTTGACGGCCAAGGTTTGAATCCCAGAATTTGACTTGCCTTGTTGAGCTCGGGTTTTTAAGATCGAAATCTATGAATTGTTATATCTGTCTGTCTCCCGTTCTCTCCGCGCCCCGATCGGTGTAGTTCAAGTTCTTCTGTCGAAACTGGATGACCCAGGCACACCCCTCAGCAGCAAGTTGCAGAGACACAGACAGGCAGACACAATTGTTTTTCTGTGACATGCGAAGTAAAAATGAGGTAAATGCAACTTGGGACCTCAATTTCGGCCTCAAAACAGCCTTAGACAAAGCACTTTTTGCATATTGATGCCACAGTATGTGGAAAATAGTGTCTGCTGACCAAGTTCAGGGACGAGTGGTCCACCAATTGGAGCACCAACCTCATGACAGACATGGCACATCAAACATACTATACATTAGGGCGATTTTTTTCCCTGCAGATCTAGGAGCACATTGATCAGGGGATGGCTAGGCCTAGGAAGATTGGATACTGAAGCATTTGATTGTGGTCCAACCTAATTATGTGCTCTGCATGCTCAAAGATGTTGCAAGGTGGCCGTGTTGCAGGGGGCCCAATCTCTGCCAACAGTGCTCTGGGAAGCTTAGATTTGAAACTTTATTAAGAAGTGTGTGTTTGCAGAACACTTTGTGCAAAACATAAGATTTTTGATTCATTAGGCAGATTTTGGACTTTATTTAGTAAAGTGCTATGAAACATCCTTTTACCTACCATCCCATTGTTTTTGGGCAGCCTAATATGCAACTCTTGGGTTGCACACTTAAAGAAAGGGTCATTTTCTGGCATCAGCAGACACTTGTTTTTGTGAAGCAAAGGTAATGAAAAGCTTGAATTGACGTACAGGGACACTTGTATGGAATGCCATAACCCTGTCGATGTTCTGACTGTGACATGGAATGTCTGGAAGCACAAGTCTTTATTTCCCAGTTGACAAATTGACCAACTGGTCCTCCTTGTAAGTCTTCATGAAGGGGGATTCTGTAATTGAGGAAGGCTGAACCTTGTCAGTCAGTCATTTCAAACTAGTCACTAGCTGCCAAGTCGATATTGGTTAGCAGAAAAAAAGTGATGTACTCAAGTGAAGTGACAGAGAAGATCATCCTTCTGGCGGTCTGGATTAGACCCACAGCTTTTTCTCTTTCTTTCTGGGTGACAGAAGCAGCTATTGTTCTTAAAAACTGGCCAGGCCATAACCTTCTCCTCCTCGGTGAGAAAATTATTTGCTTTTTGCATGGTAAACCAAAAGTTTACCTTGAAGACCTGATGGCCACTTTGGATCTTGAAGAAGGAAGGGGACTCACACATTCACAATATGCCCAGCTAGTCTCTTTAGCTCAAAGGAAGGGGTGTGCTCTTGCACATAAAGCCTGAGAATAGTGTTGGCCGTTGTAACCTATCCTGCCTGACGAACTTTTCCAGGGACTTTTTGTGCCAATTTTGTGGTCAACTCACCCATTGTCCTTGCACAGCAAGGCATATGTCATTTAAATACTTTTGGTCATTGCTCAGTCCTTTATAGACTGCCTTATTGACTGGGGTGACCTTGCCATTCAATAACTGAAACTGCACGACTGTTTTGAGCTCAAAAGACTCCATTGCCGAGCCAATGGGCCCAGTGAATGTTGTAGGCCCCATTGGTGCTCCATCACAATGCTTGAACAGATCTCAAAGTGGCAGTTCATTAAAGTTCAACATGCAACAATCCAGCAAACAGGACGCTTTAGACATAGCTCCAACAAAGTAATCACTCCATCTTGTTTCCAATGTTTGTTGCAGTCCCATCAGCCCCTACTGATAAGAGGGAATCAACAGAAGTGTAAGTCTGAAGCAAATCAAACATATCCACTGCAAGGTCAACTGCAATGCCACTCTCAGTAGTAAAGGGATCTAAATATTGAGCACCAGGTTCTTCTGTCACACTACAGTAATCTTCCTGGATTGTTTTTCCACCTTTTTGCAAAGTCAGATCCTTTCTGCCATCAAATTTTTGCCAACCAAAGATTTTCCTTCTGACTCTGCTGCTGGAGCTTTACCTTGCCATGCTTTTCCATTTCTCCCATGACTTTGCTCATACTGACAAGATTGTTTTCTATTGGAAGACCCATGTCTTTCAGCAAGGCATTTTCAAGTGCAGTTGCTGCTCTGGAAGGTACACTCTATCTCTATGAACAATCTCTGATATCTCTGAGATCTATGATATCTCTGTTTGAACAAAGTATGAAGTCATTTCAGTTTTTTGTGCCATCTTGGCATGAACAGTTCCTTCTTCAGAGAATGAGATTGATTCCCTGAAGACCCTTGCCAGGACAGATTGCTCAGTGAATCCTCTGTTTAGCTTCAACTGCACTCAGTTTCATGAAGGGCATCCAGCCTTTCATTTGCTCTTTGTCCTCTTTTGAGTTTCTCGTCTTTTCTTTGTTCTCTTTCTCAAATTTTTAAGTTGTTGCTGCATCAACTGAGTAACCAATAACCATCCTTTGATTACTGAGCTGATATCTGTAGAAACCTAATTCAATATCAGGGATCTCTGAAAGGACACTTGCAGGCAACAGTTTTTGCCTGAGCCAGTGTCTTGCAACCTCTAAAACAGGGGCAGCTGACAATTTCAAAGAGAACATTGAGTTGTTGCCTTTCTGTCAGAATGGATTCTGCACTCTCCCTCCGACTTGGCTTCATCCTCCTGGCTTGGTCAAGGCATGTTGACAATATTCTCATCACTTTTGTGTGTACTGCTTTCTTCTTTTGCATTGGAATACCTGCTGGCATCCCTATGCCCCCAAGTTCTTCCAGAACTTTGTCAGAAATCTCACTTTTGAGCTGTTTGGTGGTGTGCTTTTGGCTGTCAAGATTTACTAAGTACTGATTGTATTGCACTAAGACAAGGACCATTGGAAGTTTTGTCTGTGGGAGGTCACTTGGAAATCCATAGAGAAAGTGTTCACCAGTTCTATTTCACACTGAATTGTATTTACGAAGTAATGTGCAGTCATCAGCAGATATGGAAGAAACCTGATATGCATAACATGTTGCAGAAGAACAAAGGGGTAAGGGAAGGTTAGAGATAAATCCCATGTAGAGATGGGTTAACCTTGTCATCATCTAACATCTCCCCTTTTAAATGTCATATGGTATGTTTGAGTATCATATTTGGATATAACATCAAATCATTATCATACATTATGTTTGAATATCATATTTGGATATGGCATCAAATCATTATCATACATTATTGTATTGTTTTCCAACTTCATGCTTCCCATGTGTATTTGTGAGGTGCCTTTGGTTCTTGCTGTTCTTGCTGAATCGTCAAACGTGGAGCCGCCTTGATCGCTGGTATAATGTGTCTCCACATTTCGGCTATTGTGTGCAATGGCAGTGGCATGGCCATTGGCATTGGTGTAGCCATTGGCATTGGTGCGGCCATTTGTATGCTATGCCATTGTGGGTAGGCAGGCTGCAGGTATGGAGGACATGGAGGTTGTAGTTGCAGTGGCAGGGCTGGAGGCTGCAGGACCAGAGACTGTGGCTGCGGGACCGGAGGCTGTGGCGTGGAAGAATGCCAGTTCCTGCACTTATGGCACTTTTGCATGATGATCATTACGATGGCTACAAGGAACACTGTGAGGACAATTGATCCTATGCCTATGCCCATTGATGGGACATGGATCTCCAGAAGGTGGAATCCAGAGGAGTTGTCAATCTCTCCAATGTTTTGTGCCTTTGAACCTCCTGTCTTTGAACCTCCTGCTCCCATGATGTTCACTGTTGTGTGTCTTGCTGATTACTTGGAGGAACAGGTCTGAGGAATTTGTTATTTCTTGGGTATCTCCCACCACTGTCCTCTTGCACATAATATGATCTGCCGTTTTTGTGCTGACTGACTATTACTCCCCTTTTATCCCAATGCTTTGTTTGCAGATCTTGGAGGAAAACTTTGTCACCAGGCGAGAAGTATTGTTGGGACGTTGTGTCAGCTTGTTGAAGCGATGTAGACTTGACACAGATAGGTTTATATGCAGCAGGGTGTACGGGCTGCATTGTTTGTTGTCGGTGTCCGGTCATCAACTGTGCAGGTGAAAGATGATCGTGTGATCTTGGGGCATTCTGCCATTCAAGGAGTGCTTCTTGAAATTCTGGCCAATTGCCTTGACATTTTTCAAGAAGATATTCCATGCTCTTGACAGCAGCTTCAGCATGTCCATTTGATTTGGGATTGTACGGAGATGACAATTCATGTGCAATGTGCATATTGTTGCAAAATTGTTCAAATGGCCCCCTGAATTGTGGGCCTCCGTGAGAACGGATCCACACAGGTATTCCCCAATCCATGAACCATTGTCTGAAGATCTTGGTCATGGTATTGGTATCAAGACACTTCAAGTGTTGTACAAAGGGGAATCCAGAGTAGCGATCAACCAATACTATGTAATGCCTTCCAGCTGTTTGAAACAGGTTGATGGATACTGCTTCCATTGGATGTGAGGCAGTGGACTATATTGGTGGATCTGCTGGGTTGCTTGGTATGTACTTTTGGCATTTCAAACATGAACCAACCAATTTGCTTGTATCTTTGTTAATGCCAGGCCAGAAGTAACATTGTTGTGCATTCTGCCTGGTCTTTGTAATGCCAACATGGGCTTTATGAAGATTTTGTAGGATGCCTTTGCACAAAGTGACAGGAATAATTATTTGCTGACTGTCAACCAATAGCAGATCGCCATCTTTGGATATGCGGTGCCATACCGATATCAGTTGACGAGCAGGATGTGTAATCAGTAGCTTTTTAATTGGCTTGTTGTCATCGAAGGCTTGCACGATTTTCTGGTATTCTGTATCTTGTAACACTGCGAGATCCATGTTTTTGAGAAGTGGGTCACTTTGCGATCTTGTGCGTGTGGAATTCATGATTACGACTTCACGTGAGTCAGGCTTGAAGACAGGAGCACGCAATAAGGCATCAGCAATCATGTGGTCCTTTCCAGGCATGTAATTGAATTGAAATGTGTATGAAGATACCTTCTGAACCAACCGATGTATTCAAGATCCCTCTACATAGTCCAAACTCTTCGTCTCGAAAATTTGTTTGAGAGGCTTGTGATCTGAATAGACAATGAAGTCTCATCTGGCAAGGTATATGCGACATTTCTGAATTGCCCAGACGATGGCAAGGCATTCTAATTCAATGATGGCATAGTTAGTCTCAGCACTTGACAGGGATCTTGATCCGCATTGAATAATGTGAGGCTTATGATCATCATACTGTATTAGCGTGTATCCAAGACCATAGAGGCGGGATGCATCAGCAAAGAAGTGACTGGATTTTGAGATGTCGAAGTGATTCATTTCAGCAGGTTTCAGGAGGATGGCCTTTGTTTGTGTCATTGCTGTTGAGTGTTCTGGGAGCCATAGCCGTGCTGTATTATTCTTGAGCAAGGCCCGCAGTGGTATGGTGGCTTGTGTGAGGTCTGGCATGAACTTACCCAATTGGGTGGCTAAGCCCAAGAATGATCTTAACTGTGTGACATTTGTGGGTTCTGGGAAGTCCCTTATGGCCTTTAACTTATCTGGGTCAACTCGGACACCTTTGTCTGATAAGATGTATCCTGCAAATTTCACTTCATTGCCCATGCGCACTTTCTCTCTGGAAAGTGTGATACCATGTTTGCGGCATCGTTCAAATACCTCTTGTACTTTCTGGAGTATCTCTGGTATTGCTGTTGCATGGATAAGAATATCATCCATGATCTTCTTGATATTTTGAATACCACAAAGGGCTGTATCTCCACGGGTGCAATATTCATCCCCTGATGAACTTAAGCCCATAGGTGCACAGCAATACTGAAACTGTCCCTGTGGGACTATGAAGGTCATCAGTGCCATGCTTTCTTCATCCATAAGAAGCTAGAAGTATCCATTCTTCGCATCCAACTTCACAAACCATTTGGTGCCAGGGGGGATGCTACTAGTGAATTCATCTGCACTGGGGAATGGATGTACAGGTCTATCAATATGTTTGTTTAGCTGACGATAGTCAGTTACCATACGTACTTTGCCGTTAGGTTTGGCTATGAACAAAGCTGGACTGATCCATTCAGTGGGTTTGTGCACTGGTCTGATAACACTTGCTTTGAGAACTGCCTGTATTGCTTCATTGGCTGCTTTCTCTAAATGTATGGGCACTCTCTGGGCTGTGAGAACTCATATTGGTTTAATTGGTCCCTTCTTGAGGTGTATATGCATTGGTGGTCCTATCATAGGTTTAAGAATTTCATCACCATCATTGAAGATGTCTGAAAATTCATCAATAAGTGCTGTCAGCGGCTCCTTGAGAGGATTTTGTTGTGCAGAGTGACATACTTCCCTTGGGAAGGTAGGGTTCAGGATCCTCTTCTTCACCAAGTCGGAATAGCATATTAACATCAATTGTTCCATGCCTTCTGTGGTAATGGCTTCAATATGTGTGTCTATGTCTTTGTATGTAACAATCACTTGTACAATGCCATGAGATTGTATCTCAGTGTTGTTGGCTGCAAATATTTGCATATTGTGAGGTGATTGCTGTACATTCATGTTATGTGTCTTGACCATGTTCCATGAAATCAAGGTTTTGGATGCACCTGTGTCCGGTAAGGCATCCACATATATATCTGTGTTTGCACATGTTTGTCGGATGCACATGCGTGTGTATGGAGAAACGGCGTGTGCTACATGCACATCCATGGGGAGTTGTATGACATTACCAGTGCTAGTGGTTTTATCAGCACTATTCTTGCCTGATTGGCACACTTTCGCATAGTGGCCCTTCTGGCATTGATGGCACATGGCATCTCTGGCTTGGCATTTGTCGTGTGTGTGAGGGGTAGCACCGCAGTAGGGACACTTCTTATTGTGGTCTCCTTTCTGCTTATCTGGCTTGTTGTTCTGTTGTTGCTTGTTCCCCTGTTGTTTTCTGTCTTTGCCTTTTTGACTCTTTTACTGAGGAACAGAAATCGCTTGAGCTTGGACCAACTTGTTTTCCTTTATGTTCTTGGCAGTGTTGTAAGATGCACTTATGTCCAATGCATAGTTGAAGAATTGGTCCTTGCTCAAGTTTCGTTGGTGGATCAACTCCTTTGTGATTCTATCATCCTTCAGCCCAACCATTAGTTGAAGCATGTAGAGATCATCCATGAGAAGGTTTTGGAGGTCAGCTTCTTCTCAAAGTGTGTTGAGATTGGCAATATGGTCTGCAAGGTTTTGATTGCTCTCCTGTTTGCATTGGAAGAATGCAGTTCTCCTTTTAATCAACAGGTATGCACGCAGAAATTCTTCCTGAATTAATGGCATGCATCCATTGTTACCAAGGAGTGGTGTTTGATCATTAATGTGCGACAAGATGTGACCACGGATGGTGTCATCAATACTGGCAAAGATGTAAGCCTGCTGATCTGGGATAGAAAGATCAGCCATATGGCTGCTGTATGGCATAAATTGTGCCTGCCAATTGCAAAACTGGGCAGGGGTGAAGCCCATTGATAGTTCTTTTGGCTTCAGGCTATCATTAGCATAAAAGAAAGCCGGTTTGTTGGTGCTATTCTGTTGTACTGCGGGGGTGATTTCAGTATGCTGTTGGGTTGCTGCATCAAAGATTTCCAGACAAGTGTTGCTGGCTGCCCCTATTGTGGACAAGAGAGCTGTGGCTTCAATGTTGGTGTTATCACGCTCATCCTCATCCTGGATCTTCTGGAGGTCCCAGGTGCATTGTTCAAGATTGTTAGAGCTGTCATTCAATTTTGCTATGCACCGATGAAGTTGCTCTAGAGTGGGAGCTGAGAGAGTGTCTTTATCCTGGCAATGTCTGACCAGTTGGGCTGTTCCTTCTGAACATTGTACAGCTTGGTATTTTGCAAGCTGATATGCCATTTGGCATCTCTCACCCACTTTTGGAGGCATCTTTGAGCAGAATCGTCACTGAGTTGGGTGCCTTGGGGGGATTGGGCACTTTGGGCAGATTGGGCGGCGGCATCTCCAATCACAGAGAATGTACTCAGTTGGGCAGCTTGGCTTGGGGGCCTCACCAATGTTCAGGGAATGCACTCAGTTGGGCGTGATAGTTGGGTGGCTTGGGCAGCCCCCCCAACATTCAACAAAGTAATATTTGTGATCACAATGAGATCTTCCAAATTCGATGTTCACGACTCCATCCATGTTCTATCTTACACTGAACTGTATTTATGAAGTAATGCGCAATCATCAGCAGATATGGAAGAAACCTAATGTGTATAACACCAGTCTTCCTAATTTTTCTATTGGTTGGTGGAGCCAATCTGCCTTTAGGAATTGTACCTGATAGCCTTCCATTGATTGACCTGAGCCTCAGGGCAAAACTCTGGGGGGCAGGTGTGTCCCAGTTGCCATCTAACTACCTGTACAGTAGCCTCAAGACCAAACTGCTGTATAGCAGGGTCTTAGAGAGCCCTTTGGACAGATCTCCCTGCTGGGTAGATGGTCCCAAAGGCCCTCTCCTGTCAATTTTATTTTTTGAGGACATGTCATTGACTGTCATGCATTTTTCACTGCAAGATGCAGGCCAATGCAGTGTACAGCTAACTAGGATTTAAGTGCCTGCTACTGAATCTCTCACTCAGAAATGTGCCAGTCACAACTTCACCACTACTGCATTCCTTGTGGTTGCTTGACCCAATTTCCTACCCTCCCTTTCAGACAACCAATGAAGTTTCTCCTTAATTTTGGAATTACAATAAAGTCCAAAATCTGCCTAATGAATCAAAAGTCTTATGTTTTGCAAAAAAGTGTTCAGCAAACACGGTCTTCTTAATAAAGTTTCATTCTAAGCTTCCCAGAGCACTGTTGGCAAAGATGGTGCCCCCTGCAAACCGGCCACCTTGCAACATCTTTGAGCATGTAGAGCACATTACTAAGTTGGACCACAATCAAATGCTTCAGTATCCCATCTTCCTAGGCCTAGCCACCCCCTGGTCAATGTGCTCCTAGATCTGCAGGGAAATAACCACCCTATGACACATACGTGCTACTCCAGGGGGCTGAGCCTTCGGGCCCATTTAGTCGCCCTTTTGTTTTGTTTACTGGTTGATACTTCACTGATTCCTCTTTCTCACTCGTCCTGAATCATCAAATTCATGCCCAAAGTGTTCCGTACAAGCTTGAACATGTGTGCTACATTCTACAGGCCATGCTCTGGTTTGTTCTGAAGGATGAAGAAAGAGCTTAACAGTCTTTGGTCAAAGTCAGGCTTGATCTCCTTCATCTTTTCACAGATTCAGTGCATCTATAGAAGTGGCCAATAGCCACTATCATAGACTCTGGCCTTCAGGACATCCCAGAAGTCCTCAATGGGGTGGAGCTGAGGGCAGTATTATGGGTTGACAGCCTGTGCGCCTTTTCCTCTTTGGACAGTTAAATTGTGACACTTTTATGACGGGCCATTGCTAAGTCTGGCTAAATGTAATAGTCGTTGTCATTAGAGTACTTCTTCAGGCAAGGGACCACTTGATGAGAGATGCATTTTTGCACTTGGATCCACCACTGATTGACCGGTGTTCTGGGCAGAAGTAGGGATTTGAAGTTCCTTGTTCGGAAATCACCAGCTGAATAAGCTTCAATGGGCTCTTTTTTTTGGGGGGGGGGGGCTTGTACCTGAGCTCATGGGACATCTTCTTCAGACATGTCTCTCTTCTTGTAAAAACCAGAGTTCACTGCCAAACTGTAATTTTTGAGTCCAAAGTTGTTCTCATCATTCATGACTATGGTGGTTTATAACGTTCCAGGAAAAACATGTTCTCTAGCAACTAGGCAACACTTCCGCACTCTCTCAAGCTGATCTCCTTTGTACCGTATTTTGAAGCCCTTTTTCATTTCATATAGCAGATGCCTTCCTTCTTCACAGTCCTACACTGCAGCCTGTCCAATCTCAAATTTTGACCGGTTTCAAGGTCGACATTAAAGCAAATGTGATATATGAGGTGATGTACTGCAATAGCCTCTGTTCGACCAAACACCCTAAAAAGTGTATTTTGCATTAACTCTGGCACTTGCTTGGTCTTCATTAAGGTTTGCAGTATATAATCATCCTTCGTCAAGATTGCTTCACAAAGGAAACTTTTTCAGCCTTTCACAACATGTCTACTCTCTTAAGAATCCCTAGAGGTTTCTCTCCACTTTTCTTTCAACCTGCAACACCTTGGCAAAGCTAATGCTCTTGCCATCGTTGACCATCGTCGGTCATCACCCAATTTCACGGGATTGCACCTCATTTGTGAGCACCTTTTTTAGTCCGAATCGACAGTTCCAAACCTGCTGCAACAAACGATGTATCTGTGACATTGAGCGATGAAAATTGCTACAGAACGCACCAAAGTGATTTGGGACCTGGAAAATCTGCAGCAATTAGCTGCGAGCAACATTAAGCGATGGGACAATAAACGGTGTCCACCATTACATCGACTCTGAATATAACTGTGCAAAAAAAGGAGTTTGGGGCCTTTTTTGCCCGCCGGCGAGGGAGCAGAACAACGGGACCTGATCCCGCTGAACTTTTACCTCAGCAACGGCACACTGAGGCATATGGAGGCAAAGGGTTCACGATTAACATTGATGACCACGAGATTTGCTTTCCATCAATATCTATACCAGGGTTCATCTCTGCTTCAAAAACCACCTCGCACAACGCAGTTCCTATGTCCAAGCTGATTAGAAAGCTACCTTACAAAGGTGACTTCACTTTGGTGGCGGTGGCCTGGTTGGTATCTAGTGGCAGAAGAGTTTTAGCAGCGTTGTTTGTGACCAACCATGAAGTGATTGAACACCTGAAAGAAGAGCGATTACCTGACAAAGTTAAGACGAAAAATCTGCAGTCTAAGACCTCTCGTTGCACTGCATAGAAATTATTTTAGCATTTCCTTATGTGCTAGTGGAGAAACAGTCGCTGATGAGAATGCGAAGAGGTCCGCACAGCTTACACTGGCATTCGTCGTTAAAGTGCACTTCGGACCGAAGTAAACTCTTTATAACTGGAGCATATTGCTCAGCCGTTGTGGGATGAGCGAAGGAGCAACGTGGTTCGTTCAAAACAGGAGGTTCAGACTTTTTATATGCAAAAAAGAAACTTCAAAATTGGACCAAAAGCAAGCAAGTTATGGTCTGCTGCAGTTGAAAGTTGTTTTTCTTACGTTTTTCAGATCGGACAAAAAGTTGTATAATATTTTGCGACCTCCCTGCGGGCTGCATGACACAAATCTTGACTGTGCTAACGAGAGAAACAATCGCCCCACGAAGACTTTGTGGCTTATATGGTGTAAGATCTGCAATATGAAAGACATAGAGACTAAAGGGTGTGGAGGGCCCATCTAGAATGGACTACTTCTTTATACTTTTTGCATTAAAACAGATTCACAAAGTTGCTGTGACTCATACCTAGCACTTCTAAATTTAAAATTATATTTTATCCTTCGCTTGTTACTTTTTGATTAAAAATGGCAAATAGGGTGTAATTTTGTTCCTCACGTACGCAATGGTAGAGGCTACCGTGGAGTTCACAGAGGAGGCCAAGGAGAGCAAGATGGTGAATCTTCACATTTACTGGAATGGGCCGGGGGTCCTTTCTTCTCATGAGCAACTTGTAATTCCTACTTTTGTTGGCATGGTTATTGGTACTAGTCTAATTCTGGCCGCATGGACGACCTGCACACCCAGAAGAACCTGGCCTCTACTCGAAGTTGAACTAAAAGGACCAGGTGTCTCTCTACAATATCCCCGGTAGCAGCTGAGTTGAAACTGGATCAGTCTTAGGCTTACACAGGGCATGTCTTCAGGAGGTCGGCTGCTACTGAAGCTGCCAACAATGGAGTCATGCTCACCAACGTGAGACAGTTCCTTGGGTTGGCAGTCAGATGCCCCCATGAATTTGTATGTAGACAGGTCCGAGGAACATGGAATCAGGATGGGGAGACTCATTACCTGCGGTGAGTGGTGGGCCCTCTATCCTCAGGTCAGGCCAAGCAGAGCCGAAGTTTGGCATCGTGAGTTCGCCTGGATCTGGGCTCGGCTGACTTCACTGCTCACTCTTCCCTCCGCCCCTTTAGTCCCTGCCAAATCTGTCCCCTGTTACAACTATCTGTCAAAGGGCCAAAACCGTGACTGCTAGGCCAGGCAGCCAAGGCAAAAATTGGTTGAAAAAGCTAAAAAATATAAATAAAGATTTAGCAAGTAAATATCATTTTTCTTCATTTCAGAAATTGTGACATCAAAACAACAGTTTCTTTTGTAAACAAAGTGAGATTCAACATCGGTAGTGAACATTTCCAGCTTGGGCACTAGGTTTGCTGGTTATTCCCAGCACTGAAGCATCCCTAAAGAAGGATGCTTCCACCCCCTTGCTTCACTGTGGGGACGGTCTTCTCTGAGTTGCAGGTCTAACCTTATTTGTGCCAGACGTACCAGGCAGCCATCCATGGACAGAGATCCATTTTCATTTCATCTGACTGGAGTATACGTACCGTACTCCAGACGCCAGATGAAACCCGTGAAACGTACTATTGCAAAAACGCCGAGTCAACCACCGGGTGAAAGCCGCAAACACCAGCCATATCAGCGCCGCAGCCATTGCCTGGCCACCAAGTGCAATTCCTTTAAATGACCATCTACTCTGTCAATTTTTCATGAATTTCTGTCAAAACTTTCCACCCATTCACAACATTCGAAAGCACGATGATCAAAACTCGAGCCTGACCTGAACTTGGGGATTTCAGATGGTCCAGTTCACTGTAGAATGTTGACTCCCTCCCAAGAGGTAACATTCCCAAGGCTTGGGGAAGGGAGTTGTGTTATTGTGCACTGTGTATATAGATAGCAGATCACACACCGTATTACACGTATTGTATTCTCATACGGTCTGACCTTCTCCAGTTTCCAAGGTCAGCATTATTTGATCCCTCCTCCAAACAAAAAATATCTCTCTTCGCCTTTGCATACAGTGGTCAGACCTGGGTCCAAAGAGCATTTTGTCTAACCTATGACTCATTACGTGATACAACAAGGTTGAACCACTTCTTTTCACCCTTTTTCTGTATGTAGGTAGCACATGCATAGAAACTCTTGTTATTTTCTGTGCAATCTTTGTTGTCACGCGCTTCGTTAAAGTCACTACTCCTCCATTCCATCTTGAGGAACTTTCCCAACAGCAAAAATAGCAGTTGTGACTGGAAAATAACGGAAATGAGCGGCCAGACTAAGGATTTGCTTCGTTGCTGGACAGCGTAGAAGTGGTCCCTTCAATCCTCTTAAAAAAATTTCGCGAAGTATTCACTCAGCCTGAGTGAACCCAATGTTGTCTAATGGATTGGTAATGAGACAAGCTAGTAATGATTCGACACTGAACTTTTGTCCCCAATCTTGTGTCTCACCCTCTCAACAAACGATCTGAGGTGCCCATTTCACACTTGAAGGAGCCAATGGTATGGAGCCAATTTTTACCCTCTGAAATCACTTACAACAAGGACTCTCCCTGTCTCCTATTCTTCATTCGCTATAGGGTTTAGAGGTGTTCATTTACTGCGTATCGAAGTTTAGCTCTGTTCAATTCAATGGAATTTTTTTTCGTCTCCCAGGTCCAAATCGACGTCTCGACTCCTCCAGCTCCAGAGGCGAAAAATGGCTTCGCTCAACTCTGTTTTTCCGGTGGAATCCAATCTAACGGCTGAGGAGCAGGTCCCGACATCGGCGGCTGTCGCTATGAGGTCGCCGCAGCCGCGCGCCCGGCGCACCAGTTTTCCCACTTCGGTGCGACCGGGTCAGACGCCTCCGGAGCGTCACAAGCAGTGTGATGTTTGCGGGGACGAATCTGATCGGAGACACCTCAACTACGGCGCCAACGCTTGCTTTAGTTGCCGCGCTTTTTTCCGCCGCGTGCATCAACACGCGGCAAATCCCGTCTTGGTGTGCAAGTGGAACGGCACGTGCGACGTGACCGTTAAGAACCGCAGACGTTGCCAAAAGTGTCGCTACGACCGGTGTTTGTCCGCCGGCATGAGGCCCGAATGTGTCCTTGACCTAGGACAAAGACGCTACAGGTTCAGGAAGGCACTGGAGAAGAGGGCTGCAGCCCAGTCTGGTCTTGGAGAACAGCAGACTCAAAGTGACCCTCCGAGCCACACGAACGCCGCAGACGACAGTCGCGCTTGTCATAGCGATGACGACGAGCGAGGCTTCAGCGTCCTGCCCCTGCGTAAGAGAATCAAGATGAGGTACCTACACGAAGAGGAAAAGAGCCAAAATGCAGTTGCATTAAAAGAAGTGACTCCAAGTAAGAAAGTTCTGGTGGATCAAGCGACATCCACTGAAGAGAACTTTTGGTTCCGGGCGCGACCCACGGTGGAGAATCACCAAAACTGGTTCAGGGAATTCCAACGGCAAAAACCTGAACCCAATGAAGTCGAGAGTGAGCTGAAGCCGCGGAGTACTCCTAATTTCGTTCCGGCAACACAAGGATTTGTTGAAAACCATTTCATTCGTTCATCGCACCAACCTCCCTGACGATTGGGGACCGACCCTGATGTGCCTTATCCTCCAAAAGTCTCAAGCAACTCCACCGCTACCTCTTCCATCGAGGCGGTCAACACCAGTCTGGCATGTACCTCGTCGGCCAGTCCGTCACACAGGTCCCATGCATGCAGGAGGTCCTTGGGAGAAGATCACTTCATTGGTTAGAAAGTTTCTCTGCGACAGGCCATGGTTACTTACTGCCAAAGCAACGTCACTGAGTGTATCATCAACTCATCATTTGGGATACCTGCAGACGTTTCCGTCCTTGAGCTTCATCGTGACGTTGCTTTTTATGAGGCAACTCAGGTTCCTCGAGGATGGCAGGGGCGTTCACCACTCAGCATTTATGTTTACCACACTCCATTTGCCATCGCTGTTTCGAAGCCTGGAGACGTCGGCGGCCGTCTTATGCTTTGCACTTGTTGTGGTCAGTATTCTCAACCGCGCTGATGTTATCCAACTTGAAAGGTCCTGCAGGAAGTCTTCTTCACCATTCGGGCTTGGACATCGCGTGTGGTGAAAGCTGAGAAGACCACAAAGCCGAGAGACATTGGGAACTCGCTAAGCAGCACACATACAACTTTGTTGGCTACGCAGAAGCCTTTGACAAGAGTGTACAGAATGGACACCAAGCTTTGTAATGGCTGTCGGTGCTGTTGGCAGTTGATGGCGAAGTCGTCAATACTGTGAAGTTACATAACGTAGCAAAGAAGAAGAGCATCGCCGTGCACCATCTGGTGCACGCCTCGGAGGCGTTACTATCACCGAATGCATACACAATGCGCAGGGTGTGCTTTGTGTTGTCTTAACACAGACGAGCAAAACAGGATGCAGCTTTCCCTATCACAGTAATGTCGCTTTTGTGTCACCCAGGGACCCATATGAAAATGACCCAATAAGTTATGAAACACGACAACTGGAGGGAGAGAAAACATTAGTTTTTCGGACTACAGGTTGGTGCGAAATCCGTGTCCATATTGCACAGCAGAAAAAAGTTTGTTGGCATTACCATGAAATATACTGTCTTTGCATGTTATTGCCTCTTAGCAGAAATTATATTTGTCGCCATCTTCAACTGCAAACACACACTTCGTATGAGCAGAAACTTACCGAGAGATTTGAATACCTACCAAACTGTAGGAGAGGATGAAAATACAGTATGCGTAAGATAAATTTAGACTGCTTCAAACCTCGACAAGAGCAGCTTCTGGAGAGTGTCCGGCGAAGTCTTTTACAAAAAGTTTTTTACATTTGTTTTTTCTTTGTCACTCTGGAATTATTTGCGATTGCCATTGGCAGCAACAATGGCCTCAAGGCGGCCACGGAATCTCAGGCAGATCTTCCTGATATATAGTCCTCTGACAAGTTGTCCCATATCTTATTCACAGAAGTCACTAGAGAGTCCACCTTGTCATGATAGACGACTCAGGCCCTGGCACGCAGGATGCCCCAGATGCCACAATCCAGGGAGCCGGCATCTGGAGGAGAGGGAGGCCAACAGGTTGGCGGCCAGTGATTGGCAAAGTTGACTAGCAGCCAACACTGCATTGTCTTTGCCATGTGGGCAGGTGCAGAGCCACGGCTTGACAGCAATCTTCAGCACATGCGGGTACTCCTTTGCACCAATCTTCAGGCCAACGTCCAACCAGATCTTAAGCTTTTTGCCATCTGAAATAACAATCCCAAGCTGCATGCTCGATGCTGGATGATTCGACTTGAGCACAAGGGGCACATCCTCAGGGCTTAAGGCAAGGACGCAGTTCAACCTTGACTTACGCCTGGTCAACCATCCGAAGCTTCTTGTCAGAGATTTTGATTGTCGCCAGTGACTGCTTCATCCAGGTGATCAACTTTTGGGCTTTGATCACTCTGTTTGTCATGGTGGCTGCTGCTGTGAAGTGACGACCTCACTGGATGTACACACGAGCAATCCAGCTTTTCGTGTCAGTGGCATAACATTCACGTAGTTACGAGTTGGCAGCTGAAATTTTGACTGAATGTTAGGAGTATTGGGTTCTATCCAATGGTGCACATTCAAAATTTTGAAAAAAAAATCACCGATGATTTTCTCACCTATAACTGTGTCGGACCTGTCCAGGGATTGATGCCAAGGACTGGCTTGGCAGGAGCTCCTCTTGCTCATGGGGCTCAAACTGATCACTCATGGCTGGTTTTCCTTGACTGAGTTGTAGAGATCTAATGAAGCAGAAAGCTGCATCTGCATTCCTCACTCTGTCTGTGTTGGACTGATTGTAGTTTTGCCAACGGTCTCACCTGGTTTAGATGTACATATAATGTGCATGAGGCTCATCTTGAAGTGCTGGTGTCTGCAATCTTCGCATTCCAAGCTTGCATTGCTCTTCAGAAGGAAAAATCATCAGTGAAAATCTTATTCAAAATTTTGAATGTGCACCCCCCCCCCAATTGGATAGAACCAATGCTAGTCACATTCAGCCAAGATTTTAGCTCCCAATACGCAACTACGTGAAAGTTATGCCACTGACACGAAAAGCACTCTTCAGATTGCTCCTGCTGTATGATTGAAGGCAAAGTTGGCCACAGCATTCCTGATGGTCCCCTCAGACATCCTAGACCCTCTGACAAACGTCCTCATGGACTTGCCAGAGTTCTCATCAATCTCAGCCGCCAGCACATCCAAAAATTTCTCAGTGATGATGGAATTAATCCGTTTGGAGTGACTTTTCCCCTCCAATAAACTGTTATCATCCATGCTTCGCTTCATGTTGAAGACTGCAGCTGTGGAGCACCCTGCGATCTGGCGGATGTCCTGGACAGAGTGTGGGGCACGAAGAAAAACTCGTGCTCCATGATGGTGCCAGACCGTACACTGCTCCTGATGATTTGTTTATATGCCAGGAGATCCAAACTTCTTTTTGACCTAAAGGGGCACTAAGTTCAAACCAGCATTAATGGAGTCATAAGCTGTGGAAAACAGTCTAAATCAATCTTGCACGTACTGTAGCATTCGTAGAAAGAATCAAGCTCATCAGGTAGTGACGTTTGACACTGATCACACCATTACTACCACTACCACTTTAAAATATATCGACGAAATGTCCCCATCCAAGCTGTGAAGCAGTGCAAAAAATTACTGAAAACAACAAAAATTTTCTGCAGGCCCCTCCGGATGTCAAGGCAGGGCCTTGATGTTTGGGTGGGGGTTGGCACAGGCAGTCAGTATTCTCCACCCGTGCCTAGACACTGAAATCCAGGGGATTCAGGTTGGGCAAGAATGGTGGCCAGTAGTCCTTGATTCCAGGTACCTCTCCAGATAGTTCTGCATTGGATTGCTCGTGGGGACAAGAGCACCATCCTGCATCCAGGTGTACCCATCCTTGCCATAGGTTGCATCCAAAGCTGGGAGGACCATTTAGATGAGGTACTTCTTGTACTTTTTATCAATGTCCATGGAGCCCTCATAGAATTACGGTGGGAAAGCTGTTCATCATTGGTCCTCAACACTCGCAACCTGGCCATGCAGAGCACTTGGTCACATCTGCAGGCTTCTCATCAGCTTCTCATCCACTCAATGATTTTCGCATGCACTTCCGACATGCTGCCCATAAACACTAGCAGTGCGCGGTGGGTTTAGAGGAGGATAAAGTGGAAAAAAAATTCTCAAGAAATTGGAGTGTTTTCTGTTCCTGTAGGTTCCCACAGATGCAGAAAGGTCAATTTGAAAATATTTCATCAGTATCTTTTTGCAAGACATGATTTGTTTCCCCACTAGATGGTGCCAGTACTGTAAATGAAACAATACAGGGATTTTTCTCTACAGTTACATCCCATGCTGTGCAAATACTTAAACAACACATTCGTGGTTCTTTAATCATAAAGTTATCATTATATGTCATCAGCAATTACCATCACATTGCTTCATGAACACAAAAGTAGCTTAATGCTCAATTATTGTAACTTTGCACTTATTCAAATGGTTCCTATGCAGAGTGACTCTTCCTGCCATGATATGGGGGGACCCTTGTCGATTATTTCTTGGAAAAGATTGCATATAAATGTAAAATATGTCTTATACTGCGAAGGAGGGATGCTTACTGGCTGAGGGTTTTCACTACGGGTCGGGCTGGGCCAGCCGGCAGGTCCAGCATAACATCAGAAATATGATTTAATGGAGAAGCCTTTTCAGGCACACCTAAAGGAAACAGGAAGAAGGTTTTTCACTGAAAAATGCATGTATTTTGTAGAAACTCTTTAGGAATTGCGTCATCAGACCACTGGCCTCCTGGGGTATTTTTTTTTAGGGCAGGTTTGTGTGGAGAAAAATTAGCATTGATGCATTTTCTTCTCTGAGGTGCCCGTGGCCCACAGCCCAGCCTGTAGTATGGAGAACTTCGCCTACAGGCCGGGCCAGGGTCTGACCCGGACCTGACTGCAGTCTCACGGACTGGGTCTGGCCCACAGGCATCCCTACTTCAAAGTCTCACAAGGAGAACCTGTCCAAGGTTTGCACACTGTGCCATACTAAGGGCACTATTTCTGTTTCTGCTACTCTAAAAGAGACAATTAAGAAACATGCTTATTCTGATTTCAAACCAAATGAACAGTTTCCTCCTCAAGCACTTAGTGGCACTTGCAAGAAATTTGCAATTGCTCTGGATCTCTTTAACTCTGTGAGGAATTTTTACTTTGGCAGGACTTTGGAGCCAAATTACCACCAGGCAATCTTTGACTTAGTGAGAGTGTATATGGAACTTGGCATTTCTGTTACACCAAAAATTCATAGTGTATTTGTACATGTCATTGAGTTCTGTAACACCAAAAATATGTTATTTGGACTCTTTACTGAGCAGGCTAGTGAGTGTGTTCATCATGATTTACAAAATTTTGGGGAGAGATATTCCAGATGTAGCGTCCCACGCCAGGGAAGGGGGTATCCTTGTATAAAGGAGAGATGTTATCTCTCCTAGTGCTCAAGAGAGACTGCCTCTCTTCTCCTCCCTCCCCTGAGCCGGGCAGCTCCTGCTGCTGTGACCTGCAGCCAGCAGGCCAGGACCGGTGCTGCTCCAGCCAGGAGCCAGGCAAAAGGAGAGAGCGTTCCCGTCAGAGGATAATGCTCAACTATTGGACAGACTAAGACTATATTAGCTATGCACACACCAAAGTTTGCTTTATGCCCTGCTATACAATAGTAAACCTATACTGTACTGTGGCATCCAGATATGCCTCGAGATACAAGCTACATTACATCTAATGACTACGAGTCATTGACTACCAGTGAAGGCCCCGTGCTTCAGAGTCGGACCCCTCCTCAGCTTGGTGAACATCTGCTAAAAGCTATTCTGAAGAACAGCACTCACATGTGATAAGAATGCTAAACTATGAAAAAAGCAAGAGGAGATTAGAACTTTAAAAACTCAAAAAAGTTAGAACAAAAAAATCATAACCTTAGCACACACCTTAACACACACCATAACCTGGCCACAACCCCAGGAGGAAGGAAAGGGAGTGACAAATACAGTGCAGACCAGAAGTGAGCGTATATCTGCGGAAAGGGTCGAAAAGTTCATTTTTAGGGCATTTTGTTGTAGTAGAATGTTCCCCTTTCTTTGATAAAGAGGGGCTCTGAAGTATTGGACCCCCCTCCATGGCAAGGTTTTACTACATAAGTTCAGTACATAACAAGGTGCTCAGATTTTGACAGCCCTGTGACAAAGCTGTAAGCACTTTGTTGTTAGTTTCATTTCACTTCAGTACTTCAGTTTAGAATCTTGAAAGTAACTAAGCAGATCCACATCAAATTTGTGATCTTGACCTTATGTACTGTGTCTGAAATACTTTGAAGGCAGAGAGGGGACCCAAAACATCATTTTTTCATTCCATTTGACTAGAAGGTCTTCAAGTAGATTCTCGCAACGAATCTAGGATGCCACAAGAGATCAAAAAAATTGACCTAGACTATGGCCCTTATTCTTAATGACCTCCAGGAACCTCTTGTGGTAATTGACAATGTAGCTGCTACAGATCTCGAGAGTGATATTGGCCCACTCCTCCTTGCAGCAGGACTCGGCCAGGTTTTGAGGGTGCCGCTCATGAACCCACCTCTTGAGCAATGGTCAAAGGTTTTCTTTTGGGTTCAGGTCAGGCCACTGGAGTAAAGAGGCTGTCATGTCTTGTTCTTGTCTTTGAATAAATTGTTTTATGTGCTGTTGCCCAGCTGGCCATTTCAGCCTAGACTGTCCAGTATCTCTCACATAGTGCTATGTAGTGTTTTTTGGGCCTAGCATGACAGCATAGAGGGGGTTGGGGGGCAAAGATGAGAGAGAAAATGCGGCACCACTGTTCCTTCCTGCACTGGCCATTTCAGCCTAGACTGCCCAGTATCTCCTATGTAGTGCTATGTAGTGTTTTTTGGTTGGGGGGCAAAGCCCCCAAAAAGTGGGGTGTGTGGGGGGCAGCAGCCCCCCTGAAAATTTCAGCCACTTTCACCTTCATTTACTGGTCAAAAACATCAATTTTCTGCAGTGACTGGCATGGTGCTCTTGTCAACTCATCACACTTAAAGTGCTCTATAATGACAATGAGTGCCCCAAACTTGACAAAACTGCAGGATCTCATGTCTAACACTCTCCATCACACAGTCCAACCTTAAATGCAACCTTACAATTATCCCAGTACTTAATTAAGCACTTAATTACCAGCAATTAAGCACAGTGATTTGTACCAAGTAACATTATTTACAGCAGCACTGTAGTCTCCCATCCATGTAGTTCCCACCTGTCATCCTGACAGACACACACAGAGAACATAGCAGATCCAATGAAGCCCCCAACTATAAAGCCCTGTTCAGTCTGTGCTTCTGTAGTTCCCACCTCTGTAGTCTCTGTCCCCTCCTCTGTAGCAGATCCGACCAGCTTCACTGGTAGTTCCAAAGAAGCCCCTAACTATAAAGTCACTGCCTGTTCAGTCTGCGCCACTGCAGTCCCTGCATACCGGGTGCATATGAAATAGGTTGACACATGCCGATCTCCAACTTCATGGACCTGGTGAAGGAGTACCTGTTGGCCTATGGCTTTCAGACTTTATATGCTTAAACATGTATCCTTTGGCAGTTTATATGCAAAGTTTGAGATCCCAGAGCCCACAGCGACCAGGTCCATGGTGGTGTACACTGGGACCATGTCAAAGATAAAGATGGGCTTAAAGAAGGCGTTGGTGAGGGCAAACACGGGGGTGTACAGCTTTTTTGCATAAAATAAAGTTGGTAGAGCTTGGTTTGACAATTAATTTGCGTGTAGTTAGACATTTATACATAGAATTTTGACTTTTTAATAAGCTTTTTTCAAAAAAAGAGACACTTTTGGCATCTTTTTGAGCTGCCGAACTTCCCAAAATTGGACTTGCTGATGTTGTAGATGGCCTCAACTTACTCTTTCTCGAAGATGCCACCCTCAGCGGCCTTGCAGGCCTCCAACTTGGCCCTGAACCTCTTGCAGACATTGATGACATAGTCCTTGTCCATGTTGGTCCAGTCCCTGTCAACGGCAGCCTTCATGGCATTGACGCTGTTGTGGTAGACATTGTTTGCCCTCCTGTCCACGTGGTTCCACACGCTGAAGTCCAAGGGGTTCAGGTTGCACGAGTTTGGCGGCCAGATCCCCTTCGACCAGAACCCCTTGGACCCCAGCCGGTTCTTCAGGTAAGACAGGATGATCTTGGCTGTGTGCACGGAGGCCCCATCCTGCATCCAGATGTAATTCCCCATGCCGTAGGTGGCATCGAGGATGGGGAAGACCTTCCTGACCAAGATAGACTTGTACTTGGCAGCATTCATGGTGCCGTCGATCCAAATGCCAGGAAAAGCTTTTCCGTCGCTCCCGATGAAGCCAAAGAACATGGCCTTTTTTGGAAATTTTGGCCTGCCTTGAAACCTGTTGGCCTTGTCCACGTCCTTGGCAGAGGCTGCCAGGGTCCTGTCATTCCTCCTGTTGAGATGTTTGTTCAGGTGGAAGTCCTTCTCATCGCTAAACACGAGAATCTTCCCGGACACTTCCCCCTTGAGCTTGTTGATCATGGTGGTTGACATCTCCAGCCTCTTCTGCCTCTGCAAGGGTGTCAACTACTGGACCTGGACCACTGCGAGGGACTTTATGCCCAAGTCCATCTTAACCAGCTTCCTCATGGTGGCCTCCGGCTTGTTGAAGGTCCTGGCCAGGTTCTTGATCGACTGGTTCAGGTTCAAGTCGATCTCTGCTCTTACCGCCTCAATGAAGTCCTCCTTGTCCTTGGCAATGGGCCTGCCAGGCTTGGCGATGTAGTCCGTGGTCCCGTGCTTCTCGTAAGCCTTCATGGCCTTGTAGATGGTGTTCCTGGAGATGTTGAGGGCCCTGGCGACATCAGACTTGCTCTCGCCGGCATTGACCCTCGTGACGATAATTTGACGAAGCTTGTTCGGAGCCATGTCATTTGAGAATAGTTGTGTTTACAAACTTTCTAAACAGGATTTGTAGAGGGAGGGTCACTCTACCTTTCCAAGTCATTCAATCGACATGTCCTGCTTGACCAGGTCCATAAACGGCGCCATCGGCACGTGTCAACCTATTTCATATGCACCTGGTATGTAGTCCCCATAGCTTGACAGACACTCACGCACACTATAGATGGCAGTGGGTCCAGCATTTGAGCTGGACCAAGCCAAAAGTAACAGGAATCGACAGTATGCTTATACAGGCAGGCAGGCAGACAGATGAAATCCTAGCACTTTATATATATAGATTTGACTATTAAATCCCAAATTTTCTTCTTCAAGGCAACTCTCGGAGTCATAGACAATCATCAAGGTAGCTTTTAACAGGCAGTCATTGGGACAACCCATGACATCAAAACTCCACTTTTTATGCATGTAGATGTAACTTGCACAGAGTTTAGTATATTTGAAACTTTCCTAACATGAGTGTACTTTAGTTTGTAACAAAATACTAATGGAACAAATGTTTGGTACTCTTCATACATAAGCATAGGATACAAGTTTACCCAGACCACCTAACCCATTACATTACATTCAGTAAAACACCCCATTTATAGCAATTCTTGCACACTTCACAAGTTCACACAGGCACAATCTGAGAGATCACAGGAGGAGAGAGAAAGGACTATGGTCACCATTCTAATCCTTTTCTGATCCCTTTATGGAAACATCACCTTGTTTCTGATTTTCTGTAATTTTTTTCTGAGACTTCAAGAATCAGTCGGGCAGCACACATGCATTCCTTGAGAGGAGACATGAGTACATTTGTCTTCAAAGTATTAACTGCAGTAACCTAAAAGGATGCTTCTTGCTTGAACTGAAACTTAAGTTATCATCTCATACAGAAGTGCATGAGTGTTGCATACCATAGTACAGAATTATATCCAACTAGCAGAGGTACCCAGCACTGTGGGTTATTATAAGACCAAAATGAAATGTTCTAAGTACCATGTCTGCCTGTCTTACACCCCACACTACCCACTCACTCCCTGCCCTGATCTGCTGAGTTCAAGTTTTGGCTTTCCTTTTCCTTGGAAAGTGGATGGTCCAGGTGCTCTTTAGCCACCTCTCCTTCCTCTCATCAGTGCTGCCAAGTCAGAGACCAAACCAGACAGTGCTTGGGGTCATCCACAACCCTACTGTGCTCAGCTGCTCGATTTGTTATCTCTGCTTACTTCGCTTTGGCCAGGGCAGCAACAGCATGGAGCAGAGTTGTTGAAGAAGTTACCACATAAAAAATGCCATGAAACAACTGATGGTGCTTGACTTTCGGCTCCTTGGTTCCCGAGCTACCAGTGAGACAAAGAAGCTTGCATTTGAAAAATGTCTGGAAACAGTTGCTTGTGCTTACTTTTTGTAACCAGGACTTCCTAAAGCTGTCAGTTGGTGAACCCACTCTTGCACCCCAACCTGGGCCAAGGCATCAACAAAAAGGGGCCTAAAACCTGCTCCTTGTCATGCTAATTCTGAATAGTTATGGTATTAGGGGTCCATGTGTTGCCATTGTCGAGTGATACGAGGACAGAAAATCAACTTTTCTTTCATGTATATAGATAATGCTGCTTTGCTCTCATATGTACAATATCTTTTGCTTTCTCGGTGAGCAACGGATGAACGACACTTGTCTTTATCCTGTGGGATTCACTTGCACGTTGCAACGGATGAATTCCTGTTGAAGGTTTTTGACACCTCTAAGGCGTTTTCAGTTCAGAACAAGTCAAACAAGTCATTTAGGTTCTCCTGATCGTCGAGCGAAAAGTTGTAATCGTCGGATGTGAGCGGAGGCTCCAGTGGTAGCAATCCATCGGAGGATGCCGAAGCAGCGAGGCCGACTGGACTCTGGCCGGTGACCTCAGAGGCCGCCGTCATGGATGCTCTAGGTGTTGCAGCCGAAGGTGAAGCTGATTGTGCTGTGTGATGTGATGGAGAAGAGTGTCTTTCATCCTCTTCGCCACCGTGTCGGCTCAAGGCTGATTTGGCTGGAGTTCTGGGAGCCTCTGTCGGATGACCGTCACTCCTCCCGCTGGCAGAACCTCCAGCAAAGTCTGAGCAAGCGTCATTGGCTGGGAAAAAAGTGTGACGTAATTATAATTTATATAAGGGTCTAAGAGAGGCCAGCATCAAATGATGCAGCAAAATTATGACTATTATGTGCAAGTGGTTTGATTCAACTGAGGGCGTCAAGCCATGCTTTGACCTCCAAACTGTGCCGATCCGCCCATTACAACAGGTGACACGTAGCAGTCGCATTACGCTGAATCATGTGGTGCTATCACTTATTGTTACGATAGAAATCACCACAAAATGCAACGGTACGAGAGCTGCTTCTTGTGATTATGGGACGTCAGTGCTCTCCAAAGTCACGGTACTGCTACTGTGATACACCATCGACGTGGGCGACACAGAGTGCATCACAGCAACAGAACCGACACTCTAAAGCGCGTCAATAACCTTGGTAATAACGTCTTCGTCAGACACTTCTTTGAGATGTGGCGAACTAACTTACTTTGTTCTTGGTCTAGCGTTTGCAGCTGCAGCCTTTGGTTGCCCATCGGGCCGAAGTCCTCTGAGGCAGAGATCAGCACGTTCCTAATCTGCCCTATATCTGAAGACCTGCTCTCCTCGTCCAGGTCCAGCCTGGGTGGTGGCGATGGCGGTGGACCGGAGGACAATAAGGGTTTCTTCGAGGGGCTAGCTTCAGACTCTGTGTCCGTTGTAGACGCTTCGTCCGATGAAGAAGTGGCGCCTCCGCCAAGTAGCGCAGAGGATTCATCTTCAGGACAGAGAAAAACCTCGATTTCTCCGTTGTCGCACTGCATGTATATCTGCATGCCCTGCAAAATCAAAGGAGATGCCCGATTACTCTATAGATCTAGACGTATTTAAACCAATGAACTAACCTCAGAAGGATGAGGGACCTGCAGTTTCGCTTCAGGGGGAGCTTTGATTGCCATCACCGTCTGATTCCTGAACCTGGGGACACTACGCAAGTCTTGGTACGTCACGTAAGCGTTGCGCTTGTCCTCGTTCATCAGCTTCAGCTGCAGCTCTGCATTTTTGATTAGGTCGTCGAGCTTAAAAAAAAACAGTCATTGAACATCACACTCGATTATAGTTTCGGCGCAATCACATGACACTCGATTATAGGTATGTGTTATGAGCAACTCACTTGATTCTCTTTAGCCTCTAGATCTGCTAGATCTGTATGCAGGTCAGCGTGCTCTGCGCTGAGGTCGTGATACTGAGCCCCGCACCAATGGACCATGTTCTTGGACTTCTTTTCTACCAGCCCAATGCCCTCAAGCACGTTAGTGATGTCGTAAATGCGACGTTTTTGCACGCTGAGTGTCTCTGATGCCTTGTTGAGGTCGACAGTCCCACTGGGAGAGGACTGGAACAAGCTCACGAACTTCTTCGTGAGCAACCCTAAGCTCGTCTCGTAGCGAGTCTTTTCGAGGGGGGAGCGGGCGGACACTGCAAAGAGACACTAGTGCACTTTAAAGCCAACTAAGGTAAAGCCAACCCTTCCTTACTTTTCTTTGGACTAGGCGAAGAGAGATCGCTGGTAGCGCCCCTTCTCCTGGAACCGCCACCCTTGATGGGCGTCTTGAAGCCCTCGGGGTCAACAGTAGCTGCGTCAAGATTCAGCCGTCTTCGGGCTTCGCTCTTGGGCGGCGGAACCATGACGAGGCCTCCTAGGCCTCCGACCTCGCCTACGTTGCCGCTGCCGCGGCCACCAGAGGAGGTACCCGAAGAAGAGTTGTTTGATGAGCTGGGAGTGAGGTAAATGGTGTGCTGCGTTGGTCGCCGCCCAGACTGTGGAGTGGCGGCGGAAGAGGTCAGACGGTTATACTGGCCGTACTCGTGGTCTGACGCCGAGGATGAAGATGAAGAGGGGAAAGCCTTCAGTCTGCGAGAAAAGTTATATCGTACCAAATTGTAACTAAAACCGCATTCATCTGACGTCGGAAATCCCCGCCAAGACATCCTGCCGGATACGTGACTTGAACTTAAGATAAGTTAATAAGGACGGGGGTTGATGTCACCTTGTAATGGCTGGTGATGATTCCGAGGATATAGGCGTGCTCTCCTGCTTGACGATAGTAAATGTAGCCGTCGTCGTAGAACCTAGGTAAGAAGCCCTTCTGCCTCCGGAGGAAGATGGAGTCACGTGCACTGTAGTGGGATTGCGTGAATGAAGCAGCAGATGTTGCTGTTGATTTGGGGTCCCAGTTCCTCCCACCGGAGTTGTCGGGGCTGACGACGAGGATTCCATGAGACATTGGGAGGGCTCCAGCTTCACTGCCAGTGGAGATGGCACCAGGGGCGCGCGGCCGCCGCCGGCGGCGGCAGCCATCGCCTAAAAAGAAAGGGGTTAGAAGTGTTGAAGCACTTGCAAGTGCTACGTGAACAAGTAGAATAAGGCAGTGCTTTCGCCCTAGACGGTACCCTTCTTCGCTTGCAGGCGACTAGAACGCCCAAGATGGCAGCCGCCGAAGAGACCTTGAGGCTGGCAGTAACCGTAACAACGGAGTACATCAGGCACATCCAATAGGCTGTAATAGCAGCTCCTCTCCCACCTCACTGTACCTCAATGTAACACCCGCCGCGGCCGATTGCCGCCGCGCGCGTCGGGCAACGCGGCCACGAAAGCCGCCGCAACCGGCTCCCAAGGACAGTGTGGGAATCGCGGACGAGACGGTGACGGCGGAACCAGATCTCGTGAAGACCAGGGCGGCCAAGCTAAGACGGTCGAACACTCCTCGCGAGACCCGGGGTCGACGTCTCCGTCTGTCCGTTTTCCCTCGCTTTGTGGCCAATTCTGCCCACCCCCGGCCGGCCGGGCGCGGGCAGCCCAATCCACCCCGCGAAGAATGTTTCTCTGAGACCGGGACGCCTCCCCGGTTCGCACCCCGACGGCCCCGATCTCAATCTAGACTCCCCCTCTTGGTGCTTTCTCACCTGTCCTCGGAATATTTGTTCTAGGCGTCCTCGATTGCACCTTTTTCACCACTTTTCTTCTTCTCCGGTCTTATTCACTGCCTGCCGCGCTTCTGTCCTCCTTCTCCGTCCTGGCCTCCCTCTCCCTCTCTTCCTTCCTCCCTCCTTCCTTCTTCGGCTCGGCCGCCTCAGTCTCTCTCCTCTTCACGTTGCTGCCTTCGCCGACCGACGCCGAGCTGACGCCGGAGTTCCCTCAGAAGTAGCCGAAGCTGCCTTCCTGGCGTTGCTTCTTCTCGCTCGCTCGCTCGCTCGCTCGCTCGCTTGCTCTCCTCGCGCTCGCCTCCTCGCTCGCCCGCCGGTAGCTTTGCTCCGATCGGCTCGTCTGCTGCTTCCGCCGGGCCTCGCCCGCCGCGGCCGCTCCTTCCGTTCAGCCTCTCGCCGCCGTCGAGAACAGAATTGTCTTCCTCTCGGCTTTGGCGGGAAATCCGCAGAGTGCATCAGACGCGGGGCCCGAGAACGAGCGTACGTCGGAGATTCCTACGACAAGAAATGACCCCGGGGTCTTTTCCAAGTTGTTGGACTTCTTGAAGGCCACTATAGATTGGCGAGTAACTGATGAGCTCAGACGTGGCCCACCGCGAGGCCCCGCGAAGCAGATATGTGTCGATGTCGATCCTGATCAGCTCCTTCCAGGGCGTCCCGCTTCGACTCTTCGGCGGTGGGCGAGCGATGTTGACAGCGACGAGGAGGAGGAGGAGCAAAGAGAGGGTGAACAACCCAAAGAGGTCCGAAGAGAGACATTAGCGATCCCTGCGCGGGAATGCTTGTCCATACTTCTTCTATTCGACTTTACGTATTTATTACTCTTTCATTTATTATTAAAAGTCCATCCATCCACACCAACAATCCGTATTCAGAGGTCGCGTCTCTAACGTGCCTGAAGCCAATGACTCTGCCTGCTTCTCCTCTTCACCGAGCGGAAGGAGTCAGTGAACCGTCCGCCGGAGCCGAAGCCGAACTGTCAAGCGAGAGGCAGGCTGTGAGTGGAGAGCTGCTTTACTGCTTGGCTTCTCCATGGCTTGAGGGAGGGGGGGCGGCGCTGAAATGTTCGCGGTAAAGTTGGCCACGAGTCGGGATCGAACTTGAACCGAACGGAAGCCCGTCGAGGGCAAATACGTGTATTAAACTGACGTGGGGTTTGGGCCGTCTGGCCTTTCTGCCCGTTAGTCCACGAATGAGTGGTCAAAATGTGTCGAGACTAAGGATCCGAACAATGACTTCCAATCCACTGGGAGGTCAGGTCAATACTGGGCTTATGTCTCGGCTGATGGCGTGAGCAAACCTCTAGTTCTGAGTTTGGGGCTGACTCGACAGTGAGCTGTTAACCGATGTTCGAGTTGTGAGAGCAAACCCATGACGTACGATTTTAGCAAATGCTGGTCATGGCTGCCACTTTTCTCTGGCTGCCACTTTGTCACAAAGTGTATCTGCAGCTCTGTCTCTGCAGCTTTATCACTTCAAGTCATCAGTGAGAAACTTTGACACGGTGAATGACTGATAGCGACCTGTTTCTTCCCCCAAAATGAAAAGAAAGACATCATACGATCGCATGGAGAGCAGCAATGACATGTCAGACTCTGGCTGACTTCCTACCCAATATGACCCAAACATGGGCGCTTTATGAAATTGAAATTTATGGCTCCCTGGATGTGGAAGTTCTTCACAATAAAAAGCTTGTGATCACGAGCTGAGAAGAGTTTCGTAAATAAGTCACAGTGAGTCTAAAGGCAGAGAAACGGAACCCGAAGTTGAGCTATGAGCTGCGATTTTCAGACTCGTTCCAGCACTATTGGGGTATTTGCAGATCGACTTAGACGCATTCCACAATGAAATTGTACTGCTTTTCATGGTCTTGCAGTCAATTTCACATAGTCACAAAGTCAAGCGCCAAAGCCGGGCCGGCCAGAAGCTGGCAACAGCACGGTGGTAGCAAGGTAGGCCGCAACTGTGTGGCTGTGTGGATCCAAGAGGTGTAATCCATTATCATTTTTGGAACTAACTAGAAAAAAGCAATGCATTACAAATTAATCATTTGTTCGCAAGTAATGTATTACACATGATAAAAATTTCATTCGTTTTTTCTAGGATTATGAATAGTGAATGCTCAAGGCGTGAACCCATAGAGGTCAGAAACAGGGCAGTTTCGTCACAGACTGCTTGGGTCTCTGATGTTTAGTTCAATGCTATTTATTCAGGCTAAGCACAAGCAGTCTGTGACGAAACTGCCTTTTTTGCAACCTCTACAAGCCATTAGCCAGTAAAGCTGGAATTGAAAACAAATCTGTTGGAATGTGCAATGTTGCTCAAAACTTGACAAATTGCCAGTCAGAAGTTGTAATATTGTCCTCTAAATGAAAATTCTACATCGCACTTCTAAATATGCAATCGAATCGCAAAAATCCGTTACAGTAATGGGCACTGATAATGACATTGCGCATGCCATTGCGCGGAGTGAGTCCGTGGCATGGGCGCATTACGCATCACTTGTGCCAGCTCTGCTGACGGAATCCTTCGACCAGTAACCAAAGAGGTAGTAGAACTAGCCTAGGGTACGTCTAAGCTCCTTGGCAGTAACCCCCAGCCCAAACGCTCGACAGGCTTGCTCTGAGCCCGACAAGCCCGACTTTTTTTTAAGCCTACTCCCTCACTTCTAGTCCACTGTAGTCTCGACTGCCAATGAGTGGGTTCGGCAGCACGGGCATACAGGCGGGCAGCAGCAGCCCTATTTCGAGGATGACTTCGCTCTGCTTCGCGTGCTCGGGTTGTGGGACAATCAGGCTTGGAAGCGTCGTCTCGTTCGTTGTTTTTGCATCTGCTGCGTAGCCGACAGGATGAGACGCTTCCGCTTCGCTTTTCGATCCATTGTACCGTCGATCGACCGAAGCAGAAAGTAATACTATTGAATATGGCATTCTGTGCTTCCAAATGGCGGCCAGATTTTCATCCTTAAAATAAAGTTTCAGTTAGGTCATCATTCGTCGCTTAAGACTGGACAACTTTCTCCTAAGGTTGGAAATGCCGACGTTGCTGCCCCGCAAACGGTGAATCGCTTGGTCACTCACCGTTGAGAATGAGAAGGGAGTGAGCATTAGCCACGAGATCTTCAGACGGCAAACAGCCATATCTGTTGAGAGGCTCTGCGGCCACGCGCAGAGATAAATCCAGGAAAAAGTTCAACTTAGTGTAGAACGACAGGTTTACAGCATAAATGGAATCTGTCACGGCCTCCGCATCAACCGTAAAAAAGGGTAAACAGTAAAAATTCTATGTGTCATCACAAGGTTGACACTCTGAGAATACTCAAGTTTCCTCAATATGGGATCAAAGTTATTTACTGCAGCAGACTTTAGTGCACGAAACTTTAATCGTGTTATGAACAAATAGGTGGTCCTACAACAAAAGTGCACACAAACCGATTTTGGTGGAGCTTCTTAGCTTTCCATAGAGGAGTGAACCACTTCTGTACCTCCATCCTACCACAAGTTATGACGGAAAAAAAGAAGTGTCCACTGCACTTACTATCTACAGTATGTAGGAACAGTTTGAGTCAAAGGGCATCTACAGTATGAGCGATAATTATGGGTTCCAACTTTTAAACTGAAATTGTAATGGGTAAACATTTGAATTTGACGCCCAAATTTTTGGTGCGCCTTCAGCTGACATTTGTTGA